>Ga0079226_10005091_pt1 | contig 10050 bp, 5 predicted proteins | sample Poulit2014_FD_76345 | JGI IMG/M metagenome (GOLD analysis project Ga0079226, IMG submission 76345) | Agricultural soil microbial communities from Georgia to study Nitrogen management - Poultry litter 2014 | ecosystem: Environmental > Terrestrial > Soil > Agricultural land | place: USA: Georgia... | reverse complement strand
TATTTAATTTTCAAATACAATCTTGAAAATTAAATAAATGGTTATTAGGAAACGTGTTCCTAATTCCCTCGGAAGAGCGACCGACAAAATGGGGTTACTACATTTTGACTAGGGAGCTAGTAAGTTGGATAAACTACCCAACATTACTTCATACGAAACTGCTATAATATACTTAGTAATAAGTACGAGCAGGTGATGGAAGATGTCAATTAAATGTACGGTAACTACTGACTTGCAGACAAAAGATACTAATGGATATTCTGGTATGCAGAAGCATGTCGAACACGATAGTAGCATTAATCATTCCAATAAGGACATCGTTTTCGATGAAACACAGTTTAACATATACGGTGAATCCCAAAAGATCCGCGATGATTTAACACTGTGGAATCAAGAACACTTTCAGGAATACGTTGATGAACATGATCAACACCAACGTGAAAAGAATCATCCAGAACGTCAATACGGAAGCGTTAAAAATTATCTGAGTGGTAAAAAGAAAACCACTGCGATCTTAACGATTGGCAATATGGAAGTTCAAAGTGAACTAATGAAAAAATTTTGTCCGGCTTCTTCATACTCTGAAGAGCAGTTACCCGATGGTTCAACGCACTTAGTTTTTAAGTTGAAAGACAATAATGGCAAGCCAATTTCGGATAACATTACAGTCGCCAAAAAATTTTATGATTGCTTTAACCGTGCATTAATTGCAGCAACTAACAATAACGTTGGTTGGAATAGAAATGGTAAACGAATTAACATTGGTGATTATTTACATCGTGGGCGTTACGCAACCAATAACGATGAAATGGGGATCTCACATATTCATTTCGAAGTTGGTACTTTCGGTATGACACGTGGAGGGAAGAAACGTCAAGCGCACCCGACTAATTCGCTTAACCAAGCCCTCGTCAGTTTACACCAGGCTGTAACTGGTGAAACGGTTTCGGGTCGGGTAGCAATCAAGTGGTACCGAGCAAGCATCGATAATTACGCTCTTAAGTGCCTTGAAAACGAACTACATAAAACATACAACGTACCATCCAAGACCCAAATCTTAAATTTCGAGCGTAAAACGAAAGATGATCCAACGGTTCAAACTGGCTTGAGTATGGAACAACTCAAGGCCCAAAAAGCCGAGTTAGCTGACCACCAGAGTAAGATTACCCAAGCTCAAGCAGACCAAAAGAAGGCCGAAGACGACAAGCAGCAAGCTGAAACAAATAAAAAGGCGGCTGAGGCGATGGCTCAGCAAGCATACAATGCCCTTAAAAACGATTATGAGCGTGTTACAGGTCATAAAGCTGTTGATTCGAATAATAATCCATTATCAGTTCAAAAGCTCGGTGAAGGGCTAAAATCGGCTTCTGAGAGCATGAGAGAAACAGTTAAGCAAGCTAACGAGGATAAAGCAATTGCAGATCAGGCAGTTAAAGCGCTTCGGGCTTCTTATAAAGCACTAACAGGTAAGGAAGCCGTTGATGACCATAATCAGCCACTTAGCCCGCTCGAATGCTCACGCCGGATTAAAAAATTAACCAAGAAAGCTCAAGAGGACCAAACACAAGCTGTTAGCAACCAACAGGCTACAGAAGAAGCTAAACAAAAAGCACTTCAAGAGCAGCAGAACGCCGAAACAGCACGAAGAACTGCTCAACAACAGCTTGACCAACTTAATCAAGAAATTAAAACCACTAAACAAAAAAGGCTCCAAGCAGTAACCAGAGAATTAGCTGATAATCAGTTAAACTATAATAACGGCGAAGCTGTAACTGAAGATAATCTTGAAGAAGTAGAAAAAGCAATTGATAACTGGCGACAAGAACAACGTCACCAATGGCAATCAGAGCAAACAAAAAACACTCAACTAGTTAGTACTAATCAAAACTTGACAACGCAAAATCAGCAGCTTAAGGATGAAAATACCAACCTACAAACAACCAATAGTGACCTACAAAGTACTAACAGAAAACTAATCACTGATAATCAGACTCTAACCAACGAAATCACAGAATACAAAACCCAACTAATTGATACCATTACAGAAAATGAGCCAACACATAAAGTTGAACAATCACGCCTTCAATCCGGAGAAGTAGCCGAAGAAGTGCAAACTTATACCGGACGACAACAACACCAACGGCAACCACTTAAATACCTAATTAACACCGTTAAAAAAATCCTACAACATCTTAAACAAGATACAGAAACCTTCATCAACGATGTTACTAGAATCCTACAACCTCAAAAACCAATTACTGCTAACACTAAATTAGAAAGCCACTATCTTGATCCTGACTCAATTAGACCAACTAAGCACCCATTTAACGCCCAAGAAGAAAAAAGATTAATGAATAACCCAGCCATGAAACTCAAGAAAGCAATACTACAGGCTACTCAAGAACAATTACAGCAAGCTCAACAACATATTGGCCATTCAATTCAAAAAGACACTAATGGACCAGATTTCAACTAAATAATCATCATACTTAAACAAAGTCTCGCTTAAACATAACGGTTTTAAATACCACTTTAGTACGTTATAAAGCTAAACACACCATACCCACTACGCCTTAACTACTAAAGGAAGAGCCAGCGTGCTGGCGCAGCGCTAGCTCTCTTGAATCCTAGCCTATCTGTGGCTAAAAAGATTCAAGAGAGACATCTCAATAATCCCATCATGCTTGTTGATCAATACAGTAATCATACTGTACTCATTAACAAGTACAATGCACTTCGTTTAAGCTCATCCAGCCCTTGCCCCTTATATCCCTCTATTATCCCTATTAGGTGGGCGGTTCTTTTATTCAATAACTACCAAACTAAGGTAGTGTTATAGTGAGAAGCCGTTAAACTCACGGTTGATATAAGGGTGAAGCGTAGCATTTCCTAGACATCCAGCCACGTCTTTAGCTCCGTGCTATAAGAGCAGGGTTTAGCATACCCATTAATGTTTTTCGACCTGTCCTAGCATTCAGGACTACCGGCGGGCGTTTCGAGGTGTTACCAACGCAGGGCCACTGCAATCGGCAATTAATGATTGACTTAACCAATAAAGAAAAGCGAGCAGCTATCAACTAGCTACCCGCTCTTATCTATTATTGAATCAATATCATTAATTAGGTTTAATTTCTAAAATAATAAATTTTGCCGTTTTTCAATCCCTAATGGTTGAAATTTACCCTCACACCTATATATAATATAAGAGTAAAGAACGACAAATGATTCAACTAACTAGTTCCAGTAGTTAATTGATTAGCTCTAATTAGTACGCCAATACTGATTAGGGCCTTTCTTTTTGCCTTTTATATTAAATTGTCAAGCACTATAACGCTTTCGTTACCAGTATACCCTTAATCAATATAATTAATCAACAAGAAAATGGCCGATTAATGATCGACCATTTTTCATTTACCAAATAATTTTCCCAAAAATGACTTCTTTTTAGGGATTTTTCTATTCTCAACCGGATTATCCTTTTCATCTTGCGATTGCTTACTTTCTCTAAAATTACCATCTCGAACGGTCTTTTCTTTTGGTGGATTTAATGAAAGTAATCGTTTGTTCTCTTCTTGAGTATTTAATAGTAATTGTTGATTTTGATCCATCAACTTATTAAGTGCGTTAATCTGATCATCTTTCATTTGAAGAGCCTTGTCGCTCCTTTTCTTTTCATCAGCTAATTCACTTTTTAGATCAGCAACTTGTTGCTGCAACGATTCAATCAACAGTTCACTAGCAGATTTCTTTGTCTCATTGCTACTATTGCGAGAATTAAAGTGTTTTTTTAATTGTTGCAACACTGTTGCGTCATATAAATTAGCATTGCTTTTAGTCGTTGCAGGTGCAATACTTTGTTTCTTCAAATAACGATACACCGTAGTTTTATTAACATGTAAACTCTCCGCCATTTCATGCATTGTATACATTTTATCTTTGCCAGCCAACACAGACACCTCCAGTATTGTGCATAGCATTGCGCAACGCTTCTGCAACGCTCCAAGCAATGAGCTCTAACCTAATACTATCAAAATACTATAACAACGCAATACGTTTTACCGCCATATTGTTATAAAATAACAATAGAAAAACTACTGACGAGTTGAGGAATTATCATGGTTAATAAAAGTAACTTGTCCGAAGAGGACGTTAAAGAGCGGTATATAACGCCTGCGATCAGAGAAAAAGGTTGGAACCCAACCGATTATCGAATGGAGTACGAATACACTGATGGTCGAATCACAGTTTTAAAAAATGGTACTAAACGAGGTAAACGTAAAAAGATCGATTACCTCCTGAATTACCGCGAAAATGTACCAATTGCAATTATTGAAGCCAAGGACTTAAATCATACATACGATCATGGAATGCAACAAGGTATTGGCTACGCAGAAGGACTTAAAGATTACGAAGCCTTAGAAGTACCATTTGTATACGCTAGTAACGGTGAAGCTTTCCTTGAGCATGATATGATTACCGGTAAAGAACGTAAGATTGCGATGGTCGATTTTCCATCTAAAGAAGAACTTTGGAATCGCTATAAGCAAGAAGAAGGCTTAACTGATAATCAGATTAAGGCAATTGACGAACCTTATTACACTACTCGGGAATCAAAACAGCCTCGTTATTATCAACGTATCGCCATTAATCGGACTGTCGATGCCATTGCTAAAGGCCAGCGACGGGTCATGTTAGTTATGGCCACTGGTACAGGTAAAACCTATACAGCTTTTCAGATCGTCTATCGTTTGCTACAAGCTGGTATTAAGAAACGGGTCTTGTACTTAGCTGATCGTAATATTTTAGTTGACCAAGCAATGACCGATGATTTTAGCCCGCTGTTAAGTAAAGCCACTAAAGTCCAAAATGGTAAAATGGACAGTTCTTATCAGATCCACTTTGCCTTATATCAACAGTTAGCCGGCCGAGAAGAAGATGCTGGACATGAGCCTTACCGTCAATTTTCTCCAGACTTCTTTGATTTAGTGGTTATTGATGAGGCCCACCGTGGATCTGCTAAGCAAGATAGTCAATGGCGAAAAATTTTAGACTACTTTGATGGCCCTAATGTAACGCACTTCGGTATGACCGCGACGCCAAAAAATGATAAAAGTGCTTCTAACATTGATTACTTTGGTGAACCGATCTATACATACTCGCTTAAACAGGGAATTGATGATGGGTTCTTAGCCCCTTACCGAGTTATTCGGGTTAACCTAGACGTTGATGTGAATGGCTTTCGACCAACCAAAGGCGAAACTGACGCTAATGGTCAATTAATTGAAGATCGTAAATACACCTCAAAAGACTTTGATCGTAAAATGGTTATCACTAATCGAACGGAACAAGTTGCTAAATACGTTAGTGATTACTTAAAACGTAATCAGGAACGTTTCAATAAAACCATTATCTTCTGTGACGATATTAACCATGCTGAACGAATGCGGACAGCCTTAGTTAACGAAAATAGTGATTTAGTTAGTCAGGATTCTCGCTACGTAATGAAAATTACTGGTGACGATAATGAAGGTAAGGCTCAATTAAGTAATTTTGAGGACGTCACTAGCAAATACCCCGTTCTCGTAACAACTTCTAAGCTCCTAACTACTGGGGTTAACGTTAAGACTTGTAAATTAATTGTCTTAGACCAAAACATTAACTCCATGACCGAATTTAAGCAGATTATCGGACGTGGAACTCGATTAGATGAAAGTCATGGTAAAAGCTTCTTCACCATTATGGACTTTAAAGGTGCTTCACGGCTATTTGCCGATCCCGAATTTGATGGTGAACCTGTAGATGCGATTGATGATAATGATGGCACGGGTATCGACTTTGGTGGTGGTAGTAGACCACATAAAAAAGGCCCTGATGATCCAGGCAATGGCGGTGGTACAGTCGGTGAAGAGCCTAAGAAGTACCTTGTTAACAACAAGAAAGTTAAGATTATTAATTCTCAAGCTGAATACTTAGATGCTGACGGTAAGCTCGTAACGACTTCTTTACGTGACTACACCAAGAAAAACGTGCTGGGACAATATGCAACGTTAGATGAGTTTATTAAACGGTGGCGAGAATCAGACAATAAGCAGGCATTACTCGATGATATGGAAGAACACGGTATCTTTTACAAGGAGATCATTGACGATGAAAAGTTGAATGATCTTGATCCGTTTGATTTACTGGTTCATTTAGCCTATAACCAGAAGCCTCTTAGTAAGTCCGAACGGGTGGCTAATGTGCGTAAATCAGGGCTATTGGATAAGTACCAAGGCGAAGCTCGGAAGATACTAGAAGCCCTCCTCGATAAGTACAAGAACGATGGAATTGCGGATCTTGAAAACCGACAAACACTTAATTTACCAGAATTTGAAAAATTCGGTGGTCCGGTCAAAATTATTGTTAAAATATTTGGTGGCAAGAAACAGTATCAAGATGCAGTTTCTGAAGTAAAAGAAAAAATTTATAGTTAGGATAGATAGTTAATAATGGCAAACACCCAATTTGTAAAACGAATTCAAGATATTATGCGTAATGACCCCGGAATCAACGGTGACGCTCAACGAATTGAGCAATTATCATGGATTCTCTTCTTAAAGGTCTATGATGACCGTGAAATTGTTTGGGAATTAGACGATGATGACTACACCTCAATTATCCCTGATGGTATGCACTGGCGTGACTGGGCACAAGATAATAAAGACGGCCAAAGTTTAACCGGCGACGAGCTACTAGACTTCGTTAATAATCAGCTACTACCAGCGCTTAAAAAGATTACGGTAACTCCAGATACGCCAATTAGTAAGGCCATTGTCAAAGATGCCTTTATTGATACTAACAACTACATGAAGAATGGGATCTTGTTACGGCAGGTTATCAATGTTGTCAATGACGTTGACTTCACTGACCCTGAAGATCGCCATCTCTTTAATGATATTTATGAAGGGATCTTGAAAGAGTTACAAAGTGCCGGTAATTCTGGGGAATTCTATACCCCACGGGCTTTAACTGATTTCATTGCTAAAACCCTCCAACCAAAATTAGGTGAACGAATTGCCGATTTAGCTTGTGGAACCGGTGGTTTCTTGGTTAGTGCCTTAAACCTGCTTAATGATCAGGTTAAGACAGTTGAAGACCGTCAAAAATACAATCATGCTGTCTTTGGTATTGAAAAGAAGGGGCAGCCGTATATTCTGGCGGTTACCAACCTATTACTGCATAACGTTGATAATCCAGACATTATTCACGGTAATTCGCTCGAAAAGCGGGTCACTGATTACACTGAGAAGGATAAATTTGATGTAATCATGATGAATCCACCATTCGGGGGCTCTGAACTGCCAGTTATTAAGCAAAACTTCCCTAATGACCTGCAAAGTAGTGAAACCGCCGACCTATTTCTGGCCTTAATTATGTATCGTCTCAAGGAAAATGGTCGAGTTGGTGTGATTCTACCTGATGGATTCTTGTTTGGTAATGATGGAGCAAAGTTAAATATCAAGAAGCGCATGCTCAATGATTTTAACTTGCACACCATTATTCGGTTACCAGGGAGTATTTTTTCACCGTATACCTCAATTAATACTAATATCCTCTTCTTTGATAAAACAACGCCAACCGAAAAAACATGGTTCTACCGCTTAGATATGCCAGAAGGTTATAAGCACTTCTCTAAGACCCGGCCAATGAAACTGGAGCACTTTAAGCCGGTTGAAAACTGGTGGAATGAGCGTCATGAAATTAAAAAGGGCGATAACTACAAGGCTAAAGCCTACACCGTGCAAGAACTCGAAGATAACAAGTATAATTTCGATTTATGTGGTTTTCCAACTGAAACTGAGGAAGTCTTACCACCGGAAGAACTGATGGCTAAATATAAAGAAGAACGCTCACAATTAAATGCCCAGATTGATAAGACCCTAGCAGCAATTAAACAATTGTTAGAGGAGGCTAACTAATGACTCCTGAACAGTTAAGAGCTTCCATCTTACAACAAGCAATGGAAGGTAAGCTAGTTAAGCAAGATCCAAATGATGAACCAGCTAGCGTTCTACTTGAAAAGATTGCTAAAGAAAAAGCTCGTTTAATCAAGGAAAAGAAGATCAAACGAACTAAGAAATTACCAGAAATTACTGATGATGAAAAGCCGTTTGAGATTCCTGATAGTTGGGAATGGGTAAGAATTGGTAATCTGGTTAATATTTACACAGGCTTATCCTATAACAAGAGTAAATTACAAGAACAAAGTAACGACATGGTCCGAGTTCTTCGTGGTGGAAATATCAATGGATCTAATTACACAGTAGATTTATACGACGATGATGTAATGATAGACAGAAAATATTTAGCCAAAAACAATCTACTTCTTAAAAGAGGACAATTACTTACTCCATCTGTAACAAGTGATAAACAATTAGGAAAAATTGCAATAGTGCGTGACGATTATAACGACATAGTTGCAGGGGGATTTATATTTAATATTGTTCCATTCATAGACAATGAAGTATTTTCTAAATATTTTATGTTTGTATTTTCAAGTCGTTTTATAAAGCAGCAATTGCTAAATGCCGCAAATAAATCTGGCCAAGCATTTTATAACGTCTCTAAAACCAAATTTCAAAAACTTACTCTACCAATACCACCATTAGCTGAGCAAAAGCGTATTGTGACTAAACTAGATCAACTAATGCCACTGGTTGACAAGTATGCTGAAGCTTATGATAAGCTCAAAAAGCTTGATGATGGTTTTAATGATAAACTTAAACAATCATTACTTCAGTATGCAATGGAAGGTAAACTAGTCAAGCAAGATCCAAATGATGAGCCAGCTAGTGTGTTATTAGAAAAGATTGCTGAAGAAAAGGCTCGCTTAATCAAGGAAAAGAAGATTAAACGAACAAAAAAACTACCAGAAATTACTGATGACGAGAAGCCATTTAAGATTCCTGATAGTTGGGAATGGGTTAGATTAGGTGATCTTTCTACAGTTTTAAACGGTGATCGAGGAAAAAATTATCCTGGAAAAAGGTATTGGATAAATGATGGTGTACCTTTTGTCAATGCCGGGGCTCTTGGTTCCAAATTAATTAATAAGGCAGCATTAAATTATATTTCTGATGAAAGGTTTAAATTACTAAGAGCTGGTTTTATTAAACAAAATGACCTTCTTTATTGCCTAAGAGGGTCTCTCGGGAAAATTGCTATATCTAATATAAATAAAGGTGCAATTGCATCATCATTAGCAATAATTCGTTGCTTTGACAAAAATATGGTTACATATTTGTTTTGGTTGTTAAAGTCACCAATTAGTAAGCAATATATTAAAAAATATGAAAATGGAACAGCACAGCCTAATTTATCTGCTAAAAGCATAGAAAAATTTGAAGTACCTCTTCCACCATTAGCCGAGCAAAAGCGCATTGTTGCTAAAATCGATCAATTAATGGCAACAATTCATTAGAATAATAGCCTAATAATTTATTATCCCAGTAACCCATGCTATAATAAGAATAGAAAGAAATAGTCGAAGTGCATACGTACTTCAACCACAAAAGCCCCCCGCTATGCCAGTAGCGAGAGGCTTTTAGTTTGTGGGCGAAATTGCCGTTCGATTACTAAATTAATGCTTCTTGTGGTTGTTCAGCCACCAACCAAACGCAGTAACAAGCAATGCATTAATTAGCTGAAAGAAATAGTCACTGAAGTGCATAGTTCACACCCCCTTCCCACAGGTTCAAAGGGTGACGAACGACTTCTCTATTTTAGCATTTAAAGACTTTATAAATTACGAGGTTTGCTAACAAAATAGGGGTTATTTTTAATAAATAACCCCTAAAGAATGTTGCTATGTCAAGCCCCTGTATTCTACAATCAGAATATAGGGGCTTTTAATTTATATATACAAAAAGTAGCCCCTAAATAAGGAGCAAAATTACTATGAAACAGCTTGTATTACCCATCAAAGATACCAACGTCCTCCACGAAGTTGAAGATACTTTACTCCATAATTTTCGTGAAGGACGCCGGAATTACACAATTTTCCAGGTTGGC
>Ga0079226_10005090_pt1 | contig 10050 bp, 9 predicted proteins | sample Poulit2014_FD_76345 | JGI IMG/M metagenome (GOLD analysis project Ga0079226, IMG submission 76345) | Agricultural soil microbial communities from Georgia to study Nitrogen management - Poultry litter 2014 | ecosystem: Environmental > Terrestrial > Soil > Agricultural land | place: USA: Georgia... | reverse complement strand
GCCCTTATTTTTTCCTTTCCTAACTATCGTAAACTGGATTTCATTTGGTTCAAACAAAAACAGCCTCTAACAGCTGTTATAAAATAATTGCAATTAATCCGCCAGAACCTTCGTTTATTATTCTCTCTAATGTATCTTTTAATTTATATCGGGCATTTTCTGGCATAAGTGATATTTTAGCCTGTATCCCTTCTCTTACAATGGAGCTCAAAGATCGACCAAATATATCGGAGTTCCATATAGATAAAGGATCTTCTTCAAAATCTTGCATTAAATATTTGACTAGTTCTTCACTTTGTTTCTCCGTTCCAATAATTGGAGCAAATTCTGATTCCACCTCAACCTTGATCATATGAATGGAGGGTGCTACAGCCTTTAAACGGACACCAAATCGTGAACCTTGACGAATGATTTCAGGTTCATCAAGTTCCATATCTTTCACAGAAGGGGCTGCGATCCCATAACCTGTTTGTTTAACCATTTGTAGCGCTCCAGATATTTGATCATATTCACGTTTAGCATGCGTAAAATCCTGCATCAACGCTAATAAATGATCTTTCCCTCTTATTTCTTCTCCAACAATTTCTTTTAAAATATTTTCATACAGATTTTGTGGAGCGAATAAATCGATTTCTGCAATTCCTTCACCCATTTCCATTCCTGAAATTTGGGCATGGTCAATATATTCGAATTCTGAAAATTCATTAACAATATTATTGACATCTCTAAGTCTTTTGATGTTTCTTACAGTTGTCTGAATCGCTTCTTCATAGTTCTTTTTTAACCAATGGTTCTCACGTAAAACCATTACCCAACTTGGTAGATTTACATTTACTTCTAAAACTGGGAATTCGTAAAGTGATTCTCTTAAGACATTATAAACATCATGTTCATTCATCGTCTCGATACTCATGCATAATACAGGTACATCATGCTGTTCAGCTAACTGTTGACGTAATAATTCTGTCTCATGATCAGTAGGACGTGCAGAATTTACAATCATAATAAATGGTTTTCCGACTTCTTTTAATTCATTAATCACCTTTGTTTCAGCTTCTACATAGTCCCTTCGAGGAATATCTCCAATTGTTCCATCGGTCGTAATGACTATTCCGATCGTTGAATGTTCCTGAATTACTTTTCTCGTTCCAATTTCTGCTGCATCATGAAACGGAATCGGATCTTCATACCAAGGAGTATTAATCATCCTTGGCCCATCCTCATCTTCAAATCCTTTAGCACCTTCTACTGCATATCCAACACAATCGACAAGTCGGACGTTTACATCTAATCCCTCTTCAATGTTAATAGAAACTGCTTGATTGGGTACAAACTTAGGTTCTGTCGTCATAATCGTTTTACCTGCAGCACTTTGTGGTAATTCATCATGTGCTCGTATCCGATCATTTTCTTCTTGAATATTCGGTAAAACAACTAATTCCATAAAACGCTTAATGAAAGTTGATTTACCGGTTCTAACTGCCCCGACTATTCCTAAATAAACATCCCCGTTCGTGCGTTTAGAAATATCTTTAAAAATATCAATTTTATCCAAGTAGTTCCCTCCTCTTCCAAATAAAAAAACAATATTCTCGCAGGTCCGATACTAATATAAGTCTATGATGTTGTCCTATTAAATTATGACTTTAAATATGATAATCCTTATGTAAATAACGCATATAAAAACCCCTTGTAACAAGATATGCTACAAAGGGGAAAATATACTTATTTACTTTTCGAAATTTAATACGTTTTTCACGAACGATCAAATTTATTCGCGTAAAAAAACGGGTTCATTATTTTTAATAGAATACGGTAAAGAATAAGCTGGCACAAACGGGTAATGGTCTTCTAGTAGTGGCCGAATATCGTCGCCTTCTTTATAATTATGGTCATATTCATTTAAGGCTTCTTGTAAATCAATTCGATAATCTATAAATAATTCTCCATCTGTGTTCATAAGAATAGGCAAATTATTTTTAGTAAAAGGACTCGGAACATATGGTTCTGAATCAAATCCTAATTTTTTATAATTCAATTCATAAATTCCTGAGTCAATTTCTTCCCCAAAGGGGGGATACATATTTTTATTACGATACATGTCCAACTTTACATTCACTTCTCTTATTTTTTCTGTCAATCGTAAGTCGATTAATTTTACCCGTGGATTCTCTTCAGGAGTGATAATGATATATTGATAAACTCCTCCATTTTCATATGCTGTTCCAGGTATTTCAGATAACAATTGTTGTTCTTTTAACTTGGTAAAGTCAATTAAATATTTTTCATAGCGATCTACATCACTCGGTTTTGTTTTAATCGGTATTAACCCATCAGTTGCTTCCATATATTGCATCACAGCCGTTTGTACCATTTCCAATTGGGCTTCATTAGGCTCTTGATTTTTTGCTAATTCATTTTGCGGGTATAAACAACCGGATAGAGTGAATAAAACAACTATACATACGATGAAAAATTTTCTCATGTAGTAATGCCTCCTTCGTCAACCTGTTGGACCACTTAATACAATATACAATACGATTAATCCACCGATAATGAGACAAACGTAAGCTAAAAATGAAACGATTATCCGAATGAATCCAGTTAATTTACGTCTGCTGAGTTGAATAAAAGCAATGGCCAAGATAAGGAGGCCGATTCCTATAAATGAAATTATTTCGTTTAATTCTGCAGCACTCATTCTGTCACTCCTACATCGTTTGCTAATTTATTACACTATCATTCATTTTTACATAAACGATGAGATTAAATCAATTTAAATGGACGAAACAATTATGAAAAAGTTCGTTTATATTTTATTCAACAACATAAAAATCTGGAATGACTTTTATCGTCATCCCAGACTGACTAAACATTCCCAGCATCTCTATAAGATAACTGTTGCGTTTTATAATATGCATCAACCATCGACTTTGTATCTTCGCTCGCCCATCTTAAGCGATTTTATCCAAAAAATCGTTGCAATGACTCCATAGAATTTGGTACGTCATTATTAATTATAGCATGAACAATTTTATCTTCTTTCTCTTGAGAAACTGGTCGATTTGCCATTTGTGATAAACGTCTCACAAGGGATCGAACAGTCCCTTCATCCGACAGATCTGCATGTTGAATAGAATTTGCAATATTATATATTTCATCGATTGAAATATTTGATCTTTGTTCTATTTCATCAAATATACCTTTAGCATTTTCATCCAATTTTACATTCCCTCCCCACATTACTCAAAGTCAGTATATGCAAAGAGGGATTAATTTGTTTATGTCATTTGTCCTCATCTTTTGACCATGTATAATTATCTATTTCTTCTTTTTTATCTCGATTCATTAACTGTTCAACTACGAGCTTAGGATCTTTATCGTGAAACAAAATTTCATATAATCCGTTTGTAATTGGCATATCTACTTGTTCCTTTTTTCCAAGCTGATAGGCAGCTTTTGTCGTTCGGACTCCTTCAACAACCATACCCATATGGTCCAAAATTTCGTCGATAGCTTTTCCTTTTCCGAGTAAGTTCCCTGCCCGCCAATTTCTACTATGAACACTTGTAGAAGTGACGATTAGATCACCAACACCACATAAACCTAAAAATGTTAATGGGTTAGCTCCTAGTTTCGTACCGAGTCTTGTGATTTCAGCTAAACCTCTTGTGATTAATGCTGCTTTAGCATTATCCCCAAATCCTAATCCATCTGATATTCCAGTACCTAATGCAATAATATTTTTTAAGGCTCCTCCAAGTTCTACTCCGATTACATCAGTACTTGTATATACACGAAAAAACTCATTAATAAATAAATTTTGGGCAAATTTCGCTTTTTCAATATTTTGAGCGGCAACTGTAACGGTCGTTGGATGTCTTAAAACAACTTCTTCCGCATGACTAGGACCTGATAACGTCACAATGTTTTCATAAGGGTATTGAGGTATTTCTTCATTGATAATTTGCGATATCCGTTTAAACGTTTCCGGTTCGATCCCTTTAGATGCATGAATGATCGTTACGTTACTTGTGATACGTTTTTGTAATTGTGCTGTTACTTCCCGCATCGCATTAGAAGGAACTACTAATATAATTGCTTCCACTTCCTCGATTGCTGACCCAAGATTGGAAAAAGCCCGGATCGTTTCCGGTAAATCAGCATCGACATATCGCTTATTTTTATGTAATTGATTAATTTCATCCACTTGTTCTTGACGATGAGACCATAACCGTACATCATGTCCATTATCAGCTAATACGATACTTAGTGCTGTCCCCCAACTACCTGCACCTAAGACTGCCACGCTTCCCATTACGATTCTCCTTTCAGCTTCTCTTTCTTGCAATGATTTTAATTGGAGTTCCTGTAAAACCGAATGATTCTCTAATTCGATTTTCTAAAAATCGTTTAAATGTAAAATGTAGTAATTCCGGATCATTAACAAAAACTATAAAAGTTGGCGGTTTCACTGCAACTTGTGTCGTATATAAAATTTTTAGCCGCTTTCCCTTTATTGTTGGCGTTGGATTTACGGCAAGTGCATCCATAATGACATCATTTAATACGTTCGTTGGAATCCGTTTCGTATGACTTTCACTTACTAACTTTACAATCGGGATTAGTCTCTGGAGTCGACGTTTTGTTTTTGCAGATACGAAAATAATTGGAGCGTAATGAAGGAATTGAAACTGGTTTCTAATATTATCTTCGAATTCTTTCATTCCTTTTTCGCCTGAGTCAACCGTATCCCACTTATTTACGACGATAACAATCGCTCTGCCGGCATCATGGGCATAACCAGCAATCGTTTTATCTTGTTCTCTAATCCCTGTTTCTGCATCGATAACGACTAATACGACATCAGAACGGTCAATTGCTTTTAATGCGCGTAAAACACTATATTTTTCTGTTGCTTCATACACTTTTCCTCGTTTGCGTATTCCAGCAGTGTCAATAATGACAAAATCTTGGTCATCTTTATGGATAAATGTATCGATCGCATCTCGAGTCGTTCCTTCAATGTCACTTACAATGACCCGATCTTCATTTAAAATAGCATTTACTAATGAAGATTTCCCAACATTCGGACGACCTATAACGCTGAAATAAATTACTTCATTGTCTTCTTTTTCATCTTTCCGATCAGGAAAGTGTGTAATTACTTCGTCTAATAAATCACCAAGTCCCAATCCATGGGCACCAGAAATAGGATAAGGCTCCCCAAATCCCAGTGCATAAAATTCATAGATCCGATCGCGCATTTCGGGATTATCAATTTTATTTACAGCAACTACGATTGGTTTTTTTGATTTATATAATATTTTAGCAACTTCTTCATCAGCAGCTGTAATCCCATCTCTACCATTTACTAAAAAAATAATTACGTCTGCTTCTTCAATAGCAATTTCTGCTTGATGCCGAACTTTAGAAAGTAACGGTTCATCCGTAATTTCTATTCCGCCAGTATCTATAATATTAAACGAAGTCGATAGCCAGTCGACTTCCGCATAAATACGATCTCTTGTAACGCCAGGTGTATCTTCGACAATAGAAACTCTTTCTCCTATTAATCGGTTAAAAATAGTAGATTTTCCTACATTTGGACGACCTACAATTGCTACTGTCGCTTTTTTCATGAAAGGACATCCTTTCTGTTCGATATCAATTATTCAAGATTCATTTTATTAAAAACGTATTCTTCTTGTAATTTACATATATAAATCACGTATATCTACGAATAACATTCATCATTTTATTTACTATTATTTGTGTAGCTCGTACAAAAATAAGGAAAAGAATGATGAAACAAACGTGAATAAAAAAAGACTTATTTCCAATTACGTCATGTAATCTGTAACTAATAATAATCCATTCAAAAAGAAACTGTCCGAACACGATTCCCATAATCCCAATAAGTAATTGCTCATAAAAATTAGGGATAAGTAACAAGATTAAAATGACAATTAAGACAGGAATCATAAAATAGGACGGCATAAAAAACCATATAGGCGTAATTTTTTGCCAGATTAAAATAGAAACATAACCGATCATAATTGTGAAAGTTAGTATCATTTTATAAGCAGAAAAGGAATTATAAACATAAAAAATAATCGTACCTACGAATAAAAGGATAAAATTGAATGAAATTTGGATCGATTGTACCGAAATATATAGATTTGTACTAGTAATCATCAATAATATCCATATCATTAGGAAGGTTCTTTTTCTGTTCGTTTGCATAAAAAATGTAACGATAATAAAAATAATCCACATTAGCCAAAAATATAAAAATTGTTCATACATTGGTATCACCTACTATCATACCATTATGTATGAAAAACAATCGGTTTATACGAATAATCGAATAAGAGATTCCAACAAGAACTTTTTTAGTTCTTAATCAAATGTTGGTTAGCAGTTAACGCTTAATATAATTTATTTGTCCTTTAATGAATTCACTCGCCTCCTGTATATCCAACACCTTTTATTTCTGAAACAAAAGGAAGCATCCTGTAGAATCTTTAGCTGTTGCTTTTCTAGCTAAAGTTTCGTGAATTCTTAATTCATGATTCAATTGTTTTTATTTGTGGTGCGGTAACAGCTTAACTCACATTAATCGAAACGTCTAAAGAAAGTGTTACGTTTAATTACTTTTGGTTGATGATTCATCACAGTCTGATGTCATCTTTAAAACAGTAAAAAAGCTTTTCCAGTTTGGGAAAAGCTATTTAGCAGCCATTAATTTTTATATTTATCTAACTTATCTCCTATCATATCCCCAAGTTGAAAGCTAGATGAATCATCTTCTCTTTCGTACTGTTCAATATCGCCTTTTTCTTTGTCAAGTTCAACTTCTTTAATGCTTAATGAAATACGTTGACTCTCTTCATCAACACTTAGAACTTTGGCAACTATTTCTTGTCCTACATCAAGCACTTCTTCTGGTGTTCCAATATGACGATTAGCAATTTGTGAAATGTGTACGAGACCTTCGACTCCTTCTTCAATTTCTACAAATGCACCAAAATTGACGATACGCTTCACCGTACCATTCACTTGATCCCCTTGTTTAATTCGATCTTCAATTCCATCCCAAGGCCCAGGTAATGTGTTTTTATATGACAAAGAAATACGTTCATTCTCTATATCAACAGATAGAATTTCAACTTTTATTGAATCTCCTTCTGTTAAAACATCGGAGACTTTTTCTACATGTGTATGTGCTAATTCTGATATATGAACGAGACCATCTACACCGCCGATATCGACAAATGCACCAAAATTCGTAATGCGTTGTACCGTACCTTCAACTACTTGACCTTCTTCTAATGATTGTAAAATTTCAGCCTTTTTCTCTTCTTGCTCGGCTTCTACTACTGCACGGTGTGAAAGAATGATGCGATTTTGTTCTTTATCTAAATCAACAATTTTTACTTCTAGTTTTTTACCCTGATAATCTGAAAAGTCTTCAACAAAATACGTTTCAACTAAAGATGCAGGGATAAATCCCCGAAGACCAACATCAACAACTAAACCGCCTTTTACAATTTCTTTTACTTCAGTTTCGAACGTTTCATCTTGTTCTAATTTCTTTTGTAAATCTTCCCAAGCTTTTTCTCCATCTACTGCTTTTTTGGATAAAATGATTTCTTCATCTTCGATTTTTTTCACTTGTAACGTCAATTCTTCTCCGTCTTGAACAATATCTTGCGGATTTTCAACATGAAGATTAGAAAGCTCACTGATCGGGATAATTCCTTCTGATTTGTATCCAATATCAACTAGAACTTGCTTTTCATCGATTTTTACAACAGTCCCTGTAACAAGACTTCCCACTTGTAATTCATTGTTCGTTTCCACCATATGTATTCACTCCTAAGCACTATTTAAAACACCTTTTAATTGTAAGTAAACTTGGTTTTCGCAAAAACAATTAGCAAGCTGTGAAGCAATGTACGAACTTAGAGCTTGCCTCTTTGTATGAGAATCATTTGTTTAGGTTAGTAGTTGTACATGTGTGTAGAGGTAACTTTCTCTATTCTCGCGAGAAACACCAACATTTACCTTTTCCTTATATTATAACATGAAAACTATCTTGATAATAACTTCTTACAATCAAAACAATTTGTCAAGTAAAATTATTGAAAATCTTAATTTATTCCACTTGATAATTTTGTACTTGTTCTTCAATTTTTTTAACTACCTCATCAATGGATAAAGTAGTCGTATCAATTGGTATAGCGTCTTCCGCTTGGATTAAAGGTGAAGTCTCTCGAGTTGTATCACGTTCATCCCTTTCTTTTATTTCATTTTTCAATTGGTTTAAATTGGAATGAAATCCTTTTTCTACGTTTTCTTCATACCTTCGTTTTGCACGTTCATCGACAGAAGCCACCAAAAATATCTTTACTTCAGCATCAGGCAACACATGGGTTCCAATATCTCTTCCGTCCATTACAACATTTTCATGTTCTGCAAGTTTCTTTTGTCTTTTTACCATTTCTTCCCGAACCTTTCGATGTTTTGCAACAAAAGAAACTCCATTAGATACAGCTTGCGATCGAATAGCTGATGTAACATCCTTTCCATCTAATAACACAGTTTGAGCAGAACCAGAACTATGTTGACGTAACGTTATTGTAGTGGATTTGAGTAAACGGTATAAAGCTAATTCATCATGTAAATCGATATCATAATTTATTGCTTTTAACGTTAATGCTCGATACATCGCTCCGGTATCTATATAAACGAACGAAAGGTTACTAGCAATTTTTTTAGCGACCGTGCTTTTCCCTGCGGCAGCCGGTCCATCAATCGCAATTCGTAATTTTGTCATTGTTATTTAGCCCCCTTTTTATACGGAAATTAATCTATCTTTGAATATGACTCTCTTTTAAACGTATACGAGAGAAAAGCGCTAAATCAAGCATATAGTTTCGTTTATTAAATGATGATGGTTTCATCAAACAAAACTATATTTGATCGAAGTCTCTTTTATTGTAAGAAAAAACTTGGCAAATGCCAAGTTTCTTTAAAGTTGTTGCTCCATTTTTTGTTTTCGTTGTTCACGCTGTGTAGTAAAACAAAAATTAATAATTTTTTCTTGATTATTTTTATGTTCAAAATGAAACTTTACTGATATCACATTTCTATTTCCTCTTAAATAAACTCGAACGATTTTTGCCATTGTTTTAATATATGTAAAATCACTTGTCTTAGATTTTAACACCAAATATAATCGAACCATTTGTTCGTGATGAAAATCAATGATCGGGGGAGTAATGATCGCAGCTCCTCCTCCACTTATGTTTTGAGTAACAGTAGTAAATGGAGAAAAAGACCCTTTTGGACAATGAACTGCAGCATCTACCATTGCTTCTATTCGCACAAATTCTCTCCGTTGAACCCGTTTTAAATCTTCTAGTTCAGGAGCCGCAATTAACAGTGCGGGAACGGCCAGTTGAACAGTAGATATAAGTTGCGAAGAAAATTGATAAGGTACCCCATCTTTTATAAAAGTGACGTTCATTTGTTGCTTTATAGGTATAAACACACTTTTATTTGTTTTCATATCAATTGGATAATCGATATACAGATATTTATGATCTTTATCAATTATTTTACTACGATACACGTGTGGTTTTTCTTCAACTTTTATGTTTAGGGTCATTCCAATTTCCATTTTATTACCCCCATGACATTTTATATTATAGGTATAAATAAATGGTCTAATACTCCTATAAATTATTATGTCATATTTACAAATGAATTGGAAGTCCTATATTGTTCATCCATGGTCTGTTTTAAAATGTAAGCTTCGAAGTGTTAAAGACGAACTTCAAAGCTTACACAGTTTGTTTTGAAAAAGTTTTTTATAAGTGAGCTTCAAAATTTGTTTCAGTTCCCGTTAATTTTTCCACTTTTTCTTCTGCCCCATTATCTGCATTAATAAAAATGCGATATGTTTCATCGTTTAATATCCCTAGAAATTCATATGTGAGTACTTCTTCACCAATGTCATTTTCAATTAACGCTAGATGTTCT
>Ga0079226_10005089_pt1 | contig 10051 bp, 8 predicted proteins | sample Poulit2014_FD_76345 | JGI IMG/M metagenome (GOLD analysis project Ga0079226, IMG submission 76345) | Agricultural soil microbial communities from Georgia to study Nitrogen management - Poultry litter 2014 | ecosystem: Environmental > Terrestrial > Soil > Agricultural land | place: USA: Georgia... | reverse complement strand
CCAACTATTCGTTCGGAGGAGGTGGCGGTTCAGGAGCTAGTAAAAGAGATGGAGAAGGACAAGGAGAAGGTAGTGGCGGTATCGTTTCTGTCAAACCTTTAGGGGTATATAACATATCTGCTACAGGCGTTTAAGACAGCTAGCGTGAAATTATGAATAATTTAGGCCAATGTTATATTTTATAAATCTAAATAATATTTCAAAGTTGATTCTATGGTAGTTAGATAATTACTAAGTAAAAAAGAGCATGATTTATGGTTATGTTATTATTGAGGTAATGATAAAGAATTTAACAACGGAATTTTTTCTATATTGGCTTTTTGCAAAGCATTAAATATGTAACCTTAAATATTTTGTTGAGAATATTATAAATGCGTTAAGTTATACAACTAATATACTTAAAATTAAGTTTTACTCTAAAATGTGGTGTTTTAAATATGAAACTGGGAGATAATCAAAGCTTATGGTTGAAGATACAAGCAATATCTGTGACATTACTTGTATTATTAGGTTTATTAAAAGCATTTGTACATTCTAATATTATACATACTATTATAGAAATATATCTATTTATAATAGTTATTTTGTTAATTCCATTTGTGAAAGGGTTTATTAAATATATTTCAATTATTTTGTTTGTTATTGGATCAATAGTTTTGATCATTAATAATAGTGGATTTGAAGTATGGCTTTCTAGTATATCCATTAATCATATGTTAGTATCTTTATTTGTTGCTACTCCTTTATTAGGTGCTCCATTTAAATCCCAAAAATTTTTGGATGCACTAGAAGGTTTATATATAAAATATCTTTATAGGCCAACATTGTTTAGTGCGGTAACACAAATGTTTTCACATATTACAGCAGTTGTATTAAATATCGGGGCAATATCAATATTTTTACACTTAAGTACATCTAACCCTTACGTTAAATCGAATCGTTTAATTTCAGCAGCATTAATTAGAGGTCTTGCTGGATCTATTATTTGGTCACCTTTTTTTGCAGCAATGGCGTTAATTGTTAGTCAATTACCAATTGAATGGATAACAATTCTTCCATTTCTATTAGGTTATGTTTTAATATTTTTTGTAATAAGTATAGTTATTGAATATTTACATATTCGGACGAGCTTCGCTTCAAATAATAATACAAATGACTCAATTAAATTAGATAAAAATTCTTTTCAGGGAAATAAAGTTAATTGGAAGAATATATTTGAATTTATTTTTTTAATATTCATTATAATATTTATAGTTTTCTTTTTGAAAGAAATTACTGAAATTCCTATGGTACCGGTTATTATTATAACATCTTATATTTTCCCGTTCTTATATTTTGTTATTAAGAAAAATTTTCAGGAAATGAACCAAGCCACAAGGGATTATATTACGAACACTATTCCTGGAAAAAAGAAAGAGGTTGTATTGTTTCTTGTTATTGGTCTTTTTGGAGGTGCAATTGCAGAAACTCCTTTTGGATTATGGTTATCTGAAATACTAATTAATATATTTGGAGAATTTACTTTAGGTATTTCATTGTTTATAGCGTTATCTATGATAGTTATAAGTTCAATTGGTTTTCACCCTGTAATGGTAGCCACACTTTACACTACTAGCATCGATCCTGTTATGTTAAATATGTCTATGACTTATTTTACTGTTCTCTTGTTAGGATCTTGGGGGGTTGCAACTATTTCTTCTCCTATGACTGCAGTAAACTTTATGATCTCAAGCTTTTTAAAAGAAAAACTAGTTACAACATCTTTTAAATGGAATTTTCTGTTTATTATTACTTCGTTGATAGCTCTATTAGTATACTTGGGAATACTAGAAAAATTAGGTGTTATTTGAATTATGAAGCGTTTGTTTTGCAATTTGTAAAAAGGTTGACAAGGAAATACACTTTGTATATAATTAATTTAACAACAATTAATTATTGTTATTTTGCTTTGTAAGAAAGGTAATTTATGATGTATAAAAATAATACTCTAATGGTAACTGGATTTGCACAATTACCAAAAGGAACTACACTGTTTGAACATAACAAAATAATAGCAGTAGTTCTAATAATTAATTATGAAGATGAAGTAATAGAAGATGCAGAGTTCACTTTTGTAACCGATTTAACAAGCTATTATTTAAGTTCATTAATAAAAGGAATAAGCATAAGCAATGGAATGGAATTAGTATATGAAAAGGTAAAAATACACTGTCAAATACCATCTCAGGGAGCAGTAATTCAAGCTTTAAGATCTGCGTGGGATAGGTATCAAGAGTGTGAAAATATTAAATAGTGTAAAAATGATTATCTATGGGGGCTACTGCCAAACAGTAAGCGTCATTAATAGATGAAGTTCATTAACTAGATTTAATAAGTTAATGGACTTCATCTTTTTTATTTATCTTGTAGTGTAAAAATGAAAGTTAAATTAGATTACAAGTTAATTAGTTATTAGTCTTGCACAGCTAAGGGGGGATTTCTAATAATAAATCATTGTTTATAACCGATTTAATGCTATTAGCTAAGTTTACTATATAGTAAGGATTGATTTAGTTTGTTTATATAGGTTTAAGAAACAAAGAAAATTCAGGCATTACATCTTTGAAAGGGTTATCATAAGCGTTATTATCCTTCCAAACTAAATCATTTTCAACACTCTAATTAATGTTTTGTAACTTTACTAGAGTAATAACAAAAATAAGCAACTATTGCTAAAATAAAATATATTCTGAGGTGAAATACATGAGTAAAACAAAGATAAATTATTATGAAGAGAAGCTATATTATTCATTGACGTATAAGGATATGGTTCGGATTTTTGAGTTAATAGATGATTATAAATATACTAATTTAAATATTGAATTAGGAGATTTAAAGTTACAAATTGACAAAAGTGGAATTGGTGGCTCGAAAGAAGAGGATGATAATCAGGTTGTATCCTCGTCATCTAATAAAGAAGAACAGAAAGTAAAAAGCAACATTGAAATTGAAAGCGACGTTGATCAAACCGATACCGAAAATAGTTTGGATGATATAAAAGAAAAAGATAACAATGAAAGAAATATGACTGAGAAAGATGGGGATATTCCCGTTAAAACTTCTATTACTGGCGTTTTTTATGCAGCTCCCTCTCCTGAGGAAGGACCGTTCGTTGATGTTGGAAGTAAAGTAAGTAAAGGAGATGAACTAGGGTTAATAGAGGTTATGAAATTATTCAATTCTATTAATGCACCATGCGATGGAATTATAAAAGAAATCCGTGTAGAAAACGAAGGTGTAGTTAATGTAGATGATGTACTAATGGTTATCGAACCTACTTAAAAGCGAAAATAAATTCAGTTAAAAGTATAAATTAAATAAGTTGGGGTGATACAGTGGGTATTAATAAAGTGTTAATTGCTAATAGAGGCGAAATAGCAGTTCGTATTATTAGAGCTTGTAAAGAATTAGGTATCGAGACTGTTGCTGTATATTCTGATGCAGATAAAAATAGTTTACATGTACAGTTAGCGGATGATTCTATTAATATTGGTTCCCCTCTACCAATAAAAAGTTATTTAAATCAGGAAATTATTATTTCTGCAGCGAAAGAGAAACAAGTAGATGCTATTCATCCAGGGTATGGATTTTTAGCAGAAAATTCTGATTTTTGTGAACTGTGCAAAGAAAGTAATATAAACTTTATCGGGCCCTCTGCAGAAGCAATTAAAAATATGGGAAATAAAATAGAAGCCATAAACTCAGCAATTGCTGCAGGAGTTCCAGTTGTAACAAATACAAATAATAAAAGTAGCGATTTCAATCATATACAGGCTACTGCAGATGAAATTGGTTACCCTGTTTTACTAAAAGCTGCCTCAGGTGGCGGGGGTAAAGGTATGAAAATAGTTTATAATAAAGAGAATTTGCAGGAGGAATTTACTAGAACTAAACGTGAAGTGGAAGCTGTATTTGGAGACGGAGAGCTTTATGTTGAGAAATATATAAAAAACGCAAGACATGTAGAAGTGCAAATTTTATTTGACCAATATGGAAATGGTATTCATCTAGGCGAGCGGGATTGTAGTATTCAGCGTCGACATCAAAAGCTACTAGAAGAAGCTCCAAGCCCAATAATTAGCCAACAAATGAGAGAAGAAATGACTCAATCGGCTCTTAAACTTGCGAAACACGTGGGCTACTTTAGTGCAGGAACAGTTGAATTCATTGTTGATATAGATACGAAATCCTTTTATTTTATAGAGATGAATACAAGAATTCAAGTTGAGCATCCTGTCACGGAAGTTTTAACAGGTATAGATTTAATTAAAGAACAAATATTAATTGCTGCCGGTGAGAAGTTAACAATCGAACAAAAGGACATCAAGTTTTTAGGACATGCAATTGAATGCAGAATAAATGCCGAAGATCCTGCTAAAAACTTTATTCCAATGCCAGGAAAGTTAGAAAATGTGATACCACCTGGTGGGCCGGGGGTTAGAACGGATACTGCTTGTTTTACTGGCTATGAGGTTCCTCCTTTTTACGATTCGATGATTGCGAAAATTATTACAACAGGAAAAGATAGACAAGAAGCAATTAATAGAATGTACAGAGCCTTAGACGAGTTTAACGTTGAGGGTATTGCAACTACGATACCTTTCCATAAAGAATTAATTAGGGATGAAGATTTTATCACTTCTAATTATAATACGCGATGGATAGAAGAATCCTTTTATAATGAATAAAGAAAATAAATTAATTAGAAATTGAAAAAGTAATACTTAACTAGTTAAAAACTACTGTTTATATAAATTCATTTACTTTAAATTTATATTTTGGTTTTAATTTGCATTTCAAAAGGAGGATTTGTACATGAAGTTCGTTGATGAAACATTTCGAGACGGCCATCAGTCATTATGGGCAACGAGAATGAAAACAAAATCGATGCTTCCTATTGCAAAAACAATAGATGAAGCCGGGTTTGATGGTGTGATGGTAGGTAGTGGTGCTGTATTTGAAACATGCATCAAATTTTTAAATGAAAATCCATGGGAAAGGTTTAATTTGTTAAAGCAAATAATGCCAAATTCATCCTTAGGACTACTTCTTAGAGGTAGGGGCTTGTTCGGTTGGGAGATATACCCTGACGATGTAGTAAAGTTAACTGTTCAACAACTAAAAATAAATGGTATAAGTTGGCTTACGGTTTTTGACGCTTTAAATGATGTAAATAATTTGAAGTGTGCCATACAAGAAGCTAAAAATATAGGTATGCAGGTAAATGGTGGTCTCATGTTTACAGTTAGTCCTGTACATACCGATGAGTATTTTGCTAATAAAGCTCAAAAACTTATTGATTGTGGTTGTGATGTTGTTTCAATAAATGACTCTAGTGGATTGCTAACAGGTAAAAGAACGACATCTTTAATTCAAGCAATTCGCGAAAAAGTAGGAAAAGTAGAAATTAAATTCCATGCTCACGACAGTACTGGACTAGCAACTGAAAGTTATCAAGCTGCTATTGATGCTGGTGTTGATATAATAGACACATTAGCCACACCAATGTCAAAAGGGTACTCGCTTCCAGAAACATCAGAGATGCTTGAATACGTACACAAGTCAGGGAAAAACTGCCAGTTAAAAAAGGAAAATATTGATAAAATTGATGATTACATTAGTTGGGTTGCTTATAAGGAAAACCAACCATTAGGTAAGAAAATTGGATTTAATCAAGGTTATTATGATCGCTTTGTAGAACATCAGGTTCCAGGAGGAATGATGTCCAACCTAGAAAGGCAATTACGAGAATTAAGGGTAGAACATAGATTACCTGAAGTATTAGAAGAAGCAGGTAGAGTGAGAAAAGAGTTAGGATATCCCGTAATGGTTACACCACTTTCGCAAATTGTAGGGGTACAAGCAACTTTAAATGTTCTAAGTGGTGAAAGATATAGCAGTATTCCAAAAGAATTACGTAATTATGCATTAGGTTATTATGGTGAATTTGCAGCACCAATCGACCCTAATGTATTAGACAAGGTTTTTAAAGGGCAAGAAGTAGAAGAAAGTCAAGGAATAAATCTATCAGAGCCTTTATTAGATAAAGTGAAAAAGAATTATGGATCTTTTTCATCTAATGATGATCTGTTATTAGCCACTTTCTATGATCAAAAAACACTTAAAAATTTTTATTCAAATATGGAAAACCTAGATACATTATCAATTTCTCAAACACCATTATCTGAATTTGTGAAAGAACTGGTTAAAAACGGTAATATCAAATCTTTTAATCTATCTAAAGGTAATTTACACTTATCCTATAATTCTTAAGGAAAAAGATAATATATTTGTATTTCAAATAATATTAAGGTGGTCAATTTATAAGAATCTGCCAGTTGATTTATTAAGAACTATAACCGATAAAAACTGAAATTATAAATACTTGCAACGCTTCTTTATTGAACAAAAGTATGAATGAATTACAAAAAATAAAATTAGAATATTAAGTAATTAAATAACGGAGGTAATTTTAATGACATCTAATAACAAATCACTAGACTTAATTAATATGACTAAAAATTTAAGAAAACCTTTTGATGCAAATGTAAAACCTGGAGACAAAGTTCATATTTTGACAGATTTTAAACACGACCCACTCGTATGGGAGGCAGCATCAGCAATTGTAACGGAATTGGGAGCAGAACCAGTTATATCTATGTTTTCACCTCGACCAGCTGACTATTATGATCCACCAGAGTCGGTATGTTCTGCAATGTTACAGTCGGATATTAATGTGTTTTTAACATCCACGGGACTGTTTCATAGTGAAGCCGCACATAAATCAATGGAAAAAGGAATACCATCAATTGTTATGGATGGCGGGATGACGGCGGAAATGTTTGAGAAAGGTGCTGTAGAGGCTGATTATCTTGAAATTGCGAGACTCAAACATGTAGTTGGGAAAAAAGTTTTTGGTGAGAATGCAAAAAATGTTAGAGTAACATCAGAATACGGAACTGATATTTCATATAGTGTTGATGGTCGTATTTTTGTTCCTCCAATGCCTGAAGATGATTATGACCCATTTAAAGCTTATAGCAGATCAACGGAAGGAAGAAAAAAGAGTCCTTTATACGGAACACTTTTCCCTACTGGAGAATTTAATGTACCTCCAGTTGAAGGAAGTGGAGAAGGAACGATTGTTGTAGATATATCCATGCACCAATTAGGTCTTTTAAAAGAACCAGTTTCTCTTGAAATAAGTAAGGGTCGTATACAAAAAATTACAGGAGGATATCAGGCAAGGTTACTTGAAGAGTACTTGGAAGAATATGGAGATGAAAATGCATATCTAATGCCAACGGAAGCATCGATAGGTATTAACCCATATACTAAAATAACGGGTGTGCAAAGAGAAGACAAAAACTTCTTTGGTTCTATTCACTTTGGATTGGGAACAAATGCGGATGTAGGTGGTACAGTAAAAAGTAAACTTCACATGGATGGGGTTATTTTACAACCGACCGTCATTGTTGATTCAGAAACTAAAATAGAAAAAGGAAGATTTTTAGTAGATTTATCTTAATTAGAGAAAATTGAATAGGTTATATAAAGCTTAAAAGAACTTTAATAATCTTTTAGCTTTATGGAACAAAGTGTTACAATTTTACATTTTGCTAATCAAAAACACTTGAAACTAGTGATTGTACAGAGAATTAGAAAGGAATATCTCTAATTCTCCTTTGTTCTTTTATTAATTTTAAACAAAAATATAACGTTTTTAATTATATTACTCAATTTATATTGTTTTATTTAACTTAATTTAAGGAGTTGATAACATGACAAAACTTATAGATTTAACTATGCCCATATATGAAGGAATGCCTCAGCACCCTGCCCACGGGAATACGCCTTTTTTTATGACGGGTACCAGAAGTCATGATGTATGGCGGAACTTCAAAAGGACGAATTATTATGATAAGTCTGATTTAGTTTCATTCCAGAATGAAAATATTATCATATGCGGTCATACTGGAACACATATGGATTCATGTTTTCACGGTGACCCAGAATCAGAATATACGATAGATAAAATGCCGATTGAATGTGGGTATGGAAGTGCTATTTGGTTAGACGTCTCTTTTAAATTTGGACCGAATGCATTAGTCACAGCTAAAGATCTAAAGGAAGCCGAAAAAAAATCCGGATCATCTATTCATCCCGGGGACATTGTTTTGATATACACTGGGTGGTCAACGGTAAAAGACCCGATGAAATATTCTTTTCAACATATGGGATTAACTACAGATGCTGGTGAGTGGCTCAGAGAAAAAAAGGTTAAAACAGTAGGTATTGATAATTGCAATATTGATTCTCCAGGGGATGTCGGTCTTCCGGTACATATGAACTTTTTAAGACCTCGTTCTCTTGGATTAGATAGCACAGATTTTATCGCTATTATTGAAAATCTTACTAATATTAACTTAATTCCATCACCTAGGTTTTTATTTTCTGGGGCTCCTATTCCTTATTTAGGTGGAACTGGTGGACAAGTTCGCGCTCTAGCTATTACGTAATAAAAAAAGTTTTGTAAATTTTCAAACAATAAAAGGGGAAAATATGTTATGAAAGCACTTACAAATTTTTTCACACAGTTAATGAGAAAGTATTTACCAGAACCATTTGTATTTGTAATATGGCTTACTTTAATAACCATGTTTTTAGCTGTGATAGTAGAGGGACAAAGCATAATGGATGTTACAGTGAGTTGGGGAGATGGCTTTTGGGATCTGTTAGACTTTACAACCCAAGTAGCTGTAATGCTAGCAATGGGTTATGTTCTCGCTAGCGCTCCCTTAGTGAATAAGTTTTTAGATAAACTCGTAAGTTATGTTCATAAGCCTTATACCGCAATAATAGCTGCAACGTTGGTTGGGGGAATTGGTAGTTATCTTAACTGGGCATTTGGTTTAATTATTGGTGGAATTATTGCAAGAAAATTAGCATCGAAAGTCGATGGTGTTCATTATCCACTAATTATAGCGGCAGCCTACAGTGGATTTACCTTATATGGCCTTGGGTTATCATCAACCGTGCCTTTGTTAATTTCTACTCCTGGCCATATGTTGGAGGAAGAAATGGGGCTTGTGTCTTTATCCGAAACAATATTTTCTTTGCCAATGCTTATAACAGCTTTAATTGTTTTGATTACCTTACCGATTATGAATGCTCTGTTACATCCTAAAAACAAGGATGAAGTCATTGAGTTTGATCGCAGTTTAAATGCTGAGATTGAAGAAAAAGAAACAACTTCAGAAATAACAGACGAACCTGTAACTGTTGCGTATAGATTGAATAATAGTAGAATTATTAGTCTTGTAATTGGAGTTTTTGGTTTTGTTTATATTTTTTATCATTTCTTTAGTGGTGGATCACTAGATTTTAATACGATTAACTTTATTTTTCTTTTCGGTGGGATTATTCTTCTCGGAACACCTTCTAATTATGTGAAACAATTAGGAGAAGGAATTAAAACGGTTTCAGGTATACTTCTTCAATTTCCTTTTTATGCTGGAATTATGGCAATCATGGCTGCATCCGGTTTAGTAACTACTATTTCAGACGTGTTTATGAATTATGCAAGCGCGGAATCTTTACCGATACTTGGGCTATGGAGTTCTTGGTTAATTAACTTTTTTGCTCCATCTGGTGGGGGACATTGGGTTGTTCAAGGTCCGTTTATGATAGAGGCAGCAAATCAAATGAGTGCTTCATTAGGTCAGACTTCCATGTCAGTAATGATGGGAAATGCTTGGAATGATTTAATACAGCCATTTTGGATTTTACCTGTATTGGCCATCCCAAAGCTTAAGCTAAAGGACATCATGGGATATTTAGTAATAATAATGGTATTTGTAGGTATTATATATTCCGCATCATTTATGTTGTGGGGATATTTTGGATAATCATGTTCTATTTAATACAGAAAAAGTCTGAAATAAATGTTTTATATGTTAGTATATTTTTGAGTATGCTAAATAAGCCATCATTGATGACTTTTTAAAATATT
>Ga0079226_10005088_pt1 | contig 10052 bp, 10 predicted proteins | sample Poulit2014_FD_76345 | JGI IMG/M metagenome (GOLD analysis project Ga0079226, IMG submission 76345) | Agricultural soil microbial communities from Georgia to study Nitrogen management - Poultry litter 2014 | ecosystem: Environmental > Terrestrial > Soil > Agricultural land | place: USA: Georgia... | reverse complement strand
TATTAGTCTCTTGATTGTCTAAATCTTTCTCTAAATCTATTTGTACTATAACTCCGTCCTCTGCATAGGCATTTCCCATGGTTTCCTTTCGTTGATTAGATAAGAAATTTCCCATAGAATATATTATATAGTTATCCCTACCATCTTTTTCTACTATCTCAGATTTTTGGATTACATGGGGATGGCTACCGAGAATTATATTGGCTCCCCAGTCTACCATCTTATGACCTAATTCTATTTGATACTGAGATGGTTCTCGATGATATTCTTCACCCCAATGAATTAATACTATAATCATATCTACATCTTTCTCATTTAATTCCTCTATATCCCCTTTGATTTTTTCTTCATCTATAAGATTTATCATATAAGAAAGTTCCTCATTAGTCAAAAGTTTATCTAAGCCATTTAATCCGTAAGTGTAGGATAAAAAACCTAATTTTATATCATTTTTTCCGTGAATTAGATATCTATCCATAGGCTCTTTATATGTACCTAAAGACTTAAGACCATATTCATTTATATTATCTATTGTATTTATAATTCCCTTTTTACCCTGATCTAAGGTATGGTTATTTGCAGTAGTTAATATATCAAAACCTGTATCCTTAATAGCTTTTATGGTTTCCTTGGGGCTATTGAATTGAGGATATCCTGTGTAATCCTTTCCATCCAAAATTGTTGTTTCAAAATTTGCCACAGAAACATCTACCTGAGAAATATACTTTTCTACATATTCAAAAGGTGGAGAAAAGTCATAGTTTCCCCTGCCTATGTATGCAGCTTTGATTTGAGGTTGGTGAAACATAATATCTCCTACAGATAGGAGGCTTAGCTGGGATGTTCTCCCCTCTCCACCAGCTTTCTTGTTAGGCTTATCTCCATTTTCTGGAATCCTTTCAATGTCTCCAATATCCTCTGTAGAATCAGTAATATTATTATATATCTTCCCAGCAAAATTTAATATCTGGCTTTTATATCTCATGCCTCCTATTGCCAAAGTTATAACGATTATAATCAATATAATTAATCTTCTATGCTTTCTTCTTTTATTCCTTAAAGTCCTATTTCCTCTCATATTCCCTCCTTTAACCCAAACTATATAAAATGCATATCCATAATTTTCCTATCTATATTTTATATTTAAATGCTATTGATTTCAATAAATAAAAATTTTAAATGTTTTCTAATAGAAATTTTTCTACTCAAATCTTCTAATTCTGCCCCTAGAATCAAAAACAAATTCTGATAATTTCCTATGATTCATCCACCATAAAAACACTACATAAGGTACAAATAGTAGGGTTAATTCTTCTATATTTGCCATCAGCATAAAATCAAAAATACCGTGTAATATTGCTGGCATAAATAAAGACTTTCTCATATTAGCTACCTTCCCTTTCTCATCTGTATTAAATCTAGATAAAGCTAAATAGTATCCCATACTGATACCAAATATTCCATGAGCTGGTACTGAAAAAATCCCCCTATATAATCCTATAAATGGATTGTTACTATATCTAAATACTACATATATAATATTTTCTACAGTTGCAAATCCAAGGGCTGCAAATACTCCATATACTATGCCATCTAGTTTTTCATTAAAATAGCTAGTTCTATATGGAAGTTTTAATACTACTAGTCTTTTAAAATATTCTTCAGTTAATCCAGCTACTATAAATGCATTAAAAAATGCTCCAAATACCCCTGGAAAAACATTAAATCTTATAAGTATCTCTTCTACTATAATAGAAGGAATAGTGGCTAAAGCTCCAAATAAAAAGGTAAGAAATAAAAGTTTAGCTGGTTCTTTATCTACTCTATCTGTTAGATACATTGAAAATAATCCAATCAAGCCTGGTGTTATGGCAATAATAAATAATCTAATTTGCAATATAAATCCTCCTTACATGGTTTACAATTTATTATGCCATTTTCAAATAAAAATAAACCCAGTGCTAGTCTAGGGTTTATTTTTGTTTCCTTTATTTTAATATATTTTTATCTATAAATTCTTCTACTTCTTGTGCAGTAGGTAAATCTAATATATTGTCTACTAATTTACCCATTTTTTCCTTTGAAATATTTCGTATTTGATATCTTGCTCTTAGTATTGAACCAGCACTCATACTAAATTCATCTAATCCCATGCCCAATAGTAGAGGTATAAGTTTTTCATCTCCTGCTACTTCTCCACACATACCTACCCATATACCTTCTTTATGTCCATTTTCTATTGTCATTCTAATTAGGCTTAAAACTGCTGGATGATACTGATTGTATAATTTTGAAATCTGTTGATTTCCCCTATCTACTGCTACTGTATATTGGATTAGATCATTGGTACCTATACTAAAGAAGTCTACCTCCTTAGCAAAGGCCTTAGAATGTATTGCTACAGCTGGTATCTCTACCATAATACCTACTTCTACTTCTTCATTAAATTCTATGCCTTCATCTCTTAAGTCATTTCTTACTTTTTCTGCTACAGATTTAGCTGCCCTTAGCTCTTCTATGCTTGAAACCATGGGAAACATGATCTTTATATTTCCAAAATGGCTTGCTCTATAAATAGCCCTCAATTGAGTTTCAAATATATCAGGCCTATCTAGGCAAAGTCTAATAGCTCTATAGCCTAAGAATGGATTCATTTCCTTAGGTAATTCTAGGTAAGGTATATCCTTATCTCCACCTACATCTAATGTTCTTATAACTAATGGCCTATCACCTAATTTTTCAGCTACTTCTTTATAGGCTTCAAACTGCTCTTCTTCTGTAGGTAGTTTGTCATTATTCATATATAGGAATTCCGTCCTAAATAATCCTACACCTTCACCATCATTTTTAAGGACTTCATCTATATCTGCAGGTGCTCCTATGTTTCCAGCTAATTCTACCTCATGACCGTCTTTAGATACACTCTTTTCTCCGATCATAGTTTGTAATTCTTTTTTAAACTTCTCTAGTTCTTTAAGTTTTTCATTATATTCCTCTAGTTCTTCTTCTGTAGGGTTTTCGATTATTCTGCCTATATCACCATCAATGATAACTATATCACCATGGTTTATCAAATCTTCTACCTTATCTACTCCCGCTACAGCAGGTATACCCATGGTTCTGGCTATTATGGATGTATGAGAAGTCTTTCCACCTAATTCTGTTATCATACCTACTACTTTTTCCTTGTTCATATGGGCTGTATCTGATGGGGTTAAGTCCTCCGCTATTACTATTGAATCCTCATCAATAGAAGATAGGTCCGGGGAAATAATACCTAGCAATATTCTTAATAGTCTACTAGATACATCTTTTAGGTCTGCCGCTCTTGCCTTTAGATACTCATCTTCCATATTATCAAAAATAGTTATAAATTGTTCTGCTACCTGGTTCACTGCCCACTCAACATTTATTTTTTCTGCAGATACCTTCTTCCTTACCTCGCCAATGAACTCGGGATCATCTAATATCATTTTATGGGCTGTGAAGATTTCAGCCTCATCTTCTCCGATTTCTTCCAATGCTTTTTTATGCAAAAAATCTATTTCTTTTTCTGCAGTTATTACTGCATCATCTAATCTTTTTAATTCAGCTTCTTCAGATTTTATATCTTTTTTCTCTATTTTAATTTTTGGTTCTTTATATATAAAAGCTTTTCCTATTCCAATTCCTGGAGAAGTACCTAAACCCTTCATACTATTCCTCCTATTCTCTATTCAGTCTTCTTCAGTAATTCTATTAATCCTTTTACTGCTTCTTCCTCATCTTTTCCCTCTGCTTGAATAGTTAATTTATCACCTTTAGAAGCACCCATACTTAAAATACCCATAATACTTTTACCATTATACTCTTGTCCTTCTTTTATAAGTTTTATTTCTGACTCATATTTTGCTGATTCCTTAACAAATAAAGATGCTGGCCTAGCATGAAGTCCTGTTTCATTTGTTAAAGTTATTTCTTCTTTATACATCTTATTCCTCCTAAAAAAGTTTTTAATATAGATATTGGGAATTCTTCTATATTTTTTAATATATCTATATTTATTATACCTATTTTTATATATTTAAACAATATTGACTCATATTAATATAGGCACCTATAGGTGCCTATATTAATATGATTTAAATATTTGTTTTTTTGCATTGCATATTGGACATCTTTCTTCTTCCCCTGTTAAGGATATGTATCCACATATAGGGCATAAAAGCACGGTTTCTGCTTCTAAATCTTCACCTTGATCCACAGCATCTTTTGCTTCAGTAAATAATTCAGCATGTACTTTTTCAGCTTCTATTGCATATTGCATTGCTCTAACAGCTTCTTTTTCCTCTTGCATCTCTGCAACAGCTATATAAGCAGGATACATTTGAGTATACTCAAATACCTCACCATCAATAGCACCTTGAAGATTTTCAGATGTTGAAGTTAATCCAAATCCAGCCATTGATGTCACTGGATAATCCCCAGCTATTTCTCTCATTGCCTTAAAGTGTAAGCTAGCATGAACTTCTTCTGCATCTGAGGTACACATGAAAAGCCTAGATACAGTTGGGAATCCTTCCTTTTTAGCCTTGTCTCCCCAAATTCTATACCTCATATGTGCCATACTTTCCCCACCAAATGCGGATCTTAAGTTGTCCTGTGTCATTTGATTCATTTTTTGCCCTCCTTATTTAATATAATAAATTCAGTATATATATTAAGTACTATATAAGTACCCTACTGACTAATGTCCATAATTCATAGTAATTAATATTTCCTTAATATTTAAATACAATTCCTATGATTGCGGCCCCTATTATATATAGTATAGGATGCTTATCAAATTTTTTTATTAAATAAAGCATGACCACAAATAATATTATACCTTTAAAATCAAATAAGTCCAAAAGTTTTTTAGTCTTTTCATATATATCTCTATTGAACAAGGCAATCCTAGCTACTTCAAATCCAGCTGCTCCAATTAATCCTGTTACTGCAGGTCGTATACCATAAAAGGCAGACTGAACTAAGGGTTCATCCCCAAATTTTTCAAAGTAATGGGCTATCATAATTATAATTATGATAGACGGAGTAATTGTTCCTAAAGTAGATAAGACTCCACCTAATATACCAGCTGTATTGTAGCCTGTGAAGGTAGCTGTATTTATACCTATAGGACCTGGGGTAGATTCCGAAATAGCTATCATGTTTAATAGCTCTTCAGAGGTAATCCAACCATATTTATAGACTATATCTTGGAGAAATGGTAATGTAGCCAAACCCCCTCCTATAGAGAAAAGCCCTATTTTAAAAAATTCAAAGTATAATTTTAAATAAATCATTTTAATCCTTCTTCCCTATATTCAGTCGTCTAAATTTAATAATTCCCACTAAAGCAGCTAAAATTATTATTATAATAGGCGAAACCCTCATAAAAGATATTAGTAAAAATGCTATAAAGAATAATATAACTCCCACCCAATCTTTGGCAGATTGTTTAAACATATCTACTACTGTAATTGTAATCAAAGCTACTACTACTATTTGAATACCTCCAAAAGCATGTTGGACTAGCTTGTAATCTTGAAAATGTTGAAAAAACCTAGCTATAATGGTAATTATTACTAAGGACGGAAACACTAATCCCAATGTCGCTATTATAGCACCTATTATACCTTTTCTCTTATACCCAATAAAAGTAGCTGTATTTACTGCAATAATTCCAGGTGTGGATTGGCTAATGGCATAATAGTCTATAATTTCTTCATCTGTTGCCCATCCTTTTTTACTTACTATTTCTTCTTGTATGATTGGAAGCATAGCATAGCCTCCTCCAAAGGTAAATCCACCAATTCTAGCAAATATTAAAAATAATTCAATTAGTTCTTTCAATTTGTGACACTTCCCAGCCTTTATTAATAAATTTCATTATACTATGAGAAAAGAAAAATAACAAACTTTGTCTTTACAAATTTTTATATGAAAAATTTGGATTTAGTGCATTTTTTTACATGATTATTAATTAATCTTTTACACATAATACTACTAGGCAAAAAAATTAACAAAATAAATTTGAAAGGAGCAGTATAAATGGCTAATAATAATACAAGTAGCAACAAGCTAGTAGTTCCTGAAGCTAAAGCAGCTTTAAATCAAATGAAATTAGAAATTGCTTCAGAATTAGGAATGTCTAATTACGATACAATAGATAAAGGAAATCTACCTTCTAGACAAAATGGTTATGTAGGTGGATATATGACTAAAAACTTAGTAGAAATGGCCCAAAAACAATTAGGAGGACAAAACTACTAAATAACACTTTAAAAAGATAGGTCAATTTGACCTATCTTTTTTATTTCATATTTTATTCCATTAATATAATTCCTAATTCTTTATATATATCTTCTGTTATTTGATCAGTTAATTCAATTTTTTTCTTCTTTAAAAAATTTATTAAGGACCTTTTCATATCTTCACCATATATACCATCTAATTCCCCACTATAAAATTTCTTTTGTTTCAGTCTTTTTTGTACCTCTAATACATCTGCCCCCCTATCACCTGGTTTCAAAATCCTAAATCCAGATCCGAAGGGACCATAATTTCCCTTTGTTATAAGTACATTTGTATTTTTTGAGATTAAATCAAATAAATCTTCTACATCATTATTTCTCATTCTAATGCATCCTGCAGATACATTACCACCTATAGAACCAGGTTGGTTTGTGCCATGGATTCCATATTTACCCCAAGGTACATTTAAACCTATCCATCTAGAGCCAAACCCTTCTCCCCAAGATTCTTTTTCTCTTATTTTAAAACTACCTAGTGGTGTAGGGGATTTAGGCTTTCCCGATGCTATAGGATACTTTCTAATTACTTGTTCATTTTCTCTATCTATTAAGGATAAACTATTCCTATCTACTTCAATTAAAATAGTTAATTTTGACTTGCTTATTCTGCTATGTGTATTTAAATAATCTATATCCCTTTGTGTTTTCAATACATGAATGTAATCACCAAGGATTACTAATAGTATTATTAGAAAAAACAAAAATCCTACTAAAATTTTATCTTGCATATCACACTCCTCCTATCCTCCAATATAATTATATGCTTCAAATGACAAAATAAAACTTTCAAATTGTAGTGGTATAGATAATATGATATTCTAATATTGTTATATGAAATTGAGGTGAAACTTTGAAAGAATATTTAAATAGTTTGTCGAAAAGTGTACTGTTTAAATCTCTAGGGAATTCTGAGATATTAGATGTTTTAAATAAATCTGTCTACAATGTAGAATCCTACAGCAGTAATGAAATTATAGCTATAGAAGGTGATGATTGCCATAGTTTAGGGATAGTTTTGGAGGGGAGTATTGAAATCCATAAACCCTTCCCTTCTGGAAAAATTGTTACCATTAATCATTTTTCATCAGGGGATATCTTTGGAGAGGCAGTATTATTCTCTAATCAACATATATATCCTGCTACTGTAGTAGCTTCAAACAAGTCAAAAATAATGTATATTCAACGTGATGAAATAATAAAGCTAATGTCCTATGATGGGAAAATCGCCACTAATTTTATATCAGTACTATCTGATAGAATACTTATGCTTAACAAAAGAATCACTAATCTATCCTATGATACCTTAAGAAAAAAAATAGCCAATATCTTATTATTAGAATATAATAGACAAAAATCTAAAAATATTATCCTACCTTATAGTAGGAAAAGGATGGCTAGATTTTTAAATATAGCCAGACCATCTTTGTCTAGGGAATTAGTAAATATGAAAGAAGAGGGTTTAATTGACTTTTATAGAAATCGAGTCAAGATATTGAATTTAGAAGGTTTGGAAGATGAATTAATATAAGTAAATATACCTTTTTACCAAGTGAATTATTAGCCTAATTTTCGCTTGACTAAAAAGGTTCTCATGGTATACTCAAAATTAGTAATATATCTTCTACAAATTGTCACTTCTCGATTTAAATCTCCGGGAGATGACATATTAAAAAAAGAGGAGGAGATTTTATGAAAAAACTTGGTCTCTTACCTAGGTTAATTATTGCAATTATTCTAGGTATTTTGATTGGTGCCTTTGCACCTAGGACCATAATTGCCATCATGGCAACATTTAACGAAATCTTTGGTAACTTCTTAGGCTTTGTTATCCCATTGATTATCGTTGGATTTGTAGCACCTGGTATTGCTGATTTAGGTGATAACGCCGGTAAGCTACTAGGAACCACAGCTGGAATAGCATATGGTTCAACTGTTTTATTTGGTACTCTTACTTATATAGTGGCTTCATTGGTATTCCCACTTTTTTTAGAAGTAGGATCCATTAATTTTAACGCCACTGACCCAAGTGAAGCTTTAGTAGGCTCATTATTTACTGTTGAGATGCCACCAGTATTTGATGTAATGACAGCTCTCTTAATAGCATTTGTACTAGGACTTGGAATTGCAGCAGTTAAGGGTGAAACCTTGAAAAAAGCAGTAAATGAGTTTTCAGAAATAATTTCAAGACTTATTAGGACTGCAGTTATTCCTCTACTACCACTTCATATAGCAGGTATCTTTGCTAATATGACACATACAGGACAAGTATTTACTATACTTTCCGTATTTGCTAAAGTATTTATTCTTGTTTTACTTATGCATTGGGCTACAATATTTATACAATTTATAGTTGCAGGTGGATATGCAGGTGGCAAGCCTTTAAGTATGATTAAAACTATGATTCCAGCATACTTAACAGCTATAGGAACCCAATCATCTGCAGCTACAATACCTGTAACCTTGGAACAAACCTATAAAATAGGTGTTAGCAAAGATGTAGCTGATTTTATGGTACCCTTAGGTGCTACTATACATCTATCCGGTAGTACTATAACTTTACTTAGCTGTTCAATGGCTATTATGATGTTAAATGGACAAAGTGTGTCCTTTGTTAGTATACTACCATTTATTTTAATGCTTGGAGTTACCATGGTTGCAGCCCCAGGGGTACCAGGTGGAGCTGTAATGGCAGCTTTGGGAATCCTTGAATCTATGCTTGGATTTACACAACCAATGCTTTCCCTTATGATAGCTTTATATATTGCACAGGATAGTTTCGGTACTGCCTGCAATATTACAGGAGACGCTGCTATTGCAGTGGTTGTAAATAAAATTAGTGGCAATAAACTAGAACCAGAAACTAAAACTGTATAATAATTAAGGAAAACCATGATACATTCTAGAATATATCATGGTTTCTCTCTGAAAAATATTATAAATGGAGGGTAAACATGGAAGATCAAAGATTAAAAAATTTAGATTTTCAAAGAAGTAGAGATAATTTAAAGGACATAATTGCTGAGACTGAATTAATCTATAGTCCAGTCCTCAGTAAGGAATCAGGAAATACTATTTATATCAAACCTGAAAACCTACAGGTTGCAGGTTCTTTCAAGGTAAGGGGAGCATATAATAAAATATCAAAGCTAAGTGAAGAGAAGAAATCAAAGGGAATAATCACATCTTCAGCTGGTAACCATGCACAAGGATGTGCTTTATCAGCTCAAAAACTTGGTATTAAATCTACTATTGTTATGCCAACTACTACTCCATTACTGAAAGTAAATGCTACTAAAAGTTATGGATCCGATGTAGTATTAGAGGGTGACGCATATGATGATGCATATAAGAAGGCACGACAACTACAAGAAGAACATGGCTATACTTTCGTACATGCCTTTGATGATCTAGATACAGTAGAAGGTCAAGGAACTATTGCCTTAGAGATTCTAGAGGAAGTAGAAGATCTTGATTATATAATTGTACCTATAGGTGGTGGAGGGTTAATAAGTGGAATATCCCTAGCAGCTAAGAGTATTAACCCAGATATTAAAATAATAGGGGTTGAGCCTGCAGGTGCTGCATCTATGACAAAATCCCTAAAAAATGGTAAAGTTACTCCCCTTGATAAGGTAAATACCATAGCAGATGGATGTGCTGTAGGTACTGTTGGCCAAAATACTTATGAAATTGTCCAAAAATATGTGGATGATATTA
>Ga0079226_10005087_pt1 | contig 10055 bp, 11 predicted proteins | sample Poulit2014_FD_76345 | JGI IMG/M metagenome (GOLD analysis project Ga0079226, IMG submission 76345) | Agricultural soil microbial communities from Georgia to study Nitrogen management - Poultry litter 2014 | ecosystem: Environmental > Terrestrial > Soil > Agricultural land | place: USA: Georgia... | reverse complement strand
CATCGTAGCGTTTGCTTCGCATGTCGCACGTTTCGTAACTAGGTTATAGACGTTGTTCGCCCAGTTTTGGATTGTCGTGTAACGGCAAGTTGCATCTTTTTTGACGAATATTTCAACAACTGCGCTGTGGAGCGAGTTTGTTGTATATACAGGCGCTGTGCATCCTTCGACATAATGCACGGACGCGCCTTCATCGACAATGATGAGCGTTCTTTCGAATTGTCCCATGTTTTCCGAGTTGATCCGGAAGTATGCTTGCAACGGCGCAGTAGCTTCAACGCCCTTTGGCACGTAAATGAACGAACCGCCGGACCATACTGCCGTGTTTAATGCAGCGAATTTATTGTCTGAAGCCGGAACTACTTTTCCGAAATATTCTTTGAATAATTCCTCATGCTCTTGAAGCGCGCTATCTGTATCGGAAAAAACAATCCCTAACTTTTCTAAATCTTCCTCCAAACTCTGATAAACAACTTCCGATTCATACTGAGCAGATACACCTGCAAGGTATTTCTGTTCCGCTTCAGGAATTCCTAGACGGTCGAAAGTTTGCTTGATTTCTTCAGGGACTTCATCCCAAGACCTTCCTTGTCTTTCGGAAGGCTTCACATAGTAAATAATCTCATCGAAATCCAATTCCGACAAGTCGCCGCCCCATTGAGGCATCGGCTTTTTATAAAATATATCTAACGCTTTGAGGCGTTCTTCCAACATCCATTCAGGTTCGTTTTTCATACGAGAGATTTCTTCTACAACGCTTTTCGTCAGTCCTCTCTCCGTACGGAATACGGATACGTCACGATCTTGGAACCCATATTTGTATTCGCCAACATCAGGCATTTCTTTCGCCACGTAAAAACCTCCTTAAGTTTTTTAGAAAATGAAAAATAGCTTATTCACTTGCATCTTGATAGCGATCTAAATATATATGAATCAGCAACATCTATTATTTATTGACTTTCTCCATTGCCTTCCACGGCAATGTCGCGCATTTGATCCGCGCAGGAAAATTGGATACACCTTGCAATGCTTCTATATCTTCTAGACCAAAGTCATCCACATCCACTTCTTGACCGAGCATCATTTTAGAAAAAAGTTCGGACATGTTCAACGCTTCATCGATTTTTTTGCCTTTGATCGCTTGCGTCATCATCGAAGCGGAAGCTAAACTGATGGAACACCCTTCGCCCGTAAATTTGACGTCTTCCACGACATCGCCATCCAATTTGAATTGGAGAAAAATGCGATCTCCGCAAGTTGGGTTGTTCATTTCCACTGTCAATGAATCATCATCGAAGGTGCCTCGATTTCTTGGGTGTTTATAATGGTCCATAATGACTTGTCGGTATAGCGTGTCTAAATTAAAATGCGACATTCCCAAAATACTCCTTTGTCTTTACCAGAGCTTCGGCTAAACGATCGATATCTTCTTCCGTATTGTATAAATACATGCTTGCTCGAGCAGTTGCCGATACATTCAATGCTTTCATCAGCACTTGCGCGCAATGGTGGCCCGCTCGAATTGCGATTCCTTCTGTATCCAGGACAGTCGATACATCATGCGGATGGATATCGCCCAAGTTGAACGTGACGAGTGAAGCACGATCCTCGGGGCCATATATGGTCAGACCTTCGATTTCTTTCAAACGTTCAAGCGCATATTTAGCTAGATTTTCTTCATGCTGATGAATATTATCCATGCCGACATCAGTAAGAAAGTCGATTGCTGCACCTAGACCGATTGCTCCTGCAATGATTGGCGTGCCGCCTTCAAATTTCCAAGGGAGTTCTTTCCAAGTGGAATCGTATTTCTCTACAAAATCAATCATTTCCCCGCCGAATTCTACCGGTTCCATATTCTCTAAAAGTTCTTCTTTCCCATATAATACACCTATTCCTGTCGGAGCACACATCTTATGTCCTGAAAATGCATAAAAATCACAATCCAATTCTTGGACATCGATTTGCACATGCGGGGCGCTCTGCGCTCCATCGACGACGAGAACCGCTCCATTTTCATGAGCAATTTTGGCAATTTCTTTAATTGGGTTTATTGTGCCAAGAACGTTAGAGACATGAGCGATTGCGACAATCTTTGTCCTGTCGGTGACCGTTTCTTCCACATCTTTAAGGGAAACAGTCCCATCTTCTTGCAACGGGATATATTTTAATGTGGCGCCAGTAATTTTCGCCACTTGCTGCCAAGGAATGATATTGCTATGGTGTTCCATCGGAGTGATGACGATTTCATCCTCCGCTTTTACATTGGTCAAGCCATAGCTCTGTGCAACGACATTGATGCCCGTCGTCGTTCCGCGATTGAAAATGATTTCGGCTGTGCTCTTTGCATTGATGAACCGTCTCACTTTGTCGCGGGCGCCTTCATACAAATCTGTCGCCCGAGTTCCAAGTGTGTGCACGCCGCGGTGCACATTGGAATTCGTTTCTCGGTAATACGAGTCGACAGCCTCAATCACTTGAATCGGTTTTTGCGATGTTGCCGAAGAGTCAAGATAAACCAATCGATGGCCGTTCACTTCCTGATCCAAAATGGGAAATTGCTCTTTAATCGCTTTTATATCCATCAGTTCAATTTCCCTTCAATTAATTGCGTCAACTGGCTTTTGATTGTCTCGATCGGCAGTTCATTGACAACTGGAGCCAAGAAGCCATGGATAATCAGTCTTTCCGCTTCCGCTTTTGTAATTCCCCGGCTTTGCAAGTAATACAGTTGCATATCATCGATGCGTCCGACAGAAGCCGCGTGGCCGGCAGTCACATCATCTTCATCAATCAAAAGAATCGGGTTTGCATCTCCGCGAGCATCGCCGCTAAGCATGAGAACTCTCGATTCTTGCTCCGCGTTGGCGCGAGTCGCTCCGTCTTCGATTTTTCCGATTGCGTTGAAAATTGCAGTCGTGCGTCCGCTAAGCACTCCGCGCTGCAGAATTTGCCCGTCTGTATCCAATCCGAAATGGACCGTTTTTGCAGTAAAGTTTTGCGTTTGTTTTCCTCGTCCGACTGTCACGGTTCTCGCATTTGCCGAAGAGCTGTTCCCGACAAGGTTCGTCACGTTTTCAGAGACGGTATGCCCTTCGTTCATTTGTCCAAGCGCCCAGTCGATTGTCGCATTTTGATAAGCTACACCGCGGCGGTTGATGTATGAAGTCGTTCCTGCGGCAAAATGATCGACGGCACCGTAGGAAACTTTCGCATTATCCAAAGCGAAAACTTCCGTGACAATATTTGAAACAGTCTCTTCCTTCTCGTTGTCGGAAATGTAGTTTTCTACGTAAGTCACTTCACTGTTTTCATCAGCCACGACAATCACATGGTTGAATAGTGCCGCTTCAGGGTCTTCCTGCCAAAATAGCGTCTGAAGCGGAACATCGACTTGAACGTTTTTCGGCACATAGACGAATACGCCGCCGTTCATCAAAGCTGCATGGAGCCCTGTCAATTTATGTTCGTCGACACCGACCGCTTCGGTCATATAATATTTCTTCACAAGGTCCTCATGCTCTTTGATTGCTGTAAATATATCGGTGAAGATGACGCCTTTTTTCTTCAAGTCTTCGCTGATTGCCGCATAGGCAACCGACTGATTGCGCATGATAACGATATTTTCAGGAACATTCTTTTCATCGATGAAATCTTTCAGTTCAGCCGGCACATTATTCAATTCGGAGATTTTCTCCCCTTCTGCGCCATGTTTGAACTTAGTGAAGTTCCATCTTGTGATGTTCGTTTTGTCCGGTTTTGGCAAATCGAGCGATTGCGCCAAATCCAATCCTTTCAAACGAAGTTCTATCATCCATTTTGGTTCATTATTTTTTTTAGAAAATTGTTCAATATATTCATTATCGAATGGTACTGTAGTAAGTGTCGTCATTGAACTATCTCCCTCCTACCTTTAAGCGTTTTGACCTACCGTCTCATCTTCAATGCCTAGCTCTTCTTTCACCCATTCGTAACCTTCTTTTTCCAGTCTTTCTGCAAGCTCTGGACCGCCTGATTTGACAATTCGGCCTTGCATGATGACATGGACAAAATCAGGCTTGATATAGTTCAATAAGCGCTGGTAGTGGGTAATGATCAAGCAGCCTAATTTCGTTTCTTCACGAACTTTGTTCACTGCATCCGAAACTACTTTCAAGGCATCGATATCGAGTCCTGAGTCGATTTCGTCAAGAATAGCAATGCCTGGTTTCAACATCATCAATTGCAGGATTTCATTGCGCTTCTTCTCTCCGCCCGAGAACCCTTCGTTCAAGTAGCGTTGTGCCATATTCTGGTCGATATCCAGTTCGTCTAAAGCTCCGTCCATTTCTTTAATGAATTTCATCAAAGAAATTTCATTTCCTTCTTCTCGGCGCGCGTTAATGGAAGAACGCAAAAAGTCGGATGTCGTCACACCGCTAATTTCGCTCGGATATTGCATTGCCAAAAATAGGCCTGCACGTGCACGCTCATCCACTTCCATTTCCAAAACGTCTTCGCCATTCAACGTGATCGAGCCTTTAGTAACTTCATATTTAGGGTGACCCATCACCGCAGCAGCTAACGTAGACTTCCCTGTTCCGTTCGGTCCCATCACTGCATGAAATTCACCGCTTTTTATCGTAAGGGTAACTCCCTTTAATATCTCATTGTCTTCAATAGAAACATGAAGATCCTTAATTTCCAAAGTGTACTCTGACATATCTATACCTCCATATGCTAGTTATATATTTGGTTTGGTCGTTTGCAACCAATTATCAATTTATTCTCAGATCAATCTTATCTGATTGACTGAGAATTATCAAATATAACGGTTAATCAAGCAAGTGTTTATACAGTTTTTTTAATATATATGTTATATTAAGCCATTCTCATTTACCGTTAATTTATCGATAATGGTTCTAATTTAATAATAATATAAATTTATTGGATTGTAAAATAAAAGGAAGCCAAGATCAGACGACACAATCAAAGGGTGGAAAAGACGCAAGCGGATAGAGATAAAAGAAGTGTTTTTCGCATGAAACGGTTGAAAAACGGCCAAAAATGCTGACGCCTTCCGCTAGCGAGGGCATCAGCATCTGTATTTTCACTCGTTAATTGACAGGAACGACAGCACCTTCGTAATTGTCAAGTATGAAGTTTTGCATGTCTTCTGAATGCAACACGTCAACCAACGTTTGCAACGCTTCATCGTTTTCATCATCTTCTTTGACGGCAATGACGTTTACATATGGAGATTCTTCGCCTTCAATGAAAAGAGAATCTTCTAAAGGATTCAATCCTGCTTCGATTGCAAAGTTCGTATTGATGACGACAAGCGTATCTTCCTCCGCCTCATATAATTCCGGCAAAAACGCCGGGTCGAAATCAGGTGTGAATGTCAAGTCTTTCGGGTTGTCGACGATATCGCCAATTTGAGCTTCCGCCACATCGACGCTTTCATCAATCGTTAGCAATCCTTCGCTTTGGAACAGCCCTAAAATCCGCCCATGGTCTGAAACAGAGTTGCTTAAAATCACTTCCGTCCCTTCCGGTATGTCATCGATATTTGCAATCGATTTGGAGTAAACGCCCATCGGTTCGATATGAATTCCTCCGATATGAGTCAATTCGTAACCCGTGTCGGCAACTGTTTGTTCCAAGTAAGGAATATGCTGAAAGTAGTTTGCATCCAATTCGCCGCTCGCCAAATCATCGTTAGGCAAAACATAATCTTCATACGGTTCAATGTCAAGCTCGATTCCTTTTTCAGCTAAAAGCGGCGCTGCTTCTTCCAAAATCTCTGCATGAGGAACGCTTGATGCACCAATTTTGATTGTCGTTTGCTCCTGGTCTGTTCCTTCATCGCTTGTTGCGTCTTCCGAGTTTTCTGCATTTCCGCCGCAAGCTGCCAATGCTAAAATAAGCAGGACGGAAAATAATGTTAGAATTTTTTTCATTGTATGCAATCTCCTTTACCTTTTGTCTATTTTTCTAGAAATGAAATCTCCAATGAATTGGAATATAAATACAATCAATACGATTATGACGGAGCAAATGAATACGACATCAAACGCTCTTCTTTGGAAACCGGCATAATACGCATAACTACCAAGCCCTCCTGCTCCGATTGCGCCGGCCATCGCTGTATACCCAATCAACGCAATTGCAGTCACTGTCAGGCCTGAAATTAAAGCCGGCATCGATTCAGGAAGCAACACTTTAAAAATAATCGACCGTGTCGTAGCTCCCATCGATTGAGCCGCCTCGATGACTCCTTTGTCTATTTCCTTTAAGGCAATCTCCACCAATCGTCCGTAAAATGGCGCTGCGCCGATAATTAATGCTGGCAAAGCTGCATTGGGTCCCCTGATTGTTCCGACCAAAAAATGAGTGAACGGAAACAGGAGCAAAATCAAAATAATAAACGGTATCGCTCGAAACACATTGACGACCGTCGCTGTCACGAAGTAAATTGCTTTATTTTCCCAAAGGCCTTCTTTTGCCGTCAAATAGAGCAGCAATCCGAGCAACAATCCTAAAATAAATGTTCCGGTCAATGCAATCAATGTCATATAGAACGTTTCATACGTAGCTTCCCAAATCTTGTCCCAATCCAGAGTGGCAAAACTAAGTGTCATCCCGGATCACCTCCACTTGGACCGAAGCTTCTTCAATGAAGTTTTCCGCTTTTTCGATTTCACTTTTTTCTCCAATCATTTGCACAGTCAAGGTGCCTAAGACACCCTGCTCGGTTCGTGTTATTTTCCCTTGCAGCATATTCGTATCGACGGAAAATTTTTTCGATACATCGCTAAGCAGCGCTTCATTTGCAGAGGAACCGAGAAAATGGAGGCGCAGCACTTTGCCTTTCGTTTCCACAAACTCAAGCATATTCTCGACACTTTCATCAGCGACTGGATTTTCCATCACTTGTTCCACAAATTTTTTAGTCACCGGCTGCACCGGGTTGGAAAACACATCTGAAACTTCTCCAGTTTCTACAATTTTTCCTTTTTCCATGACAGCGACCCGATGGCAAATTTTGCGGATGACATGCATCTCATGTGTGATAAGTATGATAGTAAGTCCTAGTGTTTTGTTGATAGCGACGAGCAAATCAAGGATTGAATTCGTCGTTTCCGGATCGAGCGCTGATGTAGCCTCGTCGCACAAAAGCACTTTCGGATTATTGGCAAGCGCACGTGCAATCCCGACTCGTTGTTTTTGCCCCCCGCTCAATTGGGAAGGATACGCCTTTTCCTTGCCGGCAAGGCCGACCAAGTCGACTAGCTCCTGCACTTTTTTCTGCCGTTCTTCTTTTGGAACTCCTGCTATTTCAAGCGGGAAAGCAATGTTTTCTTCTGTTGTCCGCGACCATAATAGGTTGAAATGTTGGAAAATCATTCCGATTTCTTGTCGGGCTTGCCTTAAATTTTTGCCTTTTAATTTTGTCATTTCTTTCCCATCAATGACGATAGACCCATCTGTCGGCTCTTCCAAACGATTGAGCAACCGGACTAACGTACTTTTCCCCGCGCCGCTATATCCGATGACACCAAAGATTTCGCCCTCTTCAATCTCTATGGATAGCGAATCGACAGCTGTAATCGGCTTTTTATCGAGCGAAAAAATTTTTTTCAAATTTTTAATCGAAATCATGAAATGACCCTCCTTCTCTAAAATCATATATGGGAAAACTGTGAATCTTTTCGCGACTTTCTCATTCTGAAACAGATGCAATTAAAAAAGTCTTCCTGCACGAGAACAGAAAGACTTGTCAATTTACCTTCATGTTCTCTCATTTATCAAAGCATTCGCTTTGCAGGATTTAGCACCTTTCAATATTTAAATTGAAGGTTGCCGCGAATTCACAGGGCCAGTCCCTCCATCGCTCTTCATAAGAGTTCAGATGTATTCTTTTTTATCACAACAACTTTTATCATAGCACCATTTCTAATTATCTGTCAAACAATCAATTGTTTTGAAACAGCTCTGGTGCATACGTCCATACATAATGGTAAATATTTGAAATCGAGTAAAAAGTATACACTTTTTCTTTCACTTCATTGTCTTTCATAATGAATAAGCATGGGACACTTTCCACTTCATATGTTTGCATAAATTCCGGATATAAAGATGCATTCATCTCATAGAAAATATCCTGCTGATGTGTTTGTTCTATTTTTTCCAAAAACGAACGCGCTACATGACAAGTGCCGCAAAAAGGGGTATGGATGAACAATAAATAATCTTTTTTATCTTTTAACTGTTCTGCTGTCATTTCTTGCAAGAAAATCACCGGCTTTTTATAACTTCAAATAGAACGGATTGATTTTAAAATTATGTTTGACGAGTTCCTGCGCAATGATATTTTCAGGAGCAAGTTCCACTTCTTGGTATTCTTCAGGGATATACATTTGCGTTGCATTGGGCAATTCGGCGGTCAATTGCTTTCTCAATGCGGCTCCAGACTCATCCGCATCGACGAAAATGTAAACGTCGCGATAATCGAGATCATATTCATCGAGCATTTCATCAAATTTTTCCACGCCGAATGTCCCATGGGTGCAAACGATATCCACTTTCTCGCGCAACACTTTCCTTACTTGAAGCTTATCGGAAAGACCTTCAACGATGATTATTTTTTGATCATAAGCAATTTCCAATGCCTTTCCTCCCATACAAGGTTCAAAGCGACAGTTTTAATCGTTTAAAGCAATGCATTGCTCATTGCCGCACTCGTGTCCCCGCTTCACTCCGAAACATGGGCGTTATATTGCTCGGATGTGAGCAAATCGTCCAATTCTGCATCATCCGAAGGCTCGATGACAATCAACCACGCTTTTTCATAAGGCGATTCATTCACGAGCTCAGGTCCCTCTTCCAAAGCTTCGTTGACCTCCACGACTGTTCCGCTGAGCGGCGCATACAATTCTGAAACAGTTTTGACGGATTCGACGCTTCCGAACGGCTCATTCGTCTCAATCTTGTCCCCCACTTCCGGTAGTTCGACGAATACGATATCCCCTAATTCCGACTGGGCAAATTCGGTAATGCCGATTCTAAGATCGCTACCTTCTCTTCTTACCCATCCATGCTCTTTTGAATATAGCAAATCTGTTGGCAAACTCAATATAATCCCTCCGTTAAATTCCTGACCAAGTCTGTTTGAATATTTCTTCCTTGAATCCAACTGTCACTTTTTCTCCATCTGTCACAATTGGCCGTTTGATCAACATCCCATTTGAAGCAAGATAGCTGACCATTTGTTCTATTGTAGCATTTTTTATTTTATCTTTCATATTTTGTTCGCGATACACTTTCCCGCTCGTATTGAAAAACTTTTTCGCAAGCATCCCGCTCTTTTCAATGAGAGCAAGCAACTCTTCTTCGCTCGGCGGATTTTCTACGATATGTATCAATTCATATGAAAGTTCATGTTCGTCCAGCCACTTCTTTGCCTTTTTGCATGTACCGCAGTTTGGATACCAATACATCGTTAGCGTCATATTCATCCTCCATTGCTTTTGTCTTATCGATGATTATAACAGATCCAGCCGAATTAATCAGCGCGAACGTTTTTCGGACTGTTCCACATGTCAAAAATGCAAAGTATATCGCTTCATTCAAAATGACTCCTGAGGGAAAGCGAAGACGATGAGACCCCAGAGCGAGCGTACTTTGCGAGTGAAGAGGCTCACCAGCCGCCCACTAAAAAGCGTAGTGTATTTCCGTAGCGGTAAGACAATTGCTACATGAAGTTACGTCGCAGTTTATGGATAATTAGCAACAACGTTTACAAAAACAGGCAGAAGAAAAATCCGGACGAATGCAAATTCTAATGGAAGAAATTTGCATTATCGTTCGGATTTCTCTATGACTTCAATACTTTTATCCCAGCTTCTTCATTTACAGCACATACTTTTCCGCTTCGATGATTGCTTTAGCGATTTCACGTTTTTTAGCAATCACATTCACTGGAGTATGGCGTGTCAATTTGCGTAAAGAAGATAGCATCATGCGAAGATTATCTCCATCCTCGACTGCGATAAGGATTTCTTTTGCATCTG
>Ga0079226_10005086_pt1 | contig 10056 bp, 5 predicted proteins | sample Poulit2014_FD_76345 | JGI IMG/M metagenome (GOLD analysis project Ga0079226, IMG submission 76345) | Agricultural soil microbial communities from Georgia to study Nitrogen management - Poultry litter 2014 | ecosystem: Environmental > Terrestrial > Soil > Agricultural land | place: USA: Georgia... | reverse complement strand
TGGCTTGTCTGCCATTATGCAGACGATTCCGAGTTTGGCAGTCCTCGCTTTTTTGATTCCTTTTTTCGGGATCGGCACAACACCTGCCATTATTGCCCTGACAGTGTATGGGCTTTTGCCCATTTTGAGAAACACATACACCGGGATTAATGAAGTTGAGCCGGCTTTAAAAGAGGCAGCCACAGGAATGGGAATGAATTCCGTAAAACGATTGACCAAAGTCGAACTCCCGATTGCTATGCCAGTTATTATGGCAGGTATCCGAACATCCATGGTTCTGATTGTCGGGACAACGACAATTGCCGCGCTAATCGGTGCCGGCGGCTTAGGTGAGCTTATACTCCTTGGAATTGATCGCGGAGCAGATTTGAATCTTATTTTGCTTGGCGCTATACCGGCTGCATTACTGGCAATTCTACTGGATTTTGTTTTACGCGGACTTGAGCGGCTTTCCAGACGAGCAGGATTTAAGTCACTGATCGCAATGCTTTTCATTGCTGTATTAATTGTAGCATCACCATTTTTCTTTTCGCCTGCCAAACAGGCTGATCTGACAATTGGGGGCAAACTTGGCTCTGAACCGGCCATCCTGATCAATATGTACAAGCTTCTGATTGAGGAAGAAACCGATCTGTCGGTTGAACTCGAGCCTGGCTTAGGGAAAACTGCTTTTGTTTTCAGCGCGTTAAAAAACGGCAGTATCGATATTTATCCTGAATTCACCGGTACGGCAATCGTCACACATTTGGAGCAGGAAGCTGAAAGTAATAAAAAAAGCAAGGTATATGAGCAGGCAAGACAGGGTATGCAGGAACAATATGGTATGGTTATGTTAGAACCGATGGCATTCAATAATACCTATGCTGTCGTGACAAAACAGGAATTAGCTGAAGAGCATAACCTTGAATCAATCGGTGATTTAAAAAAGATTGAAAAAGATATCACCGCAGGCTTCACACTGGAATTCAAAGACCGGTATGATGGTTATGTCGGCATGCAAGACGTCTATAATCTGGATATTGCCAATGTCCAGACGATGGAGCCGGGAATTCGTCAGGACGCACTGGCAAATGGTGAGGTTAATGTGATAGACGCTTATGCTACAGACAGTTATATGGTTGAAATGAATCTCGTAACATTGGACGATCCGGAAAATCTGTTCCCTCCTTACCAGGGAGCGCCACTGATGCGTGAGGATACGCTGGAGAAATACCCTGAGCTGAAAGACATATTGAATCAGCTCGGTGGCAAAATAACGGATAACCAGATGCGTCAGATGAATTATCAAGTTGATTATAAAGACCAAGATCCGGCGGATGTTGCACGCGAGTTTTTGAAGGAAGAAGGTTTGCTTTAAGAGTAAAGGAGGCTGCCAAATGGCGTGGGAAAATCCATCAAATGAGGCTGTGAAAAAAATTTTGGAGTCAGCAAAAACAATTGCTGTTGTAGGCTTGTCTGACAACCCTGAGCGTACTTCTTATCAGATTTCAAAGATTATGCAGGATCAGGGATATACAATCATCCCGGTAAACCCCAAAATCGACAGGGTATTGGGAGAGAAGGCATATGACACGTTGACAGAGGTAGAGGGGAACATTGACATCATTAATGTGTTCCGCCGCTCCGAATTTCTACCGGCTATCGCAAAAGAAGCTGTACAAACCGAATGTCGTGTGTTTTGGGCCCAACAGGGTCTTATCAGCCAGGAAGCATATGATTATTTACAGAAGCGTGAATTCACTGTCATAATGGACATGTGTATTAAAGTTGCTCACTCAGTCCTCGTCTGATGAACTTAAAATTGACTGAATGGCCTTCCCAGGTCATTCTTTTTTTGGCAATTAAGAAAGTGTAAATACTTTCTTACTGCATAAGTGCAACCGAATGCATTCGCTATTAAAGCTAATACTAAAGTAAAAATTATAGTATACTAATAAACGTGTTTTAAGGTAATATAGGTATAATTCAATCAAAATAAAAGAAAGTATTTTACTTTCGCAAACGTTTGTTCTACTATTGAATTAATCATCAAAGAACATGTATCCTTGAAAGGAAGAGAGGAGTCGGGCTGCATGACTAAAGAGTCTTTACAATATACGGATGATTCGATACAAGTGCTGGAAGGTCTTGATGCCATAAGAAAAAGACCCGGAATGTACATAGGCAGTACTGATCTGCGCGGATTACACCATCTGGTCTTTGAGATTGTCGATAATGCCGTCGACGAAGCGTTGGCGGGGTATGGATCAGTGATTAAAGTAACCATCCATCAAGATAACAGTATTTCTGTGGAAGATTCAGGACGCGGAATCCCCACAGGTGTTCATTCCAGTGGCAAGCCAACAACGGAAGTCATTTTCACTGTATTGCATGCCGGCGGAAAGTTCGGACAGAGCGGTTATAAAACAAGCGGCGGACTGCATGGTGTAGGTGCATCTGTTGTCAATGGACTTTCTGAGTGGCTGGAAGTAACCATTTTCCGCAATGGTTATAAATATTATCAGCGGTTTGAAAATGGGGGGAAACCTGTCAGCTCTCTGGAAAAAATGGGGAAAACCAGTAAAAAAGGAACGGTTATCCATTTTAAACCGGATCCTGCCATTTTCTCGGTAACTGATTATGACTTTGAAACGTTATCCGAACGGTTAAGAGAAGCAGCGTTTTTATTAAAAGGGCTAAAGATCGAATTAACGGATGAGCGGTATGGGTTAAAGGAAGCGTACCAATTTCCGGATGGCTTGAAGTCGTTTGTGACGTATTTGAATGAGGAAAAAGATACATTGCACCCGGTCGTTTCATTTGAAGGGCAGCAGCAAAGCATTGAAGTTGACTTTGCCTTTCAGTTTAATGACGGGTTCGCTGAAAGCATTCTGTCGTTTGTGAATCATGTCCGGACAAAGGACGGGGGCACGCATGAGTCCGGTGCACGTACTGCTGTGACCCGAATTTTTAATGATTATGCCAGAAAAAATACATACCTTAAGGAAAAGGATAAAAATCTGGAAGGATCGGATATCCGGGAAGGTTTCACTGCCATCATATCGGTTCGTATTCCGGAAGAAAAGCTGCAATTTGAGGGGCAGACAAAAGATAAGCTTGGGACACCCGAAGCACGCTCTGTTGTCGACTCTATCGTATCTGAAAAACTGTCCTACTTTCTTGAAGAGAATCCGGATGCTGCCGGAATGCTGATCCGCAAAGCAATCAAGGCTAAAGAAGCTCGTGAAGCTGCTCGGAAAGCAAGGGAAGAATCAAGATCAGGGAAAAAGAAAAAACGAAAAGATACGTTACTGAGCGGAAAACTGACGCCCGCACAATCGAAAAACCCGAAGAAAAATGAATTGTATCTTGTGGAGGGTGATTCCGCCGGCGGTTCGGCCAAGCAAGGACGTGATCGTAAATTTCAGGCAATTCTGCCGTTGCGCGGAAAAGTCATTAATACCGAAAAAGCCAAGATACAGGACATTTTAAAAAATGAAGAGATTTCCACAATCATTCATACAATCGGTGCAGGCGTCGGCGGCGATTTTGACTTAAAAGATGTCCAATATGATAAGATTGTCATTATGACCGACGCTGACACGGATGGTGCTCATATTCAGGTGTTGCTTCTGACCTTTTTCTATCGGTATATGCGGCCGCTTGTTGAAGCCGGAATGGTTTATATTGCCCTGCCGCCGCTTTACAAAATAACCAAAGGAAAAGGCAAGAAAGAAAAAACCGTGTACGCATGGAATGATGAAGAAATGAAAAAAACAATTGAAGAATTTAAAAATGGCTATATCATTCAGCGCTACAAAGGCCTTGGTGAAATGAATGCCGATCAGCTGTGGGAAACGACAATGGACCCGGAAACGAGAACGCTGATCAGAGTGACGATTGATGACCTTGCCCGTGCTGAAAGACGTGTAACGACATTAATGGGCGATAAAGTGGAACCGCGAAGGAAATGGATTGAAGGCCATGTTGAATTTGGAATGGCTGAGGATGCAAACATATTGGAAAACGATAAAATCCAATCGCAATAAAAACTTAATTGAAGATGTGACGCTATGCCGTTATAGGGGGGATTGATTTGGCACAAGCAGAGAATTATTTGGATCTTCCACTTGAAGAAGTGCTGGGGGACCGTTTTGGAAGATACAGTAAATATATTATCCAGGAACGGGCACTTCCGGATGCCCGGGATGGATTGAAGCCCGTTCAGCGCAGAATATTATATGCGATGAACGAAGAAAAAAATACACACGACAAAAATTTCCGTAAATCAGCCAAAACGATTGGTAACGTTATCGGGAATTATCACCCGCACGGGGACAGTTCAGTGTATGACGCGATGGTCCGACTGAGCCAAGACTGGAAAGTTCGCAGCAGCCTGGTGGAAATGCACGGGAATAACGGAAGCCTTGACGGGGACCCGCCTGCAGCAATGCGTTATACCGAGGCAAGGCTATCAAGCATTGCTTCCGAAATGCTCCGTGATATTGGGAAAGATACAGTCGATTTCATACCGAATTTTGATGATACAATCACCGAACCGATTGTTCTGCCGTCTAAATTTCCAAATCTGCTTGTCAATGGATCGACTGGCATATCAGCAGGTTACGCAACTGATATACCGCCGCATAATCTGGCGGAAGTTGTTGATGCGGTTATTATGAAAATTGATAAACCTTCAGTGACCGTGGATAAATTAATGGAAGTTATGAACGGTCCAGACTTTCCAACCGGCGGAATCATTCAGGGTATCGATGGCATCCGGCAGGCGTATGAAACCGGAAAGGGAAAGGTTGTCGTTCGCGGCAGGGCAGCTGTTGAAGATATCCGCGGCGGCCAGCAGCAGATTGTAATCGATGAAATTCCGTATGATGTCAATAAAGCAAACATGGTTAAGAAAATGGATGAACTGCGTATTGACCGCAAAGTGGAAGGGATTGCAGAAGTCAGGGACGAAACAGATCGTACGGGGCTTCGAATTGTGATTGAACTGAAAAAAGAGGCGAATGGTAAGGGTATCTTAAATTATCTGTATAAAAATACAGACCTGCAAGTGACGTATAACTTCAACATGGTTGCAATCCAGGATAAAACGCCTAAGCTTTTATCATTGCCGCAAATCCTTGATTCTTATATAACACATCAGAAAGATGTTGTAACAAGGCAGACGGTTTATGATTTAAATAAAGCAAAAGATCGTGCGCACATTGTAGAAGGACTGATAAAAGCAGTTTCCATTCTGGATGAGTTAATCGCGACCATCCGGTCATCACAAGATAAACAGGATGCCAAAAAACGGATCATTGCCAAATATGATTTTACGGAAGCACAGGCGGAAGCGATTGTCATGCTGCAGTTGTACCGGTTGACAAATACCGACGTCACATCACTGGAACAGGAAGCTGAGGATTTAAAAAAGCGAATCAATGAGTATGAAACATTACTGACAAGCGAGAAGAAGCTTCTGCAGTATATCAAAAAAGAGTTAAGACAAATTAAGAGATCTTTTGCTGATGAACGGCGAACGGTGATTGAAGAAGACATTGAAGAACTGACCTTTAACATCGAAGTGACCGTGGCCAGTGAAGATATTGTTGCATCGGCAACAAAAGACGGATATGTCAAACGAACAAGCACGCGGTCATATGGTGCATCGAACGGTGAGGACCCGGGAATAAAAGAAGATGATCATTTAGTCGGTTTGTTTGAACTGAATACAACAGATCATATCCTTTTGTTTACAAACAAAGGAAAATATATTTACCTCCCCATCCATGAACTGCCGGACATCAGATGGAAAGATATCGGACAGCATATTTCTAACATTGTCTCGATCGATAAAGATGAGCGTATTATCCAGAGCATACCTGTCCGTACGTTTGAGAACGAACAGTATCTTGTCTTTTTCACTCGAAACGGCATGGTTAAACGCAGTGAGTTATCCTTGTATAAGGCGCAGCGTTATTCGAAAGCGTTGATTGCCCTAAACCTCAAGGGTGATGATGAAGTGGTAGATGTGTTTCAGACGAATGGACACTGTGATGTGTTCATTGCTTCAAATATAGGATTGGGCCTATGGTATCACGAGTCGGAAATATCCGCAGTCGGTCAGCGGGCAGCAGGGGTCAAGGCCATCATGCTGAAAGACGATGAATATGTTGTTAGTGGGCAGGTGTTTGATGAATTAGCCGAACCTTCCTTTGTCGCGGTAACACAGCGCGGTGCAGCAAAACGGATGAAACTAAATCAATTTGAGAAATCAAGCCGGGCAAGAAGGGGGCTTAGCATGTTGCGTGAATTAAAAACAAAAGCCCATCGCCTGAAAGGGTTCTACATGATAGGTGAAGATGATACGATCTGTTTCCGGACAAATAAAGGTGACAAACACAGCTTATTCCCACTGGAACTGTCAGTCAGTGACAGGTACAGCAACGGTTCATTTGTTATAGACAGTGATAATCAAGGTGAAGTTGCCGAAGTATGGAAAGAACCGGCATATCAGAAACCTTTTGAAGAACAATAATAGGATGATAGCAGGCAGTCATAAATTCAGGCTGTCTGCGATATTATCCAACAAAAATTTCCTTTTGATTTTCAGAAAAATATGATATAATGCGGTTGAATGCGGAAGGGAGGGGTCAGAACGAGTTTAAGAAAAAAAATAATCGATGAAGCTTTGATTTTGTTTGAAAAACATGGCTTTCATGGTGTTACAGTCAATCAGATTGTCGAGAAAACAGGAACTTCCAAAGGAGGTTTCTATCATCATTTTACCAGCAAAGATGAGTTATTGTTTGTTATCCATGATGAGTTCATTACGTATGTATTAGAAAAGGCCACGATTGCAACTGAAACATTTTCTGATCCGACCGAAAAGCTGCAGGCAATCATTAAAGATTTTGTGAAGACGTTTGGTCTCTATAAACCGCACATCTCGGTTTTTTACCAGGAAAATATTTATTTAAAACCTGAATACGAAAATCGCATCAAGAAAAAACGGGATCAGTTTAAACAAATTTTGCTGAATGCTTTGAGAGAAGGAAAGGAAGCCGGTGAATTCCGCGGCGATTTGTCAATTGAAATAACGGCTATGGCGATACTGGGAATGGTCAACTGGACATACAAATGGTATAAGGATTCCGGCGCAAAAACCATTGACGAAATTGGATCGATTTATGTTGACTTAATATTACGCGCAGTGTTGAAATCGGATTCAGTCTCAGGGAGTACATATGAGGATTTGCTGATTAGCAGCGTCAAAGAGGATTTTTACGTGTAGCGGTCTTTTTTTATGACCGGTACAGACCAACCAGTCGGTCTTTAGTCAAATGATTACGAGGGGGTTTGACATGAATTTTGAGCTGACAAAAGAACAGACGATGATTCAGAAAATGGTACGTGATTTTGCTGAAGAAGTCATTAAACCAAGGGCAATTGAAATCGATAAAGAGGAGAAATTTCCGCTGGATATTTTCGAGCAAATGGGAGAACTCGGTATATTGGGCATTCCATTTCCCGAAAAGTACGGCGGATCCGGCGGTGACACACTCTCCTATGCCATCGCGGTGGAAGAGGTTGGCAGAGTATGCGGCAGTACCGGTCTCAGTTTTGCAGCAACCGTCTCACTTGGTGCTAGTCCTATCTACTATTTTGGCACCGAAGAGCAGAAAGAAAAGTATCTGATGCCAATGGCGGAAGGAAGAGCGCTCGGCTCATTCGGGCTGACCGAACCAAATGCCGGTTCGGACGCCGGGGGCACAAAAACAACAGCGGGAGAAGACGGCGATGATTATATCATTAATGGCGAGAAATGTTTTATCACCAATGCCAGCTACGCCAAAACAATTATTGTCACCGCCGTCACCGGAAAAAACGAACAGGGAAAAAATATCATCTCTGCGATCATTGTGCCAACGGACGTCAAGGGTCTGACCATCACCAGTGACTACGATAAAATGGGTGTCCGCGGATCGGATACAGCTGAGATTGTGCTGGACAATGTCAGGGTTCCGAAAGAAAACCTGCTCGGGGATCCGCAAAAAGGGTTTAACCAATTCCTGTATACACTGGACGGGGGGAGAATATCGATTGCGTCACTCGGTCTCGGAATTGCTCAGGCATCGCTTGATAAAGCGCTTGCCTATGCGAAAGAGCGTAAACAGTTTGGCAAGCCCATATCGAACTTTCAGGCGATTCAATTCAAGCTTGCAGATATGGCTATGGAAGTGGAGCTTGCACGAAATATTGTGTATAAAGCAGCATGGCTTAAAGATCATGATAAGCCATTTTCAAAAGAGGCAGCATATGCCAAGCTTTATGCAACGGAAACTGCTTTCCGGGCTGCGAATCAGGCTATCCAGATTCATGGGGGTTACGGTTATATGCGCGAATATGAAGTGGAGAGATATTTGCGTGATGCAAAACTGCTTGAGATAGGAGAGGGCACATCCGAGGTACAGCGGATGGTAATCGCAAGACAATTGGGATGCTGATAATTTATAAATAGTTTCAAAAAAGACTGGACCATTGGAACGACTGAATAAACGAGGGGAGAAAGTTCATGACACTACTTAACCATACAATAGGCGAGTTGTTGGAAGAGCAGGCGGATTTGTATCCGCATCATGAAGCAGTTGTCTATCCAGAGCTGAATTTACGTAAAACGTATCAGGAATTCAATGAGATGGTCAATCAGGCAGCAAAAGGGTTTATGTCATTGGGAATTGAAAAAGGGGAACATGTGGCTATCTGGGCAGATAATAAGCCTGAATGGATCACGTCACAGTTTGCAACTGGGAAAGCTGGGGCAGTGCTTGTTACTGTAAACACGGATTATCAGGCAAAAGAACTTAAATATCTGTTGAAACAATCCGAATCGTCGACGCTTATTTTAGAGGAGTCATATAAGGGAACATCCTATATCGATATCTTAAAGCGTGTTTGCCCGGATTTTGAGCAGGCTGAAAAAGGCAATTTAAAGTCGGATAATCTTCCTTTTCTAAAAAATATTATCATTTTGAGTGAAGATAATTACGCAAATGCCTACACGTGGAATGAAGTTATGAAAAAAGGCAGAGCCGTTTCAGATGATGAACTGGAACAGCGCAAACAGACACTGAATTCCAAGGAAGTCATCAACATGCAGTATACGTCAGGGACAACCGGATTCCCGAAAGGTGTCATGCTGACGCACTATAATATTGTGAATAACGGCAATCAGATCGCTGACTGCATGAAGCTGACGCATAAAGACCGTCTTTGTATCCCGGTGCCTTTTTTCCATTGCTTTGGTTGTGTGCTGGGTATCCTGGCAGCTGTCTCAAAAGGAACAACAATGGTTATTTTGGAGCAATTTAATCCTGAAAAAGTGATGAAAGCTGTATCAGAAGAAAAATGTACGGGATTGCATGGCGTACCGACGATGTTTATTGCGGAACTAAATCATCCCAACTTTTCACATTATGATTTTTCCCATCTGCGGACAGGTATTATGGCAGGATCAACGTGTCCGATAGAAGTGATGAATGATGTGATGAGTAAAATGGGAGCAAGTGAAATTACCATTGCTTATGGCCAGACAGAATCATCGCCTGTTTTTCTCCAGACAAAAACGGACGACCCTGTTGAAGTCAAGGCCACAACTGTCGGAAAAGTTCATCCGAACGTTGAGGTGAAAATCATCGTACCGGGAACTGAAGAAGAACAGGTACAGGGTGATCCAGGTGAATTGTGCACGCGTGGCTATCATGTCATGAAAGGCTATTATAACAATCAGGAAGCGACAGATGCGGCAATCGACAGTGATGGCTGGCTGCATACCGGTGATCTGGCAGTAATGGATGAGAATGGTTATTTCCAGATTACAGGTCGTATGAAAGATATGATCATCCGCGGCGGCGAAAATATTTATCCGCGGGAAATCGAGGAATTCCTTTATCAGCATCCGGATGTTCTTGATGTTCAGGTAGTGGGTGTTCCGGATAAAACATACGGTGAGGAACTGATGGCCTGGATTATCCTAAAAGACCGGGCAAACGCATCAGAAGAGGATATCAGATC
>Ga0079226_10005085_pt1 | contig 10057 bp, 7 predicted proteins | sample Poulit2014_FD_76345 | JGI IMG/M metagenome (GOLD analysis project Ga0079226, IMG submission 76345) | Agricultural soil microbial communities from Georgia to study Nitrogen management - Poultry litter 2014 | ecosystem: Environmental > Terrestrial > Soil > Agricultural land | place: USA: Georgia... | reverse complement strand
CCCTGCATTTAATATCACCGCTTCGGCTTCTTGATTAGCTTCCTGCAAATAATCAATTAACTCACCCTCACAGTTAGTTTGTTTTAGTTTGATTTTTAAGATAGGAAAATCCTTTTCTAATCTTTGTAAAAGAGAATCAAAGTTTTCTATACCATATATTTCTGGTTCGCGTTGTCCAATATGATTTAAATTCGGACCATTGAGTATTGTTATTTTCATAAAAGTAAAGATAAATATTAGAATATAATTTCCCACTTTTCTATTCTTTATTTTAATGTAAAGTATTTTTTCAATTCATAGACCGATATTGTTTATTTAAAATATCTTTGTTCTACTTTCTAAAGTATTACTCTCGAAATTATTTCTTGTTTGTATTATTGATTTAAAATATATTTGGGTGAATAAATATCTATTAGCAGCTATCACTGCTTTTATAATATGGGGATTCTTTAGCTTACCGCTTCGCCCATTACAAGAATATAGTTCGATAAGTATTCTTCTTTTCAGAGTAGTTTTCAGTATAGTCCTTCTTCTGGTCTATGTAGCCACACGGAAAAAGTTTTTACAAGAAATCCGAAGAGATTGGTTACAACTTCCAAAGGTCGCTCAAAGAAAACAAATAGGTTTCATACTTCTAAATGGAAGTTTACTCAGCCTTAATTGGTTATCTTTTATTTATACTATGAACCATATCAGTGTACGTGCCACTTCATTAGCTTATCTTATCTGCCCTATTCTAACTGCTTTTTTGGCAATTTGGATACTAAAAGAAAAATTATTTTCTTGGCAATGGATCAGTGTTTGTATTAGCATACTTGCCTGTTTTATCCTTGCTTATCATACTCCTATTGATGCCCTATCAGCACTGTTTATTGGACTTACTTACGCTATGTATCTGATATTTCAAAAGGAAATTTTTATAAAACGTAGTACTCCGTTGCTCTTATTGCAATTATTTATCGCTCTCCCAATAATTTTGCTGTATATTGGGATGCAAGAAGCTGATTTTGTAGTTCCTACCGAAACCAAATTTTATATATTATTATTGATAATAGCCATTTTCTTCACTATTATCCCTTTATTATTTAATATTTACGCATTAAAAGGTGCCACTTCTGCTACAGTAGGTATGCTATTGAATATCAATCCTATAATTGCTTTTTTTCTTTCGATATTTTATTGGAAAGAGAGTATTGATCCCACTCAGATTTTAGCATTTATACTAATCCTTTTAGCAGTGCTTCTCTTCAATCAACATTATCTTACATCGAAAACGAGAAAATTATTTCCTTTTAAGATAAAAAAGCTATAAACTCTCCAACACAGAGGTGACGTTTGCTCTTTTTATTCATACTGAAAAAGCGAGCTTTCTTTATAAAGAAAATATTATAATTTTGGTTTCCAACTTTAGTTCTATCATTTACCTAAAAGACTCTACCACTTTAGTATCTTTGCCTTCTATTGCGATAGGCTTATTACCTCCTTAACTTACCGTTTTTATACAAACCCTATATATTATGACATTTGAAGATTTAAATCTCCTTCCTTCTATACTTAAAGCATTAAAGGAACAAAATTATATTCAACCAACAACTGTACAAGAAAAAACCATTCCTCTCATATTAAAACGAAAAGATGTTCTAGGTACTGCGCAGACAGGAACAGGAAAAACTGCTGCTTTTGCTGTCCCCATCATCCAGCATCTAGCCGAAGAACAACAAAAGAAAAACAAAAAACACACTATTGCTGCTCTTATCCTAACTCCCACACGAGAATTAGCCATACAAATCGGAGAGAACTTTAGAACCTATTCTAAATACACCTCTCTTAAGAGCACAGTCATATTTGGTGGTGTTAATCAAAACTCACAAGTCAATTCACTAAAAAAAGGCGTAGATGTTTTAATCGCTACCCCTGGTCGTTTACTTGATCTAATTGATCAAGGTTTTATTTCTCTTAAAAACATTAAGTACTTTGTATTGGACGAAGCAGATCGAATGCTAGATATGGGTTTCATTCATGATATTAATAAAATCATAACGATGTTACCCCAAAAGCGTCAATCTTTATTTTTCTCGGCTACCATGCCTAAAAATATTCTAAAGCTATCGGATTCTATATTAACAAATCCAACACAAGTATCAGTCAACCCTGTTTCCTCAACAGCAGAAACCATTCAACAATACCTCTATACTACCAATAAGGATACTAAAACTGATTTGCTTTTACATCTTTTAGCCAATTCCGATCTTGATCAAGTATTGCTTTTTGCAAGGACCAAACATGGTTCTGATCGTATTGTGAGAAATCTTGGGAAAAATAATATTAAAGCAGCAGCCATTCATGGCAACAAAAATCAAAATCAACGCCAGAGAGCATTACAAAACTTTAAAGAAGGAAAAACTAGAGTGCTTGTGGCTACCGACATTGCTTCAAGAGGAATAGACATTGAGAAGCTTCAATATGTCATTAACTATGACATTCCTAATGAAGCTGAAACCTATGTTCATAGAATCGGACGTTGCGGACGGGCAGGAGAGCAAGGTATTTCAATTTCAATCTGCGAACCAGAAGAAAATGCTTATATAAAAGATATTGAAAAATTAACGAAGCAAAAATTAAAACTAGTTACTGAAAACCCTTTCCCTCAAACAGATAAGCCCATGACTGCGGCAGAAAGAAAAGAAGCAGAAAAAGAGAAACAAAGACGAAGACAAGAATATTTTGCCAATAGAAATAAAGCTAAAAATGCCAAGAGTTCAAAATCGAGAAAAAAGAAAAAGTAAAGAAATGATAGGATTATCCTCTCACTTTTGACATTTCATTTGACTTATTTTTAGACCATAAAATAATGTTTTGTTTCCCGACCAACTTAAAAAATCTAATAAGCTTATCTAATTGAAAGAAAATCATTAATAATTTCTTCAAACAATTAAAGAGTTTTGGCAGTAGTAAAAACTGTACTCATCCAACGGTTGACACTCGTAAATACTGGCTAAAGTAAAAAGGTCAGTAAAGTTATAATCCATTAAAGACAACTTCATAGCAGACGGGATTTTACTTCTTAACGCTAGCACTTATGATCAGCACTCGATGCCCAGCATAAAATCGGGATTGGCTTAGCCTGTGTTCATTAAAGTTTATGATTTTAAATAATATATTGTTGTTATCCTTATGGTAATTAAAATAAATAACGATTTACGAAATACTTAAAAGCTAAAGGTCGGTAATCCCTATAATTAATTTATCAAAATTACGGTTTTATGTATGAGACTTTTAAATCATCAGGTTGGAAATATTCTCTTAAAACTTATTGGGTGATAAGTTTTGAGAGTTTTATTTTTTGTTTTGCTAAATATAAAACTTGGTCTAATTTCTGTTTTAAGTTTTCGTTGAGGATCCCTTCTTCTTCCGAAAAGTTTTCATAAAAATGGGGCAATGAAAATATTCCTACAATTTCTGCACCGTGAATAGGAAATCTTATTTTTGCAGCTTCCAATGCTGAAATTCCACCTCTTGGTCCTGGAGCTGTGGACAACAATACTATTTTTTTATTTTCAAACATTTGTTGTTTGATTCTCGATGCCCAATCAAATAAATTTTTAAAAGCTGTGGTATAAGTACCATTATGTTCGGAAAGAGAGATAACCAGAACATCAGCTTCTTCTATTTTTTCTACAAAATCTTTTGCAGCTTGCGGCTGCCCTATTTCTTTTTCTAGATCGACAGTAAATAAAGGAAGTAAATAATGATTTAAATCTAAGATTTCTGTTTGTTCAAACCCAAGGTGCAAGGCAGCATGGGCAGCTAATTTTTTTATTGATGGAATCTTTACTATAAGAGGCTCCAAAAGCAATTATTTTCATGGTTACTAGGTTATAATTAATTATTTAAATATTATTTTATTTGTCCAGTCTAATTCTTCTTGATAAATGGAATGCCCATAATTTTCATATACTTTCAAAGTAACCTTTGCATTCATTTCATTTAAAATATTTTCTGTTGCATATACTCTTTCAACAGGTACATGAAAATCTGGATTGCTTGTTCCTATAAATATAGGGGTTTGTTGAAAATCTCCTTTGTAGTTACTTCGATCAATATTTTTGCCGATAACTCCTCCGATAATCACAGAAGCCCCTCCAAATTTTTGTGCATTTCTAGTTAGATACTCCAAAGCCAGACAAGCACCTTGCGAAAAGCCGAAAAAATAAATATTTTCGGGATTAATTCCACCTTCAATAGCGGTTTGTACAGTTTCTTTTATAAGATTCAAAGCCGAGCTAAACCAAGGTTCATTCTGTTCTACTGGTGCCATAAACGAATAAGGATACCAAGTATCATTAGTAGCCTGTGGAGCTAATAACGCATATTGCTCAACATTCAAACGCGATGCCAAACTTAGAATATCTTTGGCATTGCCTCCTCGACCATGGATCATAATTAGAACTTTTTTTGCTTTATCTAAAGAGTTTCCAGCTATTTTTATATCTAAACTATGTGTCATTATTTAAAATTTTTAATGGGATCGACAATTTTGGAAAGATTTTTTCTAATTCTTTTTTGTCTTCCTCTTCATATTCCTCTCTATTTCTTTTAGAAGGAGTATTAAGGACAAAAAGGTATTACTTCTGTTCTATCTCAATTTGTTTTTAATTTAGGTAAAGCGGCTTCAATTTGTGAACGCATAGCTTGATATTGCTTTGGAAGCTTTAAACTACTCCCCAATTCACTTATTGATTCATCTACCATAAATCCAGGATTATCAGTGGCAATTTCAAAAAGAACACCTCCTGGTTCTCTGAAATATATTGAAAAGAAATAATCTCGATCAATTTTTGAGGTAACATTCCATCCTGCTTCCAACACTTTTTTACGTATGTCCATTAGGATTTCATCATTTTTCACTCTAAAGGCAATGTGATGATTAGTTCCTGCGGCGTTTTGTCCGCGAGGAATACTCAAATCTTCAATAATATCTATTAAATGAGCGGTATCTACAGAGTCTGTGACATATCGAAAATGATTGCCTTTTTGTTCTTGAAGTCTATAACCCAAAATATCTGTTAATACTTTTATTGTTGCATCTGCATACCGTAATGTAAGCGTTACAGTATGGAATCCTTTAAGTGCAACTTCTTTGTCGATTTCATCAGTAGTCCAAGCATCGCGGTTATCAGGTGTGTTAGGCTCAATGAATTGCAATTGAAGTCCATCCAAATCTTGGAATGAAATCATTTTTTCATTGAAAACACTTCCTTCCTCGTAGGGTATATTATAAGAATCAAAGCGTTTTTTCCAAAAGTCCAATGAGCCTTTTGGAACGGAATATCCGATATGGGTTGCCATACCCGAGCCATTTCTTCCCTGTCCGATTCCTTCCCAAGGGAAGAAAGTCAAAATTGTCCCTGCTGCTCCAGTTTTATTACCAAAATAAAAATGATAAGTTTTAGGATCATCAAAATTGACAGTTTTTTTCACTAATCGCATTCCTAATACTTTGGTGTAAAAATCTAAATTTCGTTGTGCTCCACTGGCGATTGCTGTAATATGATGCAATCCTAATATAGTATTTCCCATAATAATTACATTTTTGTAAAACACAAAATTACAGGGTTCATAATAGAAAAACATTATCAAAGGTTAAGAAATTTTTCAATCTTAACTGTATGAGATGTAGTTAAGGCAATAAAATAAAGAATCTAATTAAGTAATATTCATGAGCCAAAACAGCTCCTACTTCTTATAAACTTACAAATAATATTCTTTACGCTCAAATGTTCATTATAAATTCTAATAATGATAAAAATCATTCTTATCTTGTATAAATAGTCAGACCTTTATCAATAATCAAAAACCACTAAGCTATGAAAAAAGATATTCCTGTTTCACAGATAATGACTAAAAAGCTCATCACAGTAAAGGCTACACAATCTTTGTATGACGCAGAAAGATTATTAAACAAACATAATATCCGTCATCTTCCTGTAGTTAATAATAAATCTATTGTAGGTATTATCAGCCGTTCGGACTTGCTTCGTATCAGTTTTTCCGATTTGGATGAAAATGACGAAAATGTAGTACCTATTATTTATGAAATGTTCACGATTCCTCAAGTAATGACACGGGTTCCGATTACCATAGAAATAACCTCAACCATAAAGGAAGCTGCTGAGATTTTATCCCGTCAAAGTTTCCATTCTATTCCTGTAGTTGATAAAGGAGAGTTAGTGGGTATCGTTACCACTACCGATCTTATTAATTATCTCTTAGCACAATATGAATAACAAGAAAGCCAATGGACACATTATCTATCTAATATCAATAAGGAGGAAAGCTATTATTTCGCTCAAGAAAATCATCCTATGGCCTATTATAATTATTCTTCGCAAAGAATTTCCTCTTGTCTAAAGTTCAATATTTATTCGGATAATAGTATTGCTAGCGGTTAGAAAAGATAAAGAATCAACAGCTAATCATTTTCAGAATATTTAATGATAAGCAAGAAGGTTAAATATTACCTTGCAACGCTTACTCAAGTAATCCTATTGAATGTATAGCGTTTGTATAGTATTTCAATCTTAACCGATTTAATCTATTTATAGGTTCGATTATAGGTTCACTTGGACTTTTCAGCATGAATCCACTCATGGTCTTCGTAGTTCATCAGCTATCTCAAACCTCTTATAATCAACAAAACCAACGGGTTACGTTGGTTTTTTGTTTCGTAGCGAGAGGGAGAGTTGAACTCCCGACCTCAGGGTTATGAATCCTGCGCTCTAACCACCTGAGCTATCTCGCCATTAGTTATTGTGTTTGCTACAAAAAAAGATAAAATATTAATCCTTTTTTGCGATTGCAAATATAGAAACAAAAATCATTCTCACAAACATTTTATCAAAATAAACTAAAGAGTTTTTTGCATCATCAGAAAGCGAACTAACTCTCTCCTATACAAGAACAATATAACCTACTGACATTTAACTTACTATACAGAAACTATCATTTTTCTACCGCAAAAAACTTCATGTATTTTTTTTGTAATTTGCGTTACTAATGCAACTATATTGAATATTTTCCACCACCGTATTTCGAACACGGTGGTTGGTAGAGTAATCGATGATATTACCAAAAGGTTATTCTAACCTTTTAATGCCAAACGGATAATATCTCCAAACACGCCTCTTGCAGTAACAGAGGCTCCAGCTCCAGCTCCCTGAATAATGATGGGGTTTTCTCCATAGCTCTCTGTATAAATTTCGAATATGCTATCCGAACCTTTAAGTTGTCCTAATGCAGAGTTTTTGGAAACTTGCACTAACTTAGTTTCAAGAATTCCTTTATTTTGTTGTAAATCTCCAGAAAGCTCTCCAACATACCTCAATACAGTATTGGAGGGTAATGCTTGTTTAAGCTGATGAAAAACTATATCAAGTTCTTCTAGATTATTTAAAAATACTGAAGAGTCGATCTCTCGTAACTGTTTTGGAATTAAATTTTGAATTTGGATGTCTAAAAATTCATTCTCCAAATCTAATTCTCTTGCTAATACCAATAACTTACGTCCTACATCATTTCCACATAAATCTTCTCTAGGGTCAGGTTCAGTAAAACCTTTATCTATTGCTGATTTTAAAATACTACTAAAAGTTTTATCTTGTTTAGAAAAACTATTAAAGATATAGCTCAAACTCCCAGAGAATACTCCTTTTATTTTGGTGATGTTTTCGCCCGATAAATGTAAAAGTTTAATCGTATCAATTAAAGGTAATCCCGCGCCTACATTGGTTTCATACAAATATTCTTTATGGTTATTTATCAAGCATTTTCGCAATTCTTTGTAAAACTGATAATTCTGAGTATTTCCAATTTTATTGGAAGAAACCAAATCGAATCCCGCTTCTACCAAAGGTATATAATGCTCAATAAATTCGGAAGAAGCTGTATTATCTATAGCAATTAGATTTTCAAGATGATGTTTCTTTGCAAAATCAATGATATCTCCCACTTGATATTTACAACCTTCTTTCACGAGCGTTTTTCTCCATTGATTAGAAATCTCATCTGTACTGATCCAAGCAGTTTTGGAATTGGCAATTGCAAAAATCTTGAGTTGTATATTCTTTTTTTGTTGGATAGACTTTGCGGATGCTAAAATTTGATCGATAAGCGTACCTCCTACCAATCCGTGACCGAACAAAGCTAAATGTACAGTTTTGACCACCCCAAAAATTTGACCATGTATCACATTTAATGCTTTTTTAGCCCTGCTTTTCTCAACAACCAAACTCACATTTTTTCCAGTTACGGCATTATTAAAAAGAATAGGAGTAATTTTATTACGCACCAATGCTGCATAAGGTTTATCAAAACTCTGCAAGTCTTGACCAATAATGGAAATGACCGCAATATCTGTCCGTTTACTTATTTTTTGTACATCTCTATTTTTAAAATCAGTTTGAAATTCCTGATTTAGTGCCATAAGAGTTTTGTCTGCATCCGAAGCGGCTACAACAAACCCAAGCCCTCTTTCGGATGTACCTTGAGAAATAAGACCTACGCTCACATCAATATTATACAAGGCTGTAAACACTCTGGCATCTATTCCGACTTTACCCAAAAGACCTCGACCCTCTAGCTGAATCAAAGCTACTTCTTGATTTAAAGAAAGAGATTTAATACCCTTAGGAGTAGGCTGTGAGGATATTAAAGTGCCTTTATGAGTTGGATTTAAGGTATTGTAAATACGCAAAGGAATATCTTTTTGCACCAAAGGATGTATTGTTTTAGCATGTAAAATCGACGCTCCAAAATGAACTATTTCGTTGGCATCATCAAAGTGTAAAGCATCGATCTTCCTTGCCGTTTGCACCCACTCTGGATGAGCAGTGAAAATTCCATCTACATGTGTATAATTTTGTAATTCCTGAGCCTTTACAAAATTGGCTAATAAAGAAGCAGAGTAATTACTTCCATCTCTACCTAAGGTTGTGGTTTGATTATCGGTCGTTTGACCGATAAAACCTGATACAATAGGAATTGTGTCTGCTGGAATCTGTGATAAGAAAGTTCGAGTTTTTTTTCTAGATAGGTCTTCATATACTATTGCAGAACCAAAGCTATTGTCTGTGATAAATAATTGCCGACTATCTACTGCGATTGCTGCAATGCCTTGTTGAACTAAGGCTGCAGTCAAAACTTTAATAGCAATTAACTCCCCTTGTGCCAAAACTTTGTCTTTGATTTTTGGGCTATAATCTTCTAAAAGACAAACACCTTCAAAAAGTTTTCTTAAGCACGTGATTTCTTCTTGTATATCGGCCAAAACATGAAAAGGATTAGCGATAAAAAGCGCTAAGTCTTTTTCATATTCTTTTTTATTTATAGCTTGTTCTAGAAGTCTTTCTAGCTTATCAGTAGTATCGCCAATGGCAGAAGCTACTACTATGATAGGGGATTCTTTATTTCTATCTTTTATAATCTTTATAACAGGTTTAAAAAAAGGATCTGAGGCTAAGGATTTACCTCCAAATTTCAATACTTTCATTTTCTAAAATGGGATTTAATATCTTATTTAATTGGTCATATTCTATCAAAAATGCATCGTGTCCATGTATGGAATCTATACTGTGGATACTCACATTGGGTGTATGTGTTTTTAATTCTAAATAAGCTTTCACCTGTTCGGAATGTGGAAACATATAATCGCTGTTAATCGCGATAATATGAATTTTTGCTGTAGTATTCTTAGCATAATCAACAACCTGATTATCAGTGCGATCAACACCAATTGTTCGTAATAGATAATTCATCTGTCTATATGCCGAAATCGAAAACCGTTGATGTAATAGACTACCATGATATTTTAACCAGTTTTCGACTTCGAAATCTCGCTGATTTTCTTGTGTTTTCTTAAACTTTGAAGCTAAAGATTCTGGCGTTCTATAAAGTAACATAGCATGACTTCTAGCATCTTCAATAGGATGAATCGAATGGTTTAGTATCCGATCTTGTACCCATACATTAGCTATTACCCAATCTGAAGCGGAATGATGGG
>Ga0079226_10005083_pt1 | contig 10059 bp, 7 predicted proteins | sample Poulit2014_FD_76345 | JGI IMG/M metagenome (GOLD analysis project Ga0079226, IMG submission 76345) | Agricultural soil microbial communities from Georgia to study Nitrogen management - Poultry litter 2014 | ecosystem: Environmental > Terrestrial > Soil > Agricultural land | place: USA: Georgia... | reverse complement strand
TTTGTCAACGACCCAGACCATATCGATGAAGTGACAGACAGTGTGACAGCTGCCTTGAAACAGACCGTACAATCAAAGAGTGGTGAACGATTGACGAAAGAAGCTGTGGATGAAACATATGAGCAGCTTAAGAAAAGTTTTGATGATACAAATGGTGGCTTTGGTAGTGCGCCGAAATTTCCACAGCCACAAAATATTCTTTTTTTGCTCAGGTATTATCATTTCACAGGAAAAAGTGGTGCACTGCAAATGGCTGAAGTAACATTACAATCGATGGCCGCTGGTGGTATTTATGACCATGTTGGATTCGGATTTGCAAGGTATGCAACAGATCAAGAATGGCTGGTCCCGCACTTTGAAAAAATGCTTTATGACAATGCATTGCTCCTAATGGCATATACGGAGTGTTATCAGATTACAAAGAAACCGATTTATGAAAAAATAAGTAAAGAGATTATTGCCTTTGTTCTAAGAGAAATGAAAAGTTCGGAGGATGCATTTTATTCCGCTATTGATGCCGATTCAGAAGGAGTAGAAGGTAAATATTACGTATGGGGCTATGAAGAAATCTTCCGTGTACTTGGTGAAGAACTTGGCGAATTATATACAAAAGTCTATGACATTACACCGGATGGAAATTTTGAAGGGAAAAACATCCCGAATTTGTTAAGAAACAATTTAAGGAAAATTGCTCAGAAAAATAAACTGACCGAGGAAAAATTAAGGCAAAAATTAAAAGATGCGCAAGAAAAGCTTCTAGAAGCCCGCGAAGAAAGAGTTTATCCACATGTGGATGACAAGATATTAACAAGCTGGAATGGATTAATGATCGCAGCATTTGCAAAGGCAGGAAGGGTTTTCAAAGATAATCATTCGATCAAGGCGGCAAAAGAAGCGATGCAATTTATTGAAGAAAACCTTTATCATGGAAAGCGTTTAATGGCCCGTTATCGGGATGGTGAGACGAAGTACAATGCCTATATCGATGATTACGCATTTTTGCTGTGGGCATACGTTGAGCTGTATAACACATCTTTTAGCATAGATTATTTGCGAAAAGGTAAAGAGCTTGCTGATCAAATGATCGGTTTATTCTGGGATGAAACAGATGGCGGTTTTTATTTCAGCGGAGATGACAGTGAGGTATTAATTTCCCGGGAAAAGGAAATCTATGATGGTGCACTTCCCTCAGGCAACAGTGTTGCTGCAGTCATGCTCATGCGTTTAGGATATTTAACGGGTGAACTTAAATATCTTGATAAAGTAGAAGAAATGTATTATACCTTTTTTAAGGATTTGGATGGGTATGGCCTAGCTAGTGCCTATTTCATGCAAAGTTTATTGCTGACTGAAAATCCGACAAAAGAAGTTGTTGTCCTAGGAGCGGCAGATGCGCCGGAAAGAAAACAGCTCCTGGAAATGCTGCACGAGAAGTTTTTGCCAAATGTTACAGCAATTGTATCGGATCAGGCAGATCATTTTTCAGGTATAGCGCCATTTGCAGCAGCGTATAAACAAATCGATCAAAAAACAACGATTTATGTTTGTGAAACTTCTCTTGTCATCAGCCAACATCGGATATCGAACATGCAAAACATATGATTTTAGAAGGGTAGCTAAAGTGGCTCTCCAAAAGAAAGGGGGAGTCACTTTTTACAGTAATGTATGGATTGATAGGTTGAAATCGATCGGAGGTGATCGTATGCGAGTGGAGATGAATGGTAATTATGTAGAGTTGCTGATGGGAGATATCACAAAACAGCAAACAGACGCAATCGTCAATGCTGCCAATGGTTCGCTCTTAGGTGGTGGAGGTGTAGATGGTGCAATTCATCGTGTGGCGGGTGGTGGTTTTCTGGAGGAATGCAAAAGAATTCGTCAGGATACATTACATGGAGCTTACTTACCTGCAGGGGAAGCAGTTGTTACGAGCGGCTATCACTTACCTGCAAAATATGTCATTCATACGGTGGGGCCCGTATGGAGACAAGATGAGGATGAAGAGAAGCTTTTAGCAAATTGTTATAAAAATGCTTTAAAACTTGCCAAAGAGAGAGGGTTAAAAAGTATATCTTTTCCATCTATCTCAACAGGGGTATACCGATTTCCCGTACATCTAGCGGCAAGGGTAGCCCTCAGGGAAATTGGGAACTTCCTGAACCAAAATAAATTTAAAGAAGTAGCGATGGTGCTGTTTTCTGAGGAAGACTATGATGTTTATGAAAATACGCTTAAAAATAGGATTTAGGGTTTAATTCCGAAATAAATGCTATCAATCTATTTTTTGGGTACTGTATTTAAAATAGAAGTAACATTATTTTCCAAATGTATGATAAAATTATTTATTGCGTTTTTATTGCGTTATTTGAAATTTTTGATATGATTTAGACAGGAATGATTTGGTTGGGGTAAATGAAAGCGATTAACTGTCATGATCTGCCACATTTATTAATCGTAACAAAAATATAATATGAAAAGCACGAATACTTCAACCAATACTACTTTTTAGAAAAGGAGTTTTATCGCTATGCGTGATTATCTTAAACATTATATTAATGGTGAGTGGGTTGAATCAACTGGCTCAGAAACAATGGAAGTCATTAATCCTGCGACAGAAGAAGTGATTGGTCATATTAGTGCGGGAACAAAGGAAGATTTAGACCGTGCAGTAAAAGCAGCACGTGCAGCTTTTCCTTCTTTCTCTCAAACTACGAAAGAATATCGTATTGAATTACTAGAGAAAATTGCTGAGGAGTATGCAAAACGAAAAGATGAACTAATTGAAATTATTACAGAAGAGCTTGGTTCTCCTCGTAAAATTTCTAAAAATGTTCATTATAATATGGGCTACGCTCACTTTAAGCAAGCTGCAAAGGAATTAAAAGATTTTTCTTTTACTGAAAAACGCGGAAAAACGACCATCGTGAAAGATTCAATTGGTGTAAGTGGTTTAATTACGCCATGGAACTTCCCGACAAACCAAACAGTTACTAAAATTGCAAGTGCATTTGCAGCGGGAAGCACAGTAGTTTTAAAACCTGCTTCCATGACACCATTTGCAGCAATGCTGCTTGCTGAAGTTTTCGAAGCAGCTGGACTTCCTAAAGGCGTGTTTAACTTAGTGAATGGATCTGGAAGTGTCATTGGTAATGGCATTAGTGAACATCCTGACATTGACTTTGTTTCCTTTACAGGTTCAGATGGTGTTGGACAAACTGTTATGGAGAAAGCAGCGAAGACAATCAAGAAAGTTGCACTTGAACTTGGCGGTAAATCACCGGTTGTTGTGTTAGAAGATGCTGATATGAACAAAGCAGCAAAAGCAGCACTTTCTAATATTGCTATGAATACAGGGCAAGTATGTTCTGCAGGTACACGTGTGCTCGTTCCGCGTAAACTAAAAGAGCAATTTGAAGAAGCTGTATTAAATAATCTGAAAAAATTCCCAGTAGGTGATCCACAAGGCGAAGTGTTTACTGGACCACTTGTTTCTCAAAAACAATGGGATACCGTACAAGGATATATTGAAAAGGGTATTAGTGAAGGCGCAACACTTCTAACAGGTGGTACTGGCAAGCCGGAAGGATTAGATAAAGGTTATTTTGCTAAGCCAACGGTATTTACTGACGTTAAAAATGATATGGTCATTGCTCAAGAAGAGATCTTTGGTCCTGTTTCATGTGTCATTTATTATGATACACTTGATGAAGCAATCGAGATCGCAAATGATACTGAATTCGGCTTATCTGGCTATGTAGTCGGTGAAGATTCGGAAGCACTTCAAAAGGTTGCATTAGGAATTCGAGCTGGTCAAATTACGGTTAATAATGCACCTCAAGATTTCGGAGCTCCGTTTGGTGGCTTTAAAAAATCAGGAATTGGCCGTGAGTGGGGACTCTATGGTATTGAAGAATATCTTGAACCAAAAGCCATTATGGGCCTTGAAAAATAAATTTCTCATATCTCTAGAAAAGACCGAGTATTCATTACTCGGTCTTTTCTGCTTAGATACTAGATTCATTGTTTTTTTATCCTACACTTTCTGCACGTTGTTCTGCTTCTGATCCTACATTTTGCGGTTTTTTAGCGCCATTTAATATAATATTAAGAATAACTGCAGCAAAACCGCCTGTGACAATTCCATTTTCGAGAAGAATCCGAACGCCTTGTGGGACATTGGAGAAAACTTCCGGAGCAATCGACACACCCAAACCTAGTCCAATAGAAAGTGCTACAACAAGAGAGTTTTCTGTACGTCTGAAGTCTACGACAGACAGTTGACGAATCCCCGAAGCCATCACCATACCAAACATTGCAATCATTGCACCGCCAAGTACAGGTTCAGGAATAATCAAAGTTAATGCAGCTATTTTAGGTAAAAGGCCAAATCCTACTAGAATAACACCAGAAGCAATAACTACTTTTCTTTGTTTTACTCCTGTTAGTGCGATGATACCAACGTTTTGTGAGAATGTAGAATAAGGAAATGCTTGAAAAATACCCCCGACGATTTGTGCTAAACCTTCGGCCCGTAATCCTTTCTTTATATCACTTCCATCTAATTTTTTTTCAATAACATCAGCAAGTGCAAAATAAACGCCTGTAGCTTCCATCATCGTAACGATCCCAACTAACGTCATACTAAGAATTGCATTGAAGTGAAATTCCGGGGCTCCGAATCGGAATGGTTCTACCATATGAAACCAAGAAGCATCGCCAACAGATGAGAAGTCTACTAATCCCATAAATGATGCAATAATTGTACCTGCTACAAGAGAGGCTAAAATGGAAATTGCTTTCATAAACCCTTCAAAAAATCGATTTAATAATACAATAATGATAAGAGTAATAGTAGCCAGCGTTAGGTTTGTTAAACTAGCATACCCAGCTGAATCTGGATCTCCGGTAATATTGCCCATGGCTGCTCCAATAAGTGAGGTACCAATAATGACAACAACGGTACCGGTAACAACTGGCGGAAAAAAACGAATCATTTTATCCATAAACTGTGCTAAAAATATGATAATAGCACCCGCTGCTATTATAGCACCGAAAATGGACGGTACTCCTTGCGTGGTTCCGATAGCTATCATCGGTCCTACTGCTTGAAAGGCAACCCCCATCACAATTGGCATTTTAATTCCAAAAAATTTATTACCGACTACTTGTAAAAAGGTTGCAATTCCACATGCAAACAAATCAACAGAAATCAAATAAGCAACTTCTGCTTCGTTGAGGCCAATTGCTGGTCCAACAATTAAAGGAACAACTACTGCACCGCCGTACATCGCTAATACATGCTGTAGTCCAAATGCCCCCAACTTCCAAAATCCTAGCTTTTCATCCATTCTTTATCCTCCCTTGTAAGATTTTTGTTGCTTTTCTGCTGAGTCGTAGATGCAGAGATATAATAAAGATATAACAATGGACCATGAATTAAAATAAAAAAACCACAGTTAGCCTCTGATCAATTAGAGGCTAACTGCGGTTCAAACTCCTTCCGTTAAACAGAACGCATGATACCGATTGCCAAATAGGAGGATATTAGAGCGATAAACGCATAGATATCCATGGATTTTAATTTTCTTCTACATACAAATGTAAGCGTTTGCCTATTAATTGTCAAGTGGGAATTTTCGAAAAAACAAATGGGAGGCGTGGAAGGGAAGCAAGATGACTTTATTCCATGCCCATCATTTTTTTCTTTGGTTTTCCTATAAGTGAGACTTTTGCTTTTTCCCGGTCTTTTTTGTTGCCAAGTACATACAATGTATCTCCATTTTTGATAATAGAGTTTCCTGTTGGGGTGATTAGCTCTTTGTCACGGACAATCCCTATAATTAGCGTATTATCTGGTAATTCCAGATCAATTAAAGAAGTATTTACTGCAGGAGAGAGATCGGTGATTGATACTTCCATGATTTCAGAATCAGTATGTCCAAGTGTAATTAATTCCAGGCTTGGTTTTACTCCTGCTCCGCCATTGCCTGTTAGATTGAGTTTTGTAGCAAGCCAGGATAAGGTGCTTCCCTGAACTAACGCGGAAATTAAAACGACGAAAAAGACAGCATTAAAAATCAATTGGCTATTTTCGACATCAGCAATAATCGGGTAGGTGGCAAGCACGATAGGAACAGCGCCCTTTAAGCCAGACCAGGAAATAAATACCTTCTCTTTAAAGCTGTACTTCATGAATAGCATACAGATAAATACTGCAGCCGGACGGGCGATAAACATTAAAATAACAGTTAATAAGATACTGTCCCAGGCTACGGCCGGCAAGTGGCTTGGGAAAACGAGCAATCCAAGCAAAATAAACATAATAATTTGCATCATAATGGCAAAACCTTCATTAAAACGCAATATCGTAAATCGGTACATTAAATCACTATTACCAACAAAGACAGCCATCACATAAACGGCAAGCAAACCACTTCCTCCAACGGTATCGGTAATAACATATGTAGAAGTAGCCATCCCCATTGCAAGAATGGGATAGAGTCCAGCTGTATCCAGCTTAATATTATTAATAATAAGGACGATGAGTTTCCCGAGGGCTAAACCGAGGATCAATCCTAGTCCCATTTGTAAAAAGAAGCTACCAATTGCAGACCAAATCGTACTTTCAGGGATCTGAATCAATTCAATAAAGGCAACCGTTAAAAAAACAGCCATTGGATCATTGGAACCTGATTCTGCTTCGAGTGTAGAAGTCAGTCGCTTGTTAATATTTTTATTGCCTAATACAGAAAATACAGCTGCTGCATCGGTTGAGCCGACAATAGCACCAAAAAGCATTCCTTCAAGCAGGGTAAAGTCCAGAATATACTTGGCTGCCAGCCCAACAATTATGGAAGTGATTAGTACACCAAATGTTGCCAGCACGCCTGCTGGGGCAAGGATGGGACGAACATGATGCCATCTTGTATTTGCACCGCCATCAAACAAGATGATGATCAGTGCCATAATTCCAATAAGCTGTGTCAGATGTACATTTTCAAAGAATATAAACTGGTTGAGGCCCATACCTACTAATAGGAATAGAACTAGTGCAGGGAGGCCTAAACGATTAGAAAATTTTGTGGTAAGTACTCCGATGATAAGCATAATAGAAAATAAGAAGATTAATGTTTCCATAGACATAGTTACGCAATCCTTCCAAAAATATGGGTCTATACTAATGATAAACGTAAATTTTGAAAAAAACAAAAAATCCTTTTCAAAAATGACATATTTTATATAAAAATACAAAAAACAAGGCGACTATACCTTGCTTTGTTGAGTTTCATTCGTACTTTGAAATTTCCCGCGCTTTATATAGATAATACGATCACCTAGTTTTTTTGCCTCTTCATGGCTATGTGTAACCATAATAACAGGAATTCCCCAAAGTTTTTGGAGGCGTATTAATTCATGATGCCCTTTCGCTCGAGTCTCATCATCCAGAGCTGAAAATGGTTCGTCTAGAAGTAATAACTGTGGTTCGGTTGCTAGCGCACGGGCGATAGCAACGCGCTGTTTTTCCCCTCCGGAGATTTCATGCGGATATTGCTGGATCAGATGTCCGATATTTAGCTCTTCCATCAAATCTTTTGCTAATTTTTCTGATTTCATCCCGTAGGAAATGTTTTTCCAAACCGTCATATGTGGAAACAATGCGTAATCTTGGAATAAATAGCCGATTTTTCTTTGCTGCATGGAAACGCGTGATTTTTTCCCTTTAAAAAAGATTTTATCATTTAACGAGATAAGGCCTTCGTTTGCCTTGCTTAATCCGGCAATACAGTTAAGGATTGTTGTTTTTCCTGACCCTGAGGCCCCAAATAAAACAACAATTTCATTTCTCACAACAAATTCCACATCTAATTCAAAATGGAAAAGGCTTTTTCGGATATGCACATTTAGCATGATTTAAACCCCTTTATTCATTGTTACGCTGCCTGGAGTAACGCATCATATTTCGTTTACTCCACCAGTTTAACCATAAAATAGCACTGAATCCGAGTGCGATAATAAGAATAACCCAGAACGTAGCCATTTCCATATTTCCTGATTCTACTTCAAAATAGATAGCTAATGGAATCGTATCTGTGACATTAGGAATATAGCCTGCTAACATAAGCGTAGCCCCAAACTCACCTAATGCACGGGCAAAGGCTAAAACAAGTCCTGCTAATAACCCAGGCCATGCGAGTGGAAAAGAGATTGTCCAAAAGACACGCCATTTGGATGCTCCCATTGTATAGGCAGCATTCTCTACGTTTTTATCATATTGTTTAAATGCAGCTGCTGCACTTTGATACATTAATGGGAAGGAAACAACCACTGCTGCAATGATCACAGCATACCATGTAAAGACAACTTGAAAATCGAACCAATCCATTAAAAGGCGTCCGAGGAAACTATTTTTACCAAAGAGCCAAAGTAAACCAAATCCTACAACCGTCGGAGGTAGAACAAGTGGCAACATAATGATCGCTTCGAGGATTCCCTTTCCTGGAAATGAATTGCGTGCGATGATGCGGGCTAGTATCACACCTGTGATAAATACAATAACAGTAGCGATAGCAGCGGTTTTAAAAGATAACCATAATGGCGATAAATTAACCGTATCCATAAACAATCACCTATTACTTTTGAAAGCCGTATTTTTCCAAGATCTCTTGGGCTTGATCAGTTTCCATATAATTCAAAAAGTCTTTTGCTTCTTGCTCATGTTCTGTATCAGCGATAACCGCTCCAGGATAGATAATCGGATCATGTACATCCTTATCAACGGTGGTGAGTTTATTTATTTTGTCTGAAGTTTCTGCATCACTTTCATAGACGAAACCAATATCGACATTCCCAGTTTCAACATATGTTAACACTTGACGAACGTCTTTGGCTAATATAATGCTATCCTCGAGTTTGTCCCATATTTTCATGTTTTTCAAGGATTGTTCGGTATATTTTCCTGCTGGTACACTTTCGGGGTTACCGATTGCAATTTGCTCTACATCTTTATCGTTCATATCTTCCACTTTTTCATAATCCAGCGTTGATGATTTTCCAGTAATTAAGACGAGGTTGTTGCCGGTTATATCCGACCTTGTATCTACGATGATCTTCTCTTCTTCCTCAAGCGTGTCCATCCAGTCCTGGTTAGCGGAAATAAATACATCAGCAGGAGCTCCTTGTTGAATTTGTTGAGCTAAGCTCCCGGATCCGCCAAAATTAAAAGTGAGTTTCACTTGATTTTCCTTTTCATAGATTGATTTAATCTCATTAAGTGCATCGGTAAGACTAGCCGCTGCGGAAATGGTTAAATTCATTTCCTCACTGTTTTCTGATTCTGTGCGATTACTTTTTGTTTCTGTATTCTCACTGTTATTGGAACAACCGATAGCTAGTACAACAAACAACGATAAGAATAAAATGATTTTTACCTTATTCAATTGTATCCCTCCAAGTTATAATTAGTTATAACTAGATATATCTAATTATAACTTGGAGTCTATGAATAGTAAATGATAACATAAGAATAGTAACAATATTCAGGGGTGTTTAACATATGCTGCAAAATGAATCGTATACGCCGGAGGAAATTTCAAAATTACTTAAGGTCTCCAAACTCACGGTATATGACTTAATAAAAAAGGGAGAGTTGCAAGCCTATCGCGTTGGAAGGCAAATGAGAGTAGATCAGGAGGAGCTAGAGAATTATAAAAGCCGAGGGAAGGAAACTAGACTTGCTGCACCTGCTAAAGAAAGTCAGCAATCATCAAGCTCTATCGTTATCAGCGGGCAGGACAGTAGCTTAGATATATTAGGGAAGAAAATGGAGGCGCAATCAAGCAAGTATCGTCCGCTTCGTTCTTATGCCGGCAGTTTAGACAATTTAATTGCGATGTATCAGGGGAGGGCTGATATTATCAGTACCCACCTGTTTGACGGGGACACAAACGAATATAACATTCCTTATATAAGAAAGTTCCTTGTAAGCCACTCCTTTATCGTTGTTCAATTCGTAAAGCGGCGGGCAGGACTTTACACAGCGAAGGGAAATCCGCATAAACT
>Ga0079226_10005082_pt1 | contig 10059 bp, 8 predicted proteins | sample Poulit2014_FD_76345 | JGI IMG/M metagenome (GOLD analysis project Ga0079226, IMG submission 76345) | Agricultural soil microbial communities from Georgia to study Nitrogen management - Poultry litter 2014 | ecosystem: Environmental > Terrestrial > Soil > Agricultural land | place: USA: Georgia... | reverse complement strand
ATCAAACTCTCCATAAAAGTTTGTGAAATGTTCTCATCACCGATGAGAAACTCTTAGCTTCAAAAATTAATTCTTATTGACGAGATGAAAACATGTTGAATAATCAACATTCTTCTTATCTCTATTCGACATTTATTTTGTCTGTTTAGTTTTCAAAGAGCATACGTGTCATATCGAAATGACAACAGAAATAAATATACCATAAATATATTTTCTTTTCAACCCAAATATGTATTTATTATAAATAAGCTTGTTCATATTTTAAATAATTGTACATATATTGAGATAGAAACCTAGATAAATGGGGGATTCAATGGGACATTTTTATGTATGGAAATTTTCAAGAAGAAATCGACTCATTACTTTACTGACACTTTCATTAATTTGTGCATTCATCCTTTTTTTAAAGCCTTATCAGTTACTTTCTGTATTTTCAAAAGAGGAAGAGTCTGTAGCGATCACCCGCGGAGACAGTAAGGAAAATAAAGTAAGTCTTACCTTTAATATTAGTTGGGGGGACGAAAAAGTTCATGATATCCTAAAGGTACTAAAGGAAAATGATATCCAAGCTACCTTTTTTCTAAGTGGAGAATGGGCAGAACGACATCCGCAGATTGTTGAAAAGATTGCCGAACAGAATCACGAAATTGGTATGTTAGGTTATCGATATGAAAGTTATGTCGAGCAAGATATTGAAACAGTAAAAAAGGATATTCAAGAGGCCATTCAAATTTTTAATAAGTTAGGTTTCGATCACATTAATTATATTCGTCCTCCTAGTGGACATTTTAATGATGAGATTCTAAAAACGATTGAGCAAATTGATTTAGAGGCTATTCATTGGAGTGTACATCCAAACGATTGGGAAAATCCTGGCGTTACGTCCATTACCTCTCATTTGCATGATAATGTAGATGGTGGAGACATTATTTTAATGCATGCATCGGACTCAGCAAAGCAAACTGCCGAAGCTCTCAGCCAATCTATTCCACACTTACAGGAAAGAGACCTTAAATTTGTAACCTTATCTGAACTATTGGACGGCATTACACTCGAAAAGTCCATCATAGATTGACGAATAGTTTATAACAAATAGTAAACAATAATTGCATAAAATAAAGATAAGCTGGTAAGGGTGATATACATACTTTACCAGCTTCTTTTTTGGATGATTACTCAACTATAAGTAATAAGATACCATATTTGTTATCATTACTGTTTACCTTTTTTCACTTTGTCTTGTTGTGCTTTTGCTTTCATACGTTGTTTGCGACGTTCTTCAATCCGACGCTTATGTGCTTCATCTACTTGGGTCACTTTTTGTAATGTTAATAATTGATACGCATTCACAACCAAAACGGGTACGAGCATTAATAAAATGAAACTAATGTCGGCTGCTCGCAACACTAATGATAATTCAAGGGCTGAGATAACAATCATGAGGAATAATGCAGGGACGAAAGCAGTGCCGTTTGTTTGCTTCATTTTTAACCATGCGGCAAGAACACCAACTACTAATATGGTCCCAGCTAATGTGAATTTAAATCCAAGCGATAACTCATCACTCGTAAAATAAATTAGATCAAATAGGGCAAATAAAATGAGTAATACTTGTACGACGGGCCAAAAAGAACGGAAAAAGCTTTGTCCATAACGATGCACGAATAAATAAGCAAAGAAACCGGTTTGAGCTACTACTGTAAAGACTAGTCCATATCCTAAGAAGAACAAGGCTACCCCAAGTACTTCTTTTGCATCAAATGGGCTTAATACGGCGCTGTACTCCGACCACATAATGAAAAAACTGGCGACAAACCCAACAATTCCCCCGATGAAAAATGTTTTGAAAAAGAAATTTACTATCTTACGACTATCCACAAAATGTCCTCCTACATACCATTGCTTTGTTTCTTCTGCCATTTTATCACGAACGAGCTTTTTTTTCTTCTTATTGCGCATATTATTCCCCTTCTCATAACATATTAAAGATAGTGAGGAGGATAAATCGATGAAGCGGATTTATTTAACATTTTTAATATTTGTTTTCCTTTTAGCAGGTTGTTTGAATGATAGCGATATGACGAAAGAACCTGACTATGACCAAACGAAAAAGATGGTCGTTGATATTTTACAAACAGACGAAGGTAAAAAAGTCCTGCAAGAAATTATCACCGATGATAAAATGAAAGAACATTTAATAATGGAATCCGATGAGGTGAAGCAGGCAATAAATACAATGATGCAGTCCGAAGAAAGTGCTGAGATGTGGAAACGTTTGTTTGAAGATCCACAGTTTGTAAAAAACTATCAAGAATCCATGGGAGAGGAACAAAAAAAATTATTTAAAAGTTTAATGAACGATGCAGAATTTAAAAAACAAATGCTTGAATTATTACAAGACCCAGAAATGACGAAGCAAACATTAACTACGTTGAAAAGCCAACAATACCGTGATCACTTAGAAGAAACTATCCAGGAGACGTTAGAAACCCCTCTTTTCCAATCAAAAATCCAACAACTCTTATTAGATGCCGCTGAAAAGAAAAAGAAAGAAGCTGATAAAGAAAGTGGGGATAAAGAAAAAGGCGATGATGAAGGTGAAGATAAAGGGGAAGAGGAAACTACGAACAAGGAAAAAGAGTAATCCTTTTTAGCATGTAGAAAAAGACTGCCACCTAAAGTGACAGTCTTTTTTATAGAGACTTATGCTTTCTGTTCTTCTTCTTCAATTTTTGCAACTATTTTTGCCGCAATGCGGTGATATTCTTGTCCATTCGGATGATCTTCTTGATATATCGCTGGAGCGAAGACATCCTCTTCTTCATATGGCTGTTGCAATGATAAACGTCCAAGTACTTTTGTATCTAATACTTCGGATAATTTATCTCCCCCACCACTTCCAAAGACATATTCCTTTTCGCCAGTTAACTCACTTTCGAAGTAAGCCATGTTTTCCACAACGCCTAAAATAGTGTGATCTGTCTTCAGTGCCATCTGTCCTGCACGTGCTGCAACAAACGCGGCAGTAGGGTGTGGTGTGGTGACAATAATTTCATTACATGATGGTAATAAATCATGTACGTCCATTGCAATGTCACCTGTCCCTGGTGGTAAGTCTAATAGTAAGAAGTCTAAATCTCCCCACTCGACTTGTTGGAAAAAGCTACTTAACATTTTCCCTAACATTGGTCCACGCCAAATAACTGGGGAGTTATCTTCAACGAAAAAGCCCATAGAAATAACCTTTACACCAAAACGTTCAACCGGAATAATCTTACCTCCGCGTTCCACTGGTCCTTTTTCAACACCCATCATTTCTGGAATACTAAACCCATAAATATCTGCGTCAATAATACCGACTTTCTTACCTAATTTCTGTAACGATGTTGCTAAATTCACTGTGACTGTCGATTTTCCAACGCCACCTTTACCACTTGCGATTGCGATAAAATGTGGTTGCTTGTCTTGTGACAATATCGACGTATCCTCTTCACTTGCAGGTTGATATTTCTGAATAATATCATCAGGCAATTGATCAAATCGTAATCCGACTGTGCTTGCTCCATTACGTTTTAGCAATGCTACAATTTCTTGTTGTAAATCCATCTGTTCTGCCGTGTTTGGTTTACCAATAGCCAATTTTACACTAACATGTCGTTTATCTTCATTGACTGAAACGGACAAAATACCTCCCGTTTCTTTAAAACTTGTATGTAAAAATGGATCATTCATTGGATTAAGAAGTTCAATTACCTCTTCTTTTGTTAGCATGAAAAAACACCATCCCTTTGTAACTATAACTAGTACTTTGTTGACTATTTTTAGTATAACACAAATAGCTTTAAATCTTTATTGACAGGGCTTACTTTTTCATGCAACCTATGTTCATTTATAAATAGTAGCATTACTGTTCGAACGATTCTAGCCCATCCTCATCTACTGTATAACGAATCATCCCTTGATAAATACTTGCCGCCATTTGATCTTGATAAGATTCGTCAATTAACAATTGTTCCTCTTCTTGGTTCGATAGAAAGCCTGCTTCCACTAAGGCTCCAGGAACTTCTGTATGTTTCAACAAGTAAATATTATCAATTGCTAATGGGGTGCGTTTGGTGTTTTCCAAATTTTCCTTTATAGACTCTTGTATCATTTCCGCTAAGTTTTCATTCGCTGATACTTCTGGATAGTAAAAGGTTTGTGCTCCCGACCAGCGTCCATCTGGTATAGCATTTAAATGGATAGTAATAAAAAAATCAGGGTCATGCTCTTCAATAAACGCCATACGATTGCGTATATCTTCGGATTTCCGATTAGACAAACCTTTCGTATCATGACCTGCTAAGTCTTCATCTTTTTCTCGTGTAAGATAGACTACGGCACCAGCTTGTTGAGCATAATCACGTGTTTTTTTCGCAATAGCTAAAGTTATTTCCTTTTCCGTTATCTCTTCTTTCCCTATGGCTCCCCCATCTGGACCCCCGTGACCCGGATCAATCACAATGGTTTGTCCTGCAAGCGGTTGAGGAATGGCTTTCCAGTTTGGGATAACACGACCAAACGGATACTGAATTAAAATTAATAATACGATAAAACCGATAACCCATAAGAGTGCATGTCGATATCGCCTCATCATCTGTGCTCCCTTCTATTCTTCCTTTCTATTTTATGAACAGAATTTTATGTTATGACAGCTTGTTCAAGCTTCATTCAGATGGTTACAATATCAAATTTTGTGATATACTAATTAAAATGAAGATACATATGCACATAGATTAAAATGGGCGAATATGAGAGGTTGATGTATAGTGACAAGAAAACTGTGGTTTCAGGTTGGAGTCGGCATTATACTTACTCTACTTATAATTAAATTTTTCGTGGATATTAATTGGATTCTATCGCCACTAACCATTGTCTTAAAAACAATATTTTATCCACTTCTTATTGGAGGCGTCTTATTTTATATTACGGTTCCGATTCAATTGTTTTTAGAAAAGTATAAATTTCCACGATTTGCGAGTATTGGAACCATATTATTATTAATTACCGCGGCAATTTGGGCGGCAATTTCAATTGTTGGTCCACCTATTACACAGCAAATCAACAACTTAATCGATAATGCTCCAGCAATTATTAACGAAACAACCGTGTTTGTTGTTGATTTATTAGAAAAGACAGGTAGTCTACCAATTTGGTTAAAAGATGCTATTGATAACGTAACAGATTCATTGAGTAGTATCTCGATGCAATTTGGTAAATGGACAGTAACCCTTATTCAATCACTGTTTCAAGGTACTTTAGTGCTTGTATTAGCACCTTTCTTTTTAATATTTATGTTAAAGGATCACGAAAAGTTCTCACCATTTGTAACGAAGTTCTTTTCCGGTGAAACAAAAGCATGGGTAAAGAAAACTATTCAAGATATTGACCATGTGTTAAGCCTTTATATTCGTGGTCAAATTTTAATTAGTACGATTTTAGCTATTTTACTTTTTATTGGGTATTCCATCATCGGCCTAAACTTTGCGCTTTTACTTGCTGTGTTTGCGTTCTTTATGAATATCATCCCATTTATCGGTCCGTGGATTGCTTTTGTTCCGGCTCTTATTATCAGCTTCTTCCAAGATCCAATGATGGTCATTTGGGTTTCGCTGATTACACTTATTGCCCAGCAAACAGATGCAAATTTAATAACGCCTAATATTATGGGGAAAACATTAGATATCCACCCTTTAACTATTATTACTATTTTATTAGCAGCGGGAAACATCGCAGGCTTTATCGGAATTTTACTAGCCGTACCTGGCTATGCTGTAGGAAAAGCAATCATATCGAATATATATGATCGTCGACAGAGCATTAAGAATGCAGCCAATAAGTCTGTATAAAAATTTATTATCTATAAAATATCGCATCATCATATAGATTTCCCAATGAGAATAAAATCGAAATCAGACCCTCCATCTTGCCAGATGTGAGGGTCTTTAAGTGGTACAACCTTGCATTTAAGTATGAAACTGATCTGTCTTCATTCTGTACATTGTTAAAAACGTAAGCGTCAATTAAAACACACGTATTAATTCCAGGTCATTGATGCGATAATGACCTTAGAATTCATTTCGGAGGTTATGCGATGAGCCTTAAGGAAAAACGAATAGAATGGAGCGCGCAATACGATACCTGGAAAGAAAAATGGACAGAGTATAGCCGAATGGTGCCATAATCAAGAGGTTAAAGTTCAAAGAATGAGAATGGGCAAAAGAATTACAGTTTATTGCACAGGCAGGATTAACCTACTCAAAGGATAAATATGACATTGAAAGATTTGAAATGATAAGGGATATCAGTGTTGATATGTTATCCAAACAAAGATCGATGAAACGGTCATCAAGGATTTATTTGCAAATGAAACAGAAGTCATCTATATAGCGCTATAAACAAATTAAAATGATAAAATAGAGCCCGATTGCATATCGAGCTCTATTTTTCTATTTAAAAGAATCATAATATGATTGTATATCGTGGAGCGCTCAGCCCAGAGAAGTTATCCGTTAACATATACTAATCCTTCATATTGTAGCTCCTAAACATATGATTTTTATTCTTGTGTTTTATTCATTGGATTGTTTGCGAAAAGTCACGCTTAAGCCAAGTCCTAATAAGAGAAGAATACCTCCTAATAGCAAATACGTAAAGAAAGGTGTATTTGTTTTTGGTAATACGTTCTCCGATTTTGGACCTCCCGGTTCTTCAGGATCTTCGTATGGATCTTCCAGTTCCTCAGGATCTTCATTCGGATCTTCTGTTTCCTCAGGGTCTTCGCTCGGTTCTTCTGTTTCCTCAGGATCCTCGTTCGGATCTTCTGGTTCCTCAGGGTCTTCATTCGGATCTTCTTTCACTTCTATACCAACTTTTGGCGGTTCCACAGGGCTTAACCAGCGGTCGCCTCCAGTGGCCATCTGTTCCGTATGTCCAAAAGAATTCCAAGCAACCGTACCAACTTTTGTATCTTCTGGGGCACTCATTGACCAAATAATTTCAATTGATTCACCAGGATTTATTATAAAATCATCCGCTGTTACAAATTTGAGAGCAGTGACTGTCGTTAAATCAGTTGGTGGTTCTGTCAGCCAATTGTTTTCCGGGTTTTCAGTACCCTCCTCTTCCATTGATACATTATCACTTGTACTATAATAAACATTGTAATAGTCAGATTCGTTAACGGGTTCAATTAATATTGGGCTCCATTCACTTTTTCTGTCGTTTTGTGACAGAACACCAGTATCATCAATATGTGGTAACACATCAATAATATTAATGTTTTTCATTGCTGTATTACCCGTGTTTGTTAATACAATCTTATATTGTAAATTTCCGTTTTTGGTTGTTTGCCCTACAGTAGGTTCGTGTGACCAATTTGAGTCTAAATCTCCTTTAACCCATTTGATTGCATCCATATTTGCTACTGTCGTTATATCAAAGCCATGTGTAATTTCATCTGAAGTCTGTTCTGGACTTTCTTTCAATGGGCTATAATCCGCTGTTACACTGTTTGTAACCTCTGTCCCATAAGGAAGTTCATCTGGATAAGTAACCGTTACTTCAAGTATTAGTGGATCTCTACTTTGTTGCTGTTTCAGTGATATCTCTTCCATATTCCAAATTACTGTATGCGTATCTTCATCATAATACCCATTGTCCGAAGCCGAAACAAAAATGGCTTCTTCAGGTAGTTGATCTTCAATTGTTACGTCATCTATCATTAATACATTTGAGTCTTCACGCCATAAGTTGTTTAAAAATTCTATTTCATAAGTTACTTCTTCCCCAGGTTTAGGCTCAATTGATGTAACGTTGTACTTTTCAACAGACCAATCTGCTTCAGCTGTCGCAATGGTTGTAGCAGGGTCTGCTACCTGTACGACTTCATCATCATTTATTAATTCGGCGTTAACCTCTGCTTCTGTTCCATCGGGTGTCACATAGTTGGGAAATGCTGCCCAGAATGAAACTGTTCCATTAGCTCCTCCTTTTGTATTAGGTTTAAACTCAAGTATAAGTGTATGCCGCTCCTCACTATATTCATAGTTTTCAATATGATCGGTTAGGTTTCCTATTTGTGAAAACTCAATTTCCTCTGGTAATTCGATTTTAATTATAGGATTTTCATGTGTTCCTTCAAGCGCACTAAAGCCATAGTCAATCTCGTAATAATATTTTTCTCCAGCAGCAACGGTTTCATCCACAGTCCTAATGTTTAAAGAGACATCTGAGTTTTCTTCCTTATCTGTTAACTTTTCTGCGTTTGCAGGTACAGCAGGTATTAATATCCCAACTGCCAGTAAGAATGCAAAAAACAAACCTAAAATAGTTCTTAGTTTCAAAAAATCTCCTCCTATTCCCTGAAAAAAGCTTTATTAAGTGTTTTAATAAGGGATATAATCCTAAAAGTACAATTGCTTGATACCATTATTTCACTCAATATGACTTGTTTTTAAGTTAGATGTTTTATATTGAGTGTCTTTACTACTTCAATATTGTTCCCTCCCTTTCGAGAATTCTCCCCTATTATTCAATTGTCAAAATTCCAATGCTAGGAAATCGTAACATATGTAACTAGTCCAGTTACTTTACATAAATCTAAAAAAAACTAAACAATAAAAAAAGAAACACCACATGAGGTTTGTATAACCAAGTGGTGCTTCCAAAAAGAATATAGAGTTGGGTTCATTCACATAATTAATTGATTCTTTATCCAACGTTGATACCACTTACGAATGGATTCATGTGGCAGGGTGTCAAACTCGTTTATTAGCATGTTTTTTAATTTGTTATATTGCGCCTCTACATTATACATGTCATTCTGGTAATCGTATAATTTCATTAATTTGAAGTAAGAGTAGTCTATGTACGGATACACTTTTTGAAGGTGTAAAGCATGTAAAGTTGCCTGAGTATAGTTTTTTTGTTTGATTAAATAGTCGATAATAAATTTAGTTTTAGCTATGTACATTACTCTTAACCGTTCTTGTTCATTCTCTTTCCAAACATATGTATCACCTTCTAAATAATTGCCAGTATATAATTCCATCATTTCTTCGCAATTCTTATAGTTTTTTTCAGAAACTTTTTCTAGTTTTATTCCTTTCTCCCACTCATCGACATCGTATTTTACGTTGTTGAGTCTTAGTTTATAACAATTTTCTGTACTGATTATTTCAATATTTACTCCTATGTTTTTCAACGTTTTTCGAATATAATAGATTGCACTATATAGATTTTCGTAAGCATTTTTCAATTTCAAGTTGGGCCAAAGCAACTCAATTAAGACATCTTTATGAACGGATTCTTTATAGTTTTGTAATAAATAGATAAATAACTCTCGTACTTTGGCGGTTCGCCATTTTACATCTTGTATGATTTGTCCATTTTTTTTAAAGTGAAAATGTTTAAAGCTGCATACATAATATTCGTCTTGTTTATGACTACAATCTATCTTCTGTGAAACTTTTTCCATTACTTGCTGAACGCGGTTTTTATTAATCGGCTTTTCAATAAAATCTGTTACACCGATTTCAAATGCTTTTAATGCATAATGTTCATGCGCTGTAACAAAAATGATATTACTTTTCGGTAAGATTTCCTTGGCTTTTATTGATAATTCAATTCCTGAGATTTCTGGCATATGAATGTCGAGAAAAATAACATCAGGGTTTAACTTTTCCATTTCATCCAAAGCTGTAACACTATTAGTATACTTGCCGACAACTTTTACAAAATCAAGCTCCTTAAATATTGTTGCTAAATATTGAATAGATAGTAGTTCATCGTCTATAATGATTGTTCTTATCAACATAAGTGCCCCCTTTAATTGGTAGTCGAATATATGGGTGAGGTTGTGCATAATCGATCATCTGCATAAAAGTTTACTTTATTCTATTTTTGTGTGCTTAAATTCCTACTAATATTTAAACCAGATTGAAAATGGATTTTTGTATGTTTTATTCCTCGGCTGGAATATAAGGTATCACTTTAATTATAGTGCTAAGTGGATTTTTT
>Ga0079226_10005079_pt1 | contig 10063 bp, 9 predicted proteins | sample Poulit2014_FD_76345 | JGI IMG/M metagenome (GOLD analysis project Ga0079226, IMG submission 76345) | Agricultural soil microbial communities from Georgia to study Nitrogen management - Poultry litter 2014 | ecosystem: Environmental > Terrestrial > Soil > Agricultural land | place: USA: Georgia... | reverse complement strand
TGTATTGAAATCCATGAAAGAAGAAGGATACGGAAGAGTCATAAATTTAAGTTCCGTATCAGGCAAGCGTGGCGGCGGAATCTTCGGCGGCTCGCATTATTCTGCAGCGAAAGCAGGTGTCACAGGATTTACTAAAGCCATTGCAAGAGAGATGTCGGAATTCAATATCACCTGTAACACGGTGGCACCGGGACTTGTCGGCGGCACTAACATTACCGGCGGTTTATTGACAGAAGAAGCTGAAAAGACGATCATCGAAGGCATTCCTTTGAAACGCGTGGGCACTGTAGATGACATTGCATACTCGATCGCTTTCCTCGCTTCTGAAGGAGCAGGTTATATTACAGGAGAAGAACTGGATATCAACGGCGGCTCACATATCGATTAGTAGAATTTCTAAGCGGAGGGTCTATATGACCTTCCACTTTTATATGAAATATGTATGCGTTTACAAAAGAGGTCCGCTCCAGTGTCAGATTTATGGAATTGGAAAAGGAGGGGAAGTATGAGAATCCTTAAAATACTGATGTTAAGTATCATTACAGTATTGGCCGTCACTGTAATATATATCTTTTTTACCGACAGTGAGACTGTTGAATCTGATGGGGATGTGAACATCCGTTTTGCCCATGGTCAGCAGGAAAGCAATGAAAGGCATGAGGCTGTCATGCGCTTTAAAGAGCTGGTTGAGGAACAGTCAGACATGGAAGTGCGTGTCTATCCCAATGAACAGCTCGGTACTGAAGCAGAAATGATTGAAAGTGTCACTTTAAATGATCTCCAGATGGTCGCTGCAAGTGCATTCAGTCAGTATGACCAGAATATCAGCATCTTTGAATTGCCTTACTTGTTCGAATCTTATGAAGAAGCATGGGAAGTGCTTGATGGAGAAGTGGGCGAAGAGGTTGCCGAACCATTTCTTGAAAATAATTTAAGGATAATAGCATATTTTGAAAATGGTATGCGTCATGTCACGGCGAATAAAAAAATAGAAAGCCCGAAAGATTTTGGAGGATTGAGTATCAGAACTCCGGAATTCCCATTATCGCTGGCGACTTTCCAGGCAATGGGTGCAAACCCGACACCGATGGCATTCGGCGAACTGTATATGGCACTGCAGCAAAGGACTGTAGATGCACAGGAAAACCCGATTTCAAATATTTATACAAGCCGTTTCCAGGAAGTTCAGCAATATCTGAACAAGACATCACATCAATATATGCCGTTGCCTGTGGCAATCAGTGATGATTTCTGGGGCTCTTTATCTGAAGAGCAGCAGCAGGTAATAGAAACAAGTGCACAGGAAGCTGCACAATTTCATAGAGATTTAATCGTTGAAAATGAAGAGAAGATAGAAGACATATTGGAAGAAGAAGGAATGGAAATAGTAGAGGTGGACACCGAACCATTCAGGAAACAGGCAGAGAGTGTCCATGAAACATATAGAAATGTCTATGGTGATGAGATATTAGATAAAATTCTTGATCAGCTTGATAGAGAATAAAACAGTGAGGGGGAAAAATCAATGGGCATTCTAAGATGGTTGGATGAACATTTCGAAGAATATATTTTGGTGATTTTAAGTACTTTCACTGTCGTTATCATATTCTCTCAAGTTGTTTTGAGATATATATTCAGCAGTTCCTTGCCTTGGTCTGAAGAAATCGCGAGGTACGCATTTATATGGCTGATCTATGTAGGTGTCAGTTATGGGGTGAAGAGACAAAAACACTTGAGTGTTGATGTAATCACGATGCTTTTTAACGATAAAGGAAAAATTATCATCAATATGATTGCGAATGTACTTTTCCTTATATTTGCACTTGTAATCACTTATTACGGTATAGATATCGTAGGAAGGATAACAAGGGAATCTGCAGCACTCGGAATACCGATGGAGTACGTTTATCTGGCCCTTGTGGTCGGTATGATTCTGACGTCGATCAGACTCATCCAGAATATTTATAAGAGCTACTTGGAATTAAAAAACAACGGAGATGACACAGGAATAGGAGGAGAATCATTATGACAGCAATAGTACTTTTTGCGAGTTTCTTCCTCTTCATGCTGCTGTCTGTTCCGATTGCGATAGCGCTGGGTCTGGCATTGATAGTCACGGCCTTATACTCACCGGATCTGACGCTGACGTTTCTGTCACAGAGTCTGGTGACTTCGACGGATAATTTTGTATTGATGGCTGTGCCTTTCTTTATTCTCGCTGGAGAGATTATGGGAAAAGGCGGCATTTCCTCAAGGTTATTCGAAGTGGCCAACGTATTTGTCGGCAGATACACCGGAGGCTTTGCGATGGCGGCAATTTTGACGAGTATGTTCTTTGCTGCGATTTCCGGTTCAGGTCCTGCAACGGTCGCAGCAATCGGCGGTATGCTGATTCCGGCAATGGTTGCCGAAGGGTATGACAGGAAATTTGCGACAGCGGTCATTGTGTCGGCAGGTGCCCTTGGAATCATAATCCCACCGAGTATACCCCTGGTCTTATATGGTGTGGCGGGAAGCCAGTCGATAGGAGACTTGTTTATAGCGGGCATCATCCCGGGTCTGCTGATTGGACTCCTGCTTATGATCTACTCTTATTTCTACTCAAAGCAGAAGGGATTTACAGGCACGGGAGAACCTTTCAGTTTCAAAAGATTGTTCAGTGCATTGAATGATGCGAAATGGTCCATCCTGATTCCAGTCATAATTCTTGGAGGGATATATGGTGGTTTATTTACACCGACGGAAGCGGCAGTTGTTGCAGTGGTCTATGCAGCAGTCGTCAGCCTGTTCCTGCATAAGGAAATCAAATTAAGAGAATTCCCGATTGCAATCAGAGAAGCGGCACTGAATTCAGTAGTAATCTTACTCATCATCGGTACAGCAAACGCCTTTGGTACAGTCCTGTCGATGGAACGTATTCCTCAAGTTGTTGCAGAAGGATTCCTGTCTATTACTGAAAATGAATTGATGCTTATGATTTTAATTATCATTCTGTTACTCATTATTGGATTATTTATCGACACATCTGCAGCAGTGATTATATTTACACCGATACTATTGCCAATGGTCCTGGAAATCGGGGTAGACCCGATACACTTCGGAATTGTAATGATCGTTGCACTGTCAATCGGATTCATCACGCCGCCGATGGGTGTCAACCTGTTCGTCGGGTCCAGCATTTCCGGACTCAGTGTACCGACACTTGCAAAAGCTATAGTCCCTTTTTTCTTTGTACTGCTGATCGGATTGATAATAATAGTGCTTGTACCACAGCTGTCATTGATGATGCTGTAGGAATTTATATGATAATAAACAGATCATGCCTTCTATTTGTGAAGAGCATGGTCTGTTCTTTCATTCAAATGATACTTCATTCCGTAGTAGTTATTATTTCAAGTAGTATCAACATGTGTGCAGCCGTAATTGTATCTTTGGAATTTTTGTCAAGTATCTTTTCAATCCGATATTTTATACCGTCGATAGAAAGTGATGACTCGAGTATAGTTTTTTCTAATTTTTTAAGTAAACATATAAAGTGTAAAGTAATTCATTATTTTTTGCATCAGGATTTAAGAAGGATTTGAACTACTCTCTTGCCACTGTAACTACTGAATTTTCATTTATATTTTAAGTGTCGTACTCAAAATACCAAGGTCTTTATAATAGAAAAAGTAAACAGTTTTCGGAAATTCAATGACTGCTATGCTTATATGATACTTTCAGAAATATATTCCAGTTGTTCAAGGCGTTCACTGATACATGCTTTGAAACGAAACATAGGATATTCTTCAGAAATCTTCTCCAGTATACTTTTCAAAGTATCAATAATATTTCCATCATCTTTAAAATCATATAAAAAAAGCAACAGGTGACCTATCTTCTGCGTACTCAACCATTTAAAAATGAAAGAATTTTAAGAAAAACTAAATACCATATCTTAATTTTCTCTATATTCTAAAAATTATGTTGACATCATGTATTATATAAGATATTTTAAATGTAACCGGTTACATACTTGGTGAGGAGGGCGTAATGGTTACTATCAGAGATATAGCAGAAAAGGCTGGTGTATCAGTTGCGACAGTTTCAAGAGTTATTAATAATAAGAAAGGCGTAACAGAAAAGACAAAAAGAAAGGTACAACAAGTGATTAAAAATTTGAACTATAAGGTCGACCCAATTGCCGTAAGTTTAAATAATAAAAGATCAAAAACTATTGGGTTAATTATGCCAGACATCACCAACCCTTATTTTCCAGAATTAGCAAAAGTTATAGAGAAAGAAGCAATGGCGAAAGGTTACAATCTCATTATATGTAATTCAGATAATGATGAGAGATTAGAAAAGAAACAAATTTCTCTACTTGAACAAAAGTACATTGACGGTTTAATCATAGCTTCTGATTTATTTGAAAAATCTTATTTACAAAGGGATATACCTGTAGTTGTAATTGACCGTATCACAAATCATGAATTTTCAACTGTAACTGTGGATAATTATAATGGGGCAATAGAAGCTACAGAGCATTTAGTAAACACCGGGTGTAAAAGAATTGCTCATATCTCTGGGCCGCCAAGTGTTAAAACCGCACAAGAACGTTTAAAAGGATACAGAGAAGTTGTTCAAAAAGAAAGTTGGTTTAACGAGTCATTTATAGTCAATGGAGAGTACAATCTTGATAAAGCTTTTAATGTAACTAAAGACTTATTAAAAAATAATAGTGAGATAGATGGGATATTTGCAGGAAATGATTTAATGGGTGTAGGAGTATTAAAACTATTATATTCATTAGAAAAATTAGTTCCTGATGAAATATCTGTAATAGGTTTTGATGGAATTGCCTTTTCAAAAATAACTAACCCAGAATTATCTACAATAGCTCAACCAATTAAACAAATAGCACTCGAAGCGACCACTATATTATTTAATCTAATTGTGGATAAGCATAGTAATGTATTCCACAAGAAGCTTAAGACAACTTTCAGACAAGGAGAATCTACTAAACATTAATCTGGGAAGGATGGACTTATGCCAAAAGATATTAATATTGTTATTGTAGGGAGTTTGAACATCGATTTAGTCACCACTTCAAAAAGATTTCCAGATGAAGGAGAAACGATTATTGGTGACGACTTCAAGAAATATCCAGGAGGAAAAGGGGCTAACCAAGCTGTAGCAGCTGTTCGGTTAGGAGGGCGGGTTAGCATAATAGGGTGTGTAGGAGAAGATCTTCACGGACATCAAATAAAAAAGGATTTGATGAAAGAGAATATAGACATCAACTCTGTGTTTACTGTAAAGGGTATAAATACAGGAATAGCTTTGATTTCTACTGCAAATAAACAAAATAAAATCACTGTTATCCCTGGAGCGAACTATCATTTAAATACACGAATGATACAGGATAGTAAAGAAAAGATTAAACAAGCAGATATTGTATTACTTCAATTAGAAATTCCGATGTCAATTATATCTGAAGTCATAAAAATTGCTGTAACTGAGCGAATACCAGTCATTTTAAACCCTGCTCCCGCAAAAACTTTACCAAACTCTATATTATCAGGTGTATCTTTTATAACACCAAACGATGTTGAATTATCTCTCTTAACGAAAACCACTTTAAACACAAGCGATGATTATAAACATGCAATTAACAAGCTTCATAACAGAGGTATTAGTAATGTGATTGTTACTAGAGGGCAGTATGGTGTTTTGTTTAGTAAGGGTGAGTGTTTAACTCACATAAAAAGTAATAAAGTAGATGTTTTAGACACTACAGGTGCCGGTGATACCTTTAATGGCGCACTAGCAGTTGCTTTAGCAGATGATAAAGAACTGTCTGAGGCGATAGAATATGCAAATATAGCGGCAGCTCTTTCAACCACCAAGGAAGGCGCACAGACAGGGATGCCGTTTGAAAATGAAGTAGAAGCTTACAAGAATGAAAGCGCTTTAAAGTAATGTAGATTAAAAATCACTATAAAATGGAGGTATTTTGTATGAAAATCAAAAAAATTGGACTTATCATTGTGTTTATGTCTATTTTCGGGATTTTGACTGCATGTGGTGAGACAGAAAATGAAGAGAATAGTGCAGGAGAAAATGGAGAAGAAAGCGGAGATGTAACCGAAATATCATTCTCGATGGATCAGCCTTCGTCACATATATGGGTTGAAGCAATGAATGAATTTGCCGATTTAGCTATGGAGAAAACAAATGGTAGTTTAGATATAACAATACATGATTCTGCGTCACTAGGTAGTCAGCGGGAAGCACTCGAGGGAATGCAGGTTGGAACGATGGGAGGAACAGTGAGTGTGGAGCCAATCTCTGGATTCGTTCCTGAAATTGGAATCTATGGTGTTCCGTATCTATTTGAAGATGAAGACCATTTGGTAAGATTTTTAGAAAGTGAGTCAGGAGAAGAACTCGACAATTTAATGATTGATCAAGGGTTTAAACCATTGACATATTTCGTAAGAGACCCAAGACAAATATCCAGTAACCAGGAAATAAACAGTTTGGAGGATATGGATGGTATGAATATTAGGGTGCCGGAATCACCGACTGCACCGGAGGCATTTGAAGCAATGGGCTCTAGAGTAGTAACTATGCCGATTGCAGAAGTATATTCAGCATTGGAACAAAATGTAATTGACGGGCAGGAGAATCCAATTACTCAAATTCATTCCGATAGTTTCTATGAAGTGCAAGATTATGTAACAATTTCTAACCACCAATACCAGGCAGGATACTTATTGATTAGTGATGACATATACCAAAGCTTAAGTGAAGAAGAACAAAATGCATTATTAGAAGCTGCAGAGGAAGCAAAAACTTATGAGAGTGAACTACTTCAAGAACAAGTAGATGAAGCTTATGCTGATCTAGAAGAAGCCGGTATAGAATTCACTGAACCTGATACTGAGGAGTTTTCTGACGCTGCATCTGAAGCATATGATAATTATGATGAAGTTATCCAAGAGTGGATTGAAAAAGTACAAGCTGAACAATAGTAGAAAACAATGAAGCATTTTACTGTCGCCTCTATATTACGTAATTGAATAACCTGGGTTAACGATATAAATAAATTACCAAGAGTGGGTGTATGTATGCTAAAGAAACTTAAATTCATGAATATATTAGAATTTATTGCTTTCTTAATAATGGTTTCATTAATATTTATTATGGCAGTGCAGGTTTTCGCCAGACAATTTTTAAGTAATATTCCATCATGGAGTGGAGAAGAAACAGCTAATTTATTATTGATTTGGACGGTTAATATTGGAGCCGGTATAGCGGCAGGGAAAAATGCTCATCTCGCAATGGATTATTTTATTAATTTATTTTCGAGACAGAAGCAAAGAACAGTAGAGATCTTGGTATATTTAATCGTTATTATATTCCTAGGTGCAATTGCGGTCATTAGTTTCCAATTAGCTTGGTCTGGTAGATTTGCAACCACATCCAGATTGGATTTGTCTATGTTTTGGTTTCAGTCAAGCATTTCGGTAGGAGCATTAATAATGCTCTATTATAATGTGAAGAGTTTATTCATAACAATTAAAAATCTAAAATTAAACAAGGGCCACTCTTCAGAGAATGAAGAAAGGAGAGGGGATTGATGGGACTATTAGTTTTAGCAATTGCTTTTTTTGTTCTATTGATATTGAAGGTACCGATATTTGTGGTCATTGGCCTTTCTTCATTATTATACGTATTATTGTCAGATATCCCGAGTGTATTATTAGCACAAAGAATGACGACTCAGTTAGCTTCTTTTTCTCTACTTGCAATACCTTTCTATATCTTACTTGCTGAAGTTTTAAATGCAGGTAGTGCGAGTAGACGATTAATAGCATTTGTCAACTCTATTGTTGGGTTCATAAAAGGAGGACTGGGTATAGCCAATGTAGGAATAAGTATGTTATTTGCCGGTATATCGGGAACAGCAGTTGCTGATACCTCCGGTTTAGGCAAGACGTTGATTCCTGCAATGAAAAAGGAAGGTTATCCGGGTTCTTATGCAGCAGCAGTCACTGGTGCATCTTCAGTTGTAGGCCCTATAATTCCTCCGAGTGTCAATTTAATTATTGCTGGTGTAACCGCAGGCATTTCCATCCAGCAACTTTTTCTTGCTGGTTTTATACCAGGGATGTTAATGGGCCTGGCGATGGGGATAACGGCATATTTAATTGCACTGAAAAGAAAATTTCCAAGGTCTAATAAATTTGAATTTAAAAATGTTTGGAAAGCATTTTTAAATAGTATTTGGGAATTATTCTTAATTGGTTTAGTTCTTTATGGAATTATGGGAGGTTTGTTTACACCTACAGAAGCTGGAGCCATTGGGGTCATTGGAGCAATGTTTTTAGGGTTTATTATCAGAAGAGATGTAAGCTTAAAACAATTCTATAAAGCTTGTGTTGAGTCAGTGATGTTTTCTGGAACTGTACTAATTCTGGTAGGATTTGCAGCAACTTATGGTTGGATTCTTGCAAGTGAAGGCGTGCCGACAATGATGACAGAATCTATTTTAAGTATAACTGTGGTTCCTATTTTAGCAATGTTGTTAGTCATGTTGGTACTGTTTGTTGTAGGGGCAGTTATGGAAACTATTGCCTCCTTAGTAATAGTTTTGCCGACGCTTTTAGTACTGGGAGAAGCTATTGGAGTCGAACCGATTCAAATGACCCTTTTGGTTGTCATCAATCTAACTCTTGGATTATTAACACCTCCAATTGGTGTAGGTTTGTTCATAGTGACTTCGATTAGTAAAGAAAGTATGAGCAGTATCATTAAAGAAATGATACCTTTTTTCCTCGCGAACACAGCAGTTCTTATACTTGTCATTGTTTTCCCGTCTCTTACAATGTGGCTTCCTGAAATATTGGGCGGTAGATAGATTATGATTTTTAGTTTAAGAACTACTAGCTCATAGTTGAAGTATGAATCCCAGATAGAGCATTAAGACAATACTTTGTTTTGATGAATATACAATTAAGAATTTCATTAAGAGATATAATTACTTTTTAATTTATAAGGGAGATGAGTTAATGAAATTAGCAGTAGGAGCAGACCATGCAGGATTTCCATTGAAAGGTACCATTATAGAGTACTTGAAATCTCAAGGCCATGAAGTGATCGACCATGGAACATTCAATGATGAACCCGTCGACTTTCCAGTGATCACAAAGAAAGTTTGTAGTGATGTATTAAGTGGTGAAGCTGATCGTGGCCTTATGATTTGTGGTACAGGTGTTGGAGCGAGTATAGCTGCAAATAAAATAAAAGGAATTAGAGCATCTGTCTGTCATGACATGTATTCTGCCCATCAATGTGTAGAGCATGATAATGTTAATGTTATGGCAATCGGCGCACAAATTGTAGGTGATAAACTCGCAAAAGACTTGATTGACAGCTTCTTAGAAGCAGAATTCAGCACTTCCCCAGAATTTCGCAGAAGAGTTCAAATGTTAGCTGATATGGAAGACTCATACGATTAATCTTAACTTAGAGATGAAAAACCATTCATCTTGCGTGATGACCTGGAACTTCCTAAATCTGCAGATGAAATAAAAATCTGTAGATTTAGAAGGTTTTTTTGATGAATATGTGCAAATTTCTGAAAAATTTTTCATAATAAAGAGTGGCTGAAGAGGGTATCCTAACTTTAGCCACTCTTTAAATTTAGACTGCAGGTCTATTACAGCAGACTACATTTCAGGATAACAACGAAATAGGGATTGATTTCAAAATCATATTTTGACATGCTAATTACAGCTTAAGACTTTCCTCATCCTTACTTTCACCTTTAGTTATCCTCACCGTATTTATCTTTCTTTCTTCAGCTTCGATAATTTCTAATGTCAGATTTTCATGCATCATTGTGTCGCCGACTTCAGGAATATTTTCAAACTCACTGAGGATGAATCCTGCGAGGTTATCTTCCTCTTCGGGAATATGTGTGTTAAATGTATTGTTCAGAAAGTGAAGCGGAATTTTGCTGTCACATATTATTTCATCACGCGTCTGTTTTTTGATGAGGATGCCGTCGACATCC
>Ga0079226_10005078_pt1 | contig 10064 bp, 4 predicted proteins | sample Poulit2014_FD_76345 | JGI IMG/M metagenome (GOLD analysis project Ga0079226, IMG submission 76345) | Agricultural soil microbial communities from Georgia to study Nitrogen management - Poultry litter 2014 | ecosystem: Environmental > Terrestrial > Soil > Agricultural land | place: USA: Georgia... | reverse complement strand
GTAGTCCGTTTGCTGAATCTATGATTGTAGTGAGAAGCTTTTGAATTGAATGTGCAAATCCATATTTGCATATGAAACGTTAGAATTAAGAAACTGGAAGACAATTCAAGAACTTTCATTGAGATTTAACAGGTTTGTCCTAAGAATTAAACTCCGACCAGAAGTAGATTCGCTATGCTCTGGTCGCCGTAGGAATTAAGGTTCCGTAAGGAACAATAAGTGTTAAGTCCATATGCCCTTTACACTCTTGCACCGGCAGACAAATTCGTAACTCATACTGATCCATAATAAGGGTATACAGTTTATTTTATCGATTGAAGCAAGGCAGTTAACACAGCCAATCGGAACCAGTTTATATGAAGAATATTTAATTGTCTTTTAGAGACATTAGGTGATGAAATAACAGATTTAGTTAGTAACAAAAATATGGGGTTCAAACAAAAACTCAGACATCACATATTTCTATTCCCTGCTGTAGAGCTTCTAATTCATTATCCCATGTAGGGATAAATTCCTGCCCTATAAAGTCGGTATAGCCAGTACCCAAAATTGCCCTGATGATAGCAGGGTAATTCAGTTCCTGCGTATCGTCAATCTCGTTACGACCAGGTACGCCACCTGTGTGATAATGGGCAATGTACTGATGGTTATCTTGAATCGTTCGGATCACATCACCTTCCATAATCTGCATATGGTAAATATCATAAAGCAACTTGAATTGGTCGGATCCCACACGCTTTACGAGCTCAACACCCCAATTTGTATGATCACACATATAATCGGGATGATCCACCTTGCTATTTAGTAATTCCATGCAAACCGTCACTTTATGCTTTTTAGCAGTATTCATAAGGCGTTTAATTCCACGCACACAATTTTTTAGTCCTACCTGATCATCCATACCATTTCGATTTCCCGAAAAACAGATGATTTTATTATAACCGAATTCAGCTGCTTGGGGAATAACTTTCTTATAACTGGCAATTAGTTCCTCATGGAGATCAGGATTATTAAAGCCCTCCGATGTTCCCTTATCAGCACCCCAGGGCATCGCGCAGGTTAGACCATGCTGTTTGAGTGTGGGCCATCCATCAGGGCCTACCAGTTCTACCGATTTAAGTCCGATTTTCCTTGCTGAAGCACAAAATTCATCCAGTGGTATATCGCCATAACACCATTTACAAACCGAGTGATTAACCTTTCCCTTTACCCCTTTATTCCAAAATTGTTCGGCTTGTTGTAGTTGACCAAACCATCCGGCAGCAGCTGAAGTGCCCACCAGAGTCCCCATTTTTTTGAGTGCGTTACGTCGTGATATATTCATAATAGTGAATATTAATAGTTTAATTGTATTTAATTAAGCATTGAGGACCGCCTCGAAGAATAATTCCTAAGTTATTGATATTTAAAATGATAAGCGCAAAACTTATAAAACGACTATTGGGAATAGGCCGATAAAACGTTGTTATCACCCGACCATTATCTATTCCGAGTAGTACCATAAAAATGTATTCTAACATCTCATTTTTATTCATATTCAGTGTTGCCATTTCCCTGGGCTAAAACCCCTTGAGCGACAGTCACCAACAAGCAAGTAAGAAAGTCGCAAATATTTTTTTCATGACATGGTTTATTTTAGTCAAAAGAATAACTTGAACATCCCGATAAACCTCTACCTATTTAAGAGATGAAAGGTATTCAATCAGATCCACCAACTCCTCCTCACTCATCCCTGAGACCAGCCCTTCGGGCATCAGAGAACGGTCCATCTGCTGCTTAGATATGATTTCAGACTTAGAGTAGATGGTTTCATTACCCCCCGGTGCTACTATCGTGAGCTCCGATTCGGTTTCACTTTGAATAATACCCGCCGCTTTAGACCCATCCTCAAAAGTCAGAACATATCCTTCATAGCCAAAATTAATACCGTTATTAGGATTTAAAATTGCTTCATATAATCCTTCTTTAGGTAGCTTATCTCCTATTTCAGAAAGCGCCGGTCCAAAGGCGATGCCCTTTCCGTTTACCTTGTGACAAATTTGGCATGTCTGTTCGAATAAAGCTTTTCCTTTTGCAGGCTCTCCCTGCCGGGAGATAAGTTCAGCAATGGGCGGAAAATCAGCCTCCAAAGTTTTATCTCCACCGACCAGATCCTTTCCTACCTGCCTAACGTCCCCTGACCACGAGTCAGAAAGGGCTTCGGAGGTGGCCACTTCCAACTCCTCCGGAAGCACCCCATTTTTCACTAATTCCACAAGACGTTGCTCGCCCCCCCACCCTTTGCCCAAAGCTTTGGTAGCTTCGCGTCGAAGTGATATTTCATACGATTCATCCAACAGAAAGGTCTGTAACATTTCTATGGATTCCGGGCTGGAGGTATTCCCCAAAGCCATCAACACTGTCCGTTTTTTCTCTTTATTACTGCCATTGATCACCGTTTTGATACGATCATCTCCGTTATTTTGTAATAACAGTTTGGATGCCCGAGCCCCCAGACTACTGTCCGGATAAGCCGTCAGTAGTGAAAAGAGAGCCTCATTTTCAGTTTCAAGCTCAAACTTTTCAACCAGATCCAAAAACTCTTGTGTCCCTTTGACCGCGGTCAAAGCTTTGTTAAGCTCCCGTTGCACAATTTTGGATTGTTGTAATGCCTTCTGGTTCAATTGTTTTAAAGCCAGTAAGTTTAGTTCTTGCTGATTCTCAAGATCTCCTTGCAAAATGCTTATCAAGGCTTGTTTCTTATCCGCTGGATCATAAAAGTGAAATGCTCGAAAATATCTCGTTTTTTCTTCCAGGGACGGATCTTTAATGATTTGGGCCAGCATGGCCGGGGCCTTTTCAGCTCGTGCTCGCCATACAATATCCCGCCCGATAGATGTATTCCAGTTACTGCCTACCTTCTCTTTCCAGGCCCCAAAAAATTGATCCCACTGCCCTGCGGCTCCGATACCCAAGGCCTCTAAATACCAACGGTCATTGCCATCATGCTGATGGGCAAGTTGAGCCCACAATTCGGCTGCCTGGGGCGAATCGTTATGATGCAAAGCGATGGCTGCTTCCCTACGAACCTGAGCCGACTTATCATCCACTATCTTTTCGACAAAAGGAATAATATCGGTATCCAGTTGACGAGCGGCACGAAGGCCGGTAATACGAATGTCGGAATTGGAATCGGCCAACGCCTGATTGATATACTCCGTGCCTTTGCCATCAAGTTTACTTAATAGCCAAAGCGCGCGAGCCCGGTATCGCGGGTTATCAGATTCCCATAACTCAGCCAATGTCGATTCTGCTTCGCTCCCCCAGTTATGTAATTTCAGCCAAGCCTTGGCACGCCGGTTCATATTGGGGCTTTTCAATGCCACCACAGCTCCTTCAGGGCTACTTAAATCAAAGGCTGGCACGGTATACTCCGCTCCTTCCGGAGCAATGCGGAAGATACGTCCCTTCTGTTGATCGCCCATCTGGTGGCCACCCACACCTGGATCATACCAGTCCGATACAAAAATAGATCCATCCGGTGCTACGGTCACATCCGAAGGACGAAACCACTGGTCCTTATTTCCTTTTAGTATATTTTCTATCTCAGCACTATATCCTGCCCCATGGTCTTCTACAGGATAGGAGCGAATAATATTCGGGAGCGCATCAGCGTGAATCATCTCATCCTGGAAAACTTCCGGCAATAGCTCTCCTTCATAAATGGCTATCCCAGTTGGTGAACCCGCGCCCGTTTGCAGCAGATTGGGAATAGACCCCGGATCATTCTGATACCAGTGCCGGGTAGGAATATCGGCAGCCATCCCCGTACGACGCTTGCGCCAGCCAGCCCCGGTTATCTCATCGGTATAACCATAATTGCCGTATTCCATTACATAATTGATACGCGTCCCTTTGTTGCCGTCATCATCGTTATCGGACTGCCAGAGCGTGCCGTATGAATCGACTGCCACTTCATAGGGATTACGAAAGTTATGGGCCAGCACTTCGAATTCAGTGCCGTCTAAGTTGCAACGAAAGACCATGCCCTGCCAGTAAGGGGTACCTTCGGATGTTACCTTATTACCGAATATATCCGTAACGGTCTTACCATCAGGATCTTTAATGACTTTTCCCTCATTACCCATATTGAAGTAAAGCTTGCCATCCGGACCGAAAACAAAGGCATGAACGCCATGATCGTGCTGGACACCTTTAATGCCACTAAACAGTACTTCCTTTTTATCGGCTTTGTCATCCCCGTCGGTATCTGTAAACACAAACACATGCGGACTTCGGGAAACAACTACCCGATCATCGAGCACCATAATACCAAGTGCAGCATTAATATCATTGCCTTGATAGAACACTTTGCTGGTATCCGCTTTACCGTCACCATTGATATCCTCTAAAATGAGAATACGATCTCCATCTGCTTTAGTCGGATTATCAGGGTTCAGCGAAGGACGATAATTGTAGCCTTCGATTACCCATACCCGGCCCTCCGCATCAATATCCATGTTGGTGGGGTTGACCAGCATATCCTCGGCGGCAAAAAGGGTTGTTTCTAAGCCCTCACGAGTTTCCAGCCCATCTAATGCATGCCTGGCACTATGCTTTTCCTGATCGCTAAGTTGATCGTATGGGGTTTCACTCTTTTGCTGACAACTACTGGCTATAAAAAGAAATAGCAGACAAGTAGTCCAAATATTAAACTTTCTACTATGCGTATAAATACTGGAATCTATATTGTTTTCCATGTTGAATTTGAATAAGGGAAAAAATAGTTGAGAATGGTAACCAGAACAGATATGGGGAGCAAGATCTTTTTACCTCGCTCATTATTCCATAACCTTATGTCACTGGACATATTCGTCACCATTATTAGCAATTAGATATATCAAGAAATTATGTTCTGAAATCTGAAAAATACTTTTCATGTCTAAAATATCTTTTCCCCACATCTATTGGTTATGACTAATATATCTAAACACTATCGATATAATTGCGATATTTACAATTAATGAATTGGTGTCACCTCAACGACAGGCCTAAATATTCATGGCCATTTTAAAAAACCTGTTCCTGAAGTTAGAACACAGCATATCCTTTTGTAATGGAAGGAGAAGACAATCCTGGATGCGCTTCCCTTCGTTCAAATAAACAATCCTCGGGGCAGAGCCCCGAGGTATTCAACAGGAATAAGTTCTTTTTTTATCTTAATGAAAACCTGAGGTTTTCAAACTTTCCTTGTTTTACCCCGAGGCAAGCCTCGAAGAATTCTTTGATTAATTATAACCAGGATTTTGGATAAGTTTTTCATTTTTTTCTATTTCATAACGTGGAATAGGTAAAAAGTAAGCTTTGTCATTCCATTCCCTTTGACCGACTTCCTGTATCTCATATTCGTACGTATAGGACCCATCACTATTTAATCGACCGATGATGCGAATACCTTTTCCATTATTATATACATCAGGTGCAACCATCCAGCGGCGGACGTCAAAATAACGATGGCCTTCAAAAGCTAATTCAACCCTTCGCTCATTACGGTAACGCTCCAACAATGCCTGGCCGGTATCTGTGATATCTGGCATACCCGCCCGGTCTCTGATCCTGTTCAGCACCATACGCGCATCACTTCCTTCTCCCAGTTCTATGGAAGCTTCGGCATAATTCAAAAGAACTTCTGCATATCTTATAAATATATAAGGCTTCGTTTGCATGTAAAATTGATGATCCACGTTGATATCAAGAAACTTTCTCATATAATACCCTGTGTAAGTACCGTTCCAGTCCTCAACAGGACCATCACGAGTGTCAATTCCGGGACGTAATTCCGATTGTCCTTCCATTTCATAATAAGCCGTCTCTATGATTCCTTCGGGATCTTGTTCAATCATATCACTTGGTCGCTCGCGCCAATGTGAGCCATTATAAAATACAGAAGCATAAAATCTTGGATCGCGATTTTGATATGGTGAATTTCCATAAACAGGCTCATCTTCTCTAAACTCGTCCCATCTAAATACACTACCATCTTCCATTTCATAGGCGTCTACCATTTGTTGCAGGGGCACATCTCCACCCCAATTATGATATCCGTTTGGACCATGATATAACCCAATGGTCGGTTCCATGTCAAGTGCATCTCCACAACAGCCATCCCATTCCTGCCCACGAACAAAATAACGTGCAAAGATAATCCCTTTATGATCCTGTTGGAGCCAAATATCTGCATAGTTTTGGGCCGTTGAATCACTGGATGTAGGATTAGCCGCATACAACTCATAGCCGATATCCATTACGGCTTTGGCAGCATCCTTGGCAGCTCTCCATCGCTGCATTTGCCCCCCGCTTGTATATCCGGTTAACTCAGGATGGTCTCCCTGAGGGTTTACATACAGATCACTGGCAGCAAAAAGCAGCACACGTGACTTTAGTGCCAAAGCAGCCCCTTTGGTCGCCCTGCTTTTATCCCCTTCTATAACCGTAGGTAACAAAGAGGAAGCACTATCTAAGTCGCTGACAATGAAACTTATACATTCCTCAAATGTATTTCTTGCGACCAAATAATCTTCATCTTCCAGACTATATACTTTTTCAATAAGCGGAACCCCTCCAAAAGCTTTAACCAATCTGTGGTAGAAGAATGCTCTCAAAAAAAGCACTTCACCTTTAAGCCGATCTTTGACTGCCTGATCAACCGTAGACTCTCCCACGTTGGCCAGAAAAACATTGATATTTCTGATTTGAGCATAGAGTTCATCCCACTGAAAATCCCTCCAGTAGCCTTCCCAGAAGCCCAAATCATCAGGGGTTAAATTACTCATTCTAACTTGTTGATCATCCCAACCATGTACATGTTTAGTTTCATCAACACCAGAGCTTATAGAAACCGAGGTATAGCCGTGGCCAACACCTCGGGAAATATTATTTACATAAGCTTCCATCAGTGCTGCATCGCTCCAAAGTTGTTCTTCCGTTGTTTCGTCTTCGGGCTGTTGATTTAATATACCTGGATCACAAGCTGATAAAACACCCAAGATAACTACTGTAAGTATTAAAGTAATAGTTGGTTTCTTCATAGGTGATGAGATTAAATATTTTAAAATGTTAAGCTGACACCGATATTGAAGACCCTCTTTTGCGGATAGTATTGACCTGAAGAGCTCGAAGCCTCGGGATCCAATACTTTTAATTTATCGATCGTAAATAAATTATGTCCACTGATGTATGCTCTCAAATTTTGAATGCCAATTTGAGATCCTAACAGAGACGCAATATTGTACCCTACCTCCAATGTTTTTAAACGAATATAGTCAGAGTTTCGTAGGAAATAAGTGTTCTGATTAGACGTCCAGTACTCATCTGTCCTATTGTATGTACGCGGATGTTCCGTATCTGGGTTTTCGGGTGTCCACCGTTTTTCAGCATAACTTTCCAAAAAATTTCCTATCTCTCCGGACTCTGTAAACACATAGCGTACGGCACCTGTAGCTCCCTGGAATAGAACCGAAAAATCAAAGTTTTTGTAGGCTGCACTTATTCCAAATCCACCAGTAAAGGTAGGCATGCTATTTTTGTCAATTCTTACCCGGTCCCTGCCATTTATTATCCCATCTTCATTAATATCGATGAATTTCAGATCACCTGTACGGGCTCCCGGCCAATGCGGATATGAGTCCAATTCTTGCTGATCGTTGAACACGCCATCAGTCTTGTAGTAAAGCTCGGTATTCATCGGATGTCCGGTGGACTCCTGCCATTCGGGAGCACCAGGAGCTTCATCCCAATATTGGATCTTATTCTGTGCATATCCGGCATTCACAGATAAATCAAAGCTGAGATCACCCATTTGGCCAGCATATGTTATACGGCCGTCAACACCACGATTTATCACCTCTCCTATATTTTCACGTGGTAAATTAAATCCTGCTGTTGTAGGAATTGAAGCGTTACGCCACCAAAGTATTTTATCACGGAAATATCGGAAATAGTTTGCTGTAATGGCCAAACGACCGCTTAACATTTCTGCATCCAGGCCTACATTGAATTGGTTAGCGACCTCCCAGGTTACATTGGGGTTAGCAATCCGGGCTTGAGTTAAACTTTTTTCAAGATCATTGCCATTGCGCACATAACCATTCCCAAAGCCGTAGGTGGTTAGGAATTGATAGGGTTCTATCCGGTCATTACCCGTTTGTCCCCAACTGGCACGTAGCTTAAACCCTTCAAGAAATGGGGCGATGTCATCCCAAAATGGTTCTTTAGAAAGCCACCATCCAACCGAAACTGCCGGAAAAAAGCCAAAACGATCACCTTCCGGAAAAATATATGATCCATCGTACCGGCCTATAAATTCGATTAAATATTTTTCTTTATAGTTATAGTTAACTCGCCCGAAGTAATTCAACCGAACGCTGTTAACCGAAGCCCCTGAATTGTCTTTTTGTGCATCCCCTCCCACATTAAGCTCATCCAACTGATCTGATAGAAATCCCTGACGATAAGCAGAGAAGAAGTTATTTTTGGAATCTTGTCGCTCAATACCCACCAGAAAGTTGAATGAATGGTCCCTAAGGTCTTTGCCGTACCTACCAAGAAAGTTAATCGTCGATTGAAATCCATCATTCATGTCTTGCGTCAACTGAGGTTCATTTAAGCCTCTTTTGGCTCGTGTCAACACAGGATCACCATTTTCATCAAATGTTTGATAATCCCACGTGTATAAATACCAGGGTGTGGCCCATTCTTTATTAAATTCATAATTTTTGTCATAAGAAACATTACTTTCCAGTGTTAGATCTTCAACAAAAGGTACCTCAACCTCAATCTTAAGGTTGCTCTGAAATACATCCCGTTTATCTCTGTTGTATCCTGTTGCCTGTGTTCCGGTTACTACAGGATTGTCTCCATACTCAATATCCGGGCCTGGTTTTCCATTTGGCCAATATGCCGGCAGTGTCGGTTTACCACGCATTAAAGCCCGAAATGTATCTCCTACAGGACGAATTGGGGCTTCCTTGACTTCCCGTCGTCCCGCAATACTTAATGAAAGATTGATAAAATCATTTATTTTTCCATCGACATTACTTCTAAAATTATATTGATTATACTTAAATCCACTATCTTCGAAAAAACCATCTTCACTTGATGTTCCTAATGAAATATAGTACGAAATTCGGTCGCTGCCCCCGGAGACAGAAGCATTCATTTTATTCTGTAACGAAATGTTCTTTAAAGCAGCATCGTACCAATCAGTATTGGGATGGGTCCAAGGATTGGTCCCATTTTGATATTTACTCAAATCTTCTTCGCTATATCGCGGATCACGACTGCGGTATAAATCAATTTCATTAATCATTCTTGCATAAGTCGTAGCATCAGCCATCTCTGGAACTCGTGTAGGTTGAGTAAATCCTTGGTTATAAGAAAGAGAAACTTGAGGTTTACCCTCCTGTCCACGTTTTGTTGTCACCAATATAACTCCATTTGCAGCTTGTGAGCCATAAATGGCAGCTGAAGCATCTTTAAGAACGGTTATATCTTCTATATCATTAGGATTGAGATGGGCTAACCCACCTGTTCTATTCGTGATTCCATCTATAACAATAAGCGGACTGTTGTCTCCCAGGGTATTACTGCCTCTAATTTGAAGCGTCGAGCCTGAACTTCCCGGTTGACCAGAACTATTGACAGCCACCAATCCCGGTAACTGCCCTACCAAGCTATTCTCTACATTAACAGCTGGTGTTCTTGTAACCTTTGCACCATCAACTGAAGTTATAGATCCCGTATTTGTTGCTTTTTTTTGCACTTGGTACCCCACGACCACCATTTCTTCTCCCATAATAGATTCTGGGTTAAGCTCGATATCAATGTCAGTCTGTCCATTAATAGGTACTTCCTGTGTTTGATATCCAATATAGGTAACGACTAATGTATCCTGTAGACTTTCTACCGTCAACTCATATGTTCCATTGGCATCCGTAGAAGCTCCCGTCGTGGTACCTTTCACCAAGATATTCACGCCCGGGATCGGTTCCTCTGTATCGGCATCCGTTACGGTGCCGGAGATGGTT
>Ga0079226_10005075_pt1 | contig 10067 bp, 12 predicted proteins | sample Poulit2014_FD_76345 | JGI IMG/M metagenome (GOLD analysis project Ga0079226, IMG submission 76345) | Agricultural soil microbial communities from Georgia to study Nitrogen management - Poultry litter 2014 | ecosystem: Environmental > Terrestrial > Soil > Agricultural land | place: USA: Georgia... | reverse complement strand
GGGGCCGCAGGTGGGCGCGGACGGTGCTCGTCGGGATCACGGCCGTGGTGACGGTGCTCGGGTTCGAAGGCCTGATGGGCTTCGACGGCGACGGTGCGGGGCCCCCGATCCTGGAGATCTCCACGATCCTGCAGGCGGTGGCCGCCATCGGCGCCTCGATCATCGCGCACCGCGGGGAGGCGAACAGCTACTTCACCCGCGGGCAGGCGCGATGACCAGCGGCGCGGAGGATCCGCGCGGCGCCGAGAACCAGGAGACGGTGCTGTACGCGGAACCCGGCGCACGGTGGTGGCCGCTGTTGCTGGCGCCCGCGCTGGCGATCATCGGCATCGGCTTCGACGCGTACATGGGAGCGGGGCTGCCGGTGCTGATGTGGCTGGGCTCCGCAGCGGTCGTGGCGGCCGTGGGGGCGTTGATCATCCATTCCGCGCGCACGCACACGTGCGTCGAACTCACCGCGAGCACGCTGCGGCTGGGTACGGACGTAGTGGCGGTCAGCGAGATCGTGCGAGTGTTCCCGCCGGCGCCGTCGGGCCGGGCGAAGGACGACCCGCGCGAACCGTGGGAATCCGCGCGGTCTCTGGGCGGGCTGTCGGTGGTGCCGCGGGGACGCCGCGGCATCGGAGTGCAGATGCGCTCGGGCATGCTGCGCCAGGCATGGGCTCGCCGCGATGCTGCGCTGCGTGAAGAACTCGAGCCCCTCGTTGCCGCTCGGCGCGCGCGGAGGAACAGGCTGCGGGGCTCGGACGGAAACCCGTCGGGCGGTGATCGGCAATGAGCCGGACGCGGTGGATCATGATCACCGAAGCGATCGCCACGGCGGTGCTGATCGGGCTGTCGGTGTGGTTCTGGAACCAGGGCGTGCAGCCGGCCCGCACTCCGGTCCAGGTACCGGACCAGCCGCCTGTACAGGTGACGATGTACGACGGTGCACCCGTGACGACCTCGATCGTCATGATGGCGGTTGCAGGGCTGGCGGCCGTCGACGCGCTGCGGCGGGAACGGATCGCCGCGGTGCGGGGCCGCTGAGCCACCGGCATCCCTACTGCGCCAGAGATCCCGTCAGCCCCGTGGCAGGAACCTCACCCTGCTGCCCGGTGCGTTCAGGGCCGCAGCCGTGAAGCTCTCCGACTTGCGCCACTACCGTGAGGGGCGCGGGCGGACGGGCCCGTACCCCACTGAGAGGAACGCCGATGTCGAACTACACCTCGACCGACCTGGTCTCCGACACCGAGGCCCTCGTCGAACGCGTCCGCAACGCCGAGTCACTCGACCTTGCCGAGACCGTCGGGGAGCTCATCGCGCTGGTCCGGCTGCAGTCCCAGTTCATCCACCAGCTCAACATGGCTGGACGCGTCCCGGAGAACGGGTCCGACGCGGACAACTGATCGCGCACCACCGGGACGGACGACAGGGCCCCGACGGACGACAGGGCCCCGGGCATGTCGCCCGGGGCCCTGCTCCTCGTCCGTACGCCACGAGGGACTCGAACCCCCAACCCGCTGATTAAGAGTCAGCTGCTCTACCATTGAGCTAGTGGCGCGCTGGCACGAGTCGGAAGTTTACTCTCCTCGGCCGCCGAACGGAAATCGAGGATTCACCCCTTCCCGACGTCCCGCCGCTCACTTCACACCGCCCGCCGTCAGGCCCGCCACGATGCGCCGCTGGAAGGCCAGCACCATGATGACCAAGGGCACCGTGACGATCACGCCGGCCGCCATGATGGTGCCGTACGGGGTGTCGAAGCCGGTGACGCCGGTGAACTTCTGGATCGCGACCGCAGCAGTGTTCATGCTGGTGTCCTGGCCGAAGGTGAACGCGATCAGGTACTCGTTCCACACCGCGATGAAGGTGATGATCGCGGTGGTGAACACCCCGGGCGCGGCCAACGGGAGAATGACCAGCCGGAACGCCTGCCCGGGGGTGCAGCCGTCCACCATCGCCGCCTGCTCCAGCTCCACCGGCAGCTGCCGGAAGAACGCGGTCAGGTTCCACACGCACAGCGGCAGCGCGAACGACAGGCTGGGCAGGATCAATGCCTGATAGGTGTTCATCCAGTAGAACGGGAACCACGTGTAGGAACCGGTGAACATCTTCAGCAACGGGATCAGCAGCGTGATGCCGGGGAACATCGACGTGGAGATGATGATCGCCAGCACGATCCCCTTGAACGCGAACCGCAGCCGGGCCAGCGCGTACGACCCGATGATGCCGAGCACCAGGGTGAGCAGCGTCGTCGTCCCGGACACGATGAGCGAGTTCAGCAGAGCACGTCCGAAGTTGTTCTGTCCGGAGAACACGGCCGCGAAGTTCTCGAACGATGCCGGGATGGGCAGGAAGTCGGTGCTGCGCCCCATCGACGGCAGCCGCAGCGACGAGACCACCATCCAGTAGAACGGCAGCAGGCAGTAGACCACGATCAACGCCATGCCGACGGTGATCCCGATCACCCCGGCCCACTCCTTCGGGGTGCGACGCCGCTTGCTCAGCTGGTCGATCTCAGTCCTACTGGTCCGCTGGGGTGGGCCGATCGGCTCGGCGACGACCTGACTTGTCACGGCATGCCTCCCGACGTGATCGAGGTACGGGGAGCCGGCGCCTCGGCACCGGCCTTCCGGGCCGCCCGGCGCCGCTTGCGCTGGGCACGGATCGCGGCGACCTCGTCGTCATGGATCACGTCGGCCCCGAGGAACTTCACGAACAGGAACGACACCAGCACGATGTAGAGGAACAGCACGATCGAGTAGGCGGCCGCCGGGCCGTACCGGCCCTGGGACGCCTCCAGGTAGGAGAACACCGACAACGTCTCGGCCGAATACTTGCCGAACCCGCCGAGACCGACCACCAGGTCGAACATCCGCATCGTGTCGAGGGTGCGGAACAGCACCGCGACCACCAGCGCCGGTTTCACCATCGGCAGGGTGATCCGGACGAACGTCTGCCAGGTCGAGGCACCATCCACCTTCGCCGCCTCGTACACCTCGGCCGGGATGGTCTGCAGACCGGCGAGGGTCAACAACCCGATGAACGGGGCCGTCTTCCACACATCGGCGATCACCACCGCCCAGAACAGTGGCGGCCCGTCGGCGGTCCACAGGATGTGCTGGTCGATGACCTTGTTCATCACCCCCGCCTCGTTGAAGATCAGGTTCCACATCAGCGCCGACACGATCGTCGGGATCGCCCACGGGACGAGGATCCCGGCCCGCACGAACGCGCGGCCACGAAACGCCTTGGCCATGATCAACGCCATCGCCACACCCAGCACCGTCTCCAGCAAGACGCAGATCAGGGTGAACAGTGAAGTGTTGATGAAGGCGTTCACCATCCGGTCCATCTGGCCGTAGTTGCCGATGACCGGGGTCGGGGTGGTGAAGATCCGGGTGAAGTTCTCGAAGCCGGCGAAGTACTCGTACTTCGCGATCCGGCCGGTCTCGGGGTTCAGCTCCTCGCGGACCCCGAAGAAGGCCTCCCGCAGCGACAGCAACAGCGGGATGCCGACGACCAGGACGAGCACGGCCATGGTCGGGCTGAGCAGGATGGCGGCCAAGCGTCCTTGGCCGTCACTGAGGGCGTTGCGTCTCACCCTGGTCCTGGGGCGGGTGTCGACCGATGCGGACACCGCACACCTCCTTGTGTGTCACTGGGGACGGGTCGGCCGTGGCGGGCCGGCACCGGGCCCGCCCGCCACGGTCGGTCGGTCAGCGCTTCAGCAGTTCCTCGAGCTTGGCCTGCAGGCCGTCGAGCGCCGGCTGCGGCTGCTGGTCACCACTGATCACGCCGTAGGCGGCATCCTGGATCGCCAGCGTGACGTCGCCGTAGTTGGCAACCTTCGGGCGCGGCTTGGCGGTCTCGATCGACTTCTTCAGCACCGGCAGGTACGGATACTGCCGCACCAGGTCCGGATCGTCGTAGATCGATGCCCGCGTCGGCGCCTGCGACGTCTTCTCCGTCCGCGCCTTCATCTCCTCCTCCGCCGCCATGTAGTTCATGAAGTCGATGGCGGTGCCCTTGTTCTCAGCAAAGGCGCTGATGGCGTAGTTGTGGCCACCCAGGCTGCTGACGCCCGGACCGTCCACACCGGGCAGCGGGGCGACGCCGAACTTGCCGTCCACCTTCGACGACCCGTCGTCGGCGTCGGCCAGCGCATAGACGTACGGCCAGTTGCGCAGGAAGACCAGCTTGCCCTGCTGGAAGGCCTCGCGGCTCTCCTCCTCCGACCACGTCTGCGCGGACTTCGGGATGGTGCCGTCGTCGAACATCTCCTTCAACTTGGTGAGTCCCTTGAGGACCCCTTCACTGTTCGCGGTCGGCTTGCCGTCCTCACCGATCAAGCTGCCTCCGGCGGAGTTGACGAACTCGCTGAAGTTGACGGTGAGGCCCTCGTACTTGTTGAACTGCCCGCCGTAGCAGTCGGCGTCCTTGGCCTCGGACACCTTCTCCTTGATCGTCTTGCACGCCTGCTGGACCTCGTCGAACGTGGTCGGGGGTGCATCGATCCCGGCCTTCTTCAGCCAGTCGGTCCGGTAGTAGAGCAGGCCACCGTCGGAGGTGACCGGGAGGCCGTACAGCTTGTCGAAGTAGGTGCCGGCCTCGACGGTCGCCGGGAGCATCCCCTCGGTGTCGACCTTGTCCTCCGGCAGCGGCACCACCCAGCCGTTCGCGGCGAACTCGGCCGTCCACACCACGTCCATGCTGAGCACGGTGTACTCGGTGCCCTTGGTGCGGGCATTGTTGACCATCTGCTGGCGCTGCTGGTCGGCCTCGTCCGGCAGCTCGATCAGGCGCACCTTCTCGTCGGGGTGGTCCTCGTTCCACTTGTCGATCTCCGACTGCAGCAGACCGGAGAGGTCCTTGCCGGTCACGAAGGTGATCGGGCCGCGCTGGGAGAAGTCGACCGCCTCCGCCTCCGAGCTGTCGCCCCCGGGCCCTCCCTCGGGCACCGGCCCGCCGCCACAGGCCGCCAACGAGACCATTGCGGCCAGTGACATCGTCAGGCCCACGAACCTGGGCGTCCGTCGCATCTTCATCGCAAACCCCTCGATCCTGATGACGTTGATCCCCCGGGATCATCGGACATCCGGCCCCGGTTGTCACCTGGCCACACGTGAGCTTGTCGCAATCGTTACTCGTAGGTACGGACCCGATGGCCACAATGTGGACGGCGATTCGGTCAGAGGTACAACCCGGTGTTGGCGTCGCCGAGCCGTTCCGCAGCGACGGCGTGGATGTCTCGCTCGCGCAACAACACGTAGTCGTGGTTGCGGACCTCGACCTCCGCCCGGTCGGCCGGGTCGAACAGCACCCGGTCGCCGATCTGGACGGTGCGCACGTTGACACCGGCGGCAACCACGCTCGCCCACGCGAGCCGGCGACCCATCTGCACCGTCGCCGGGATCACGATCCCGCCGCCGCTGCGCCGCTCCCCCGGGTCCTCCTCGGCGTCGACCAGCACCCGGTCGTGCAGCATCTTGATCGGCAATGACTCCCCCGATGTCATGACCGGCGCGACCCCAGCACCTTGAGCAGCACGACGAACCCGACGGCCCCGGCCACGGCGGCACCGATGGCGACCAGCCGAGCGGTGCGCAGGCCTCCGTCGGCAGTGACGAACTGCAGCTTGAGGTCCTCGGCCTCGGAGGCGACCCACTGCCGGGCGCCCTCGATCTGGCGCTCCGTGACCCGCTGCGGGTGGATCTCGTCGATCAGGCTGGCGACATTGGCGGACAGCCGACTGCGGACCGCCGCCAGGTCGTTCTCGATCTCAGCCGTGGTGCGCGGCGGTTGCTTGCTCTCGGTCTCGTCGGCCACGAAGTCATCCCCTGTCGGTCATCCCCTGGAAGATCGGGACGTGGTCCAGCGTAACCAACTCCGTGCCGCTCCGCAGGTGGGACCGGCAGGGCGGACCGGTAGGCTCCGCTGCCATGAGCTCACGACTGTCACCCGGCGATCCCGCCCCCGCCTTCACCCTCGTCGACGACCACGGTGAGCAGGTCAGCCTCGCCGACTTCGCCGGGCAGCAGGTCATCGTGTACTTCTACCCCGCCGCGATGACGCCCGGATGCACCACCCAGGCGATCGACTTCACCGCCGCCATCGACACCCTCGAGTCGGCCGGGTTCGCCGTCCTCGGGATCTCGCCGGACGGCCCGGAGAAGCTTGCGTCGTTCCGGGAGAAGGAGGACATCAGCTTCCCGCTGCTGTCCGACCCCGACCACGCGGCGCTCGGCCCGTACGGGGCCTACGGCGAGCGGGTGCTGTACGGCAAGAAGGTCCAGGGTGTGATCCGCTCCACCTTCCTGGTGGAGGTCGACGCCGAGGGCAACGGCACCATCGTGAACGCGCAGTACAACGTGAAGGCCACCGGGCACGTCGACCGGTTGCGGCGCCAGCTCGGCATCTGAGCAGCCCCGCCGCCAGCCGCCGAGGAAGCCGGGTGCCGAAGAAGGGAGTCGAACCCTCACGCGCTGCGCGCACAGGAACCTAAATCCTGCGTGTCTACCAGTTCCACCACTTCGGCCGTGTGCCCGACGGGTCGGGCGCGGGCAACTCTACGCCGACGGCGCCACCTCGACCGCCGCCTCCAGGAACAGTGCGACCGCCACCGCACCCGGGTCCGGGGTGCCGCGCACCGATTCGCCCAGGTACGACGCCCGGCCGCGGCGGGCGACCAGTTCGACGGTGCCGTTCGCACCGGCCCGGGCCGCCTCGGCGGCTGCGGCGACCGCCGCGCCCAGCCCGGTGACCGACCCGGCAGCATCCGCGGCCGGCACCATCGCGTCGACCATCGTGCAGTCCCCCGGTGCCGCCCCGCCGAGCTGCTGCACTGCGGCGGCACCGTCGGCCAGTCCCGCCGCGAAGGCACTGGCGTCCCGCGCGGTGCCGAGCCGTCCGGCGAACGCGGAGAACCAGACCGCCAGCATCGGCCCGCTGCTGCCACCGATGCCGGCGAATGCGTCGGACAGTCCCAGCAACGGGTGCTGGCCGGACACCGGTGTCCAACGACCGGCGGCGGTGCGCAGGTTGTCACCGAAGTCGCCGTCACCGGCGGTGCGGTCGAGCTCACCGAGCTCGACGGCGTGCTCGTCGATGGTGGCCACGATCCGTTCGGCCCACTGTGACAGCCACGGATCCACCTCGACGTCGTCACCGGCGGTGCCGGAGTCCTCGCCACCGGCGAGGTGCACCGGGGTGGCCCGCGGTGCGGTCGGGGTGCGGGGCCAGTCCGGGGTGTCGGCCGGTGCGTCCCACCAGCGCAGCATCTCCTCGTCCAGCCGGACCAGGGTGATCGACAGCCCGCGCATGTCCAGCGAGGTCACCAGGTCGCCCACCAGCGCACGCTCCAGCCGGGCGCCCCGCTCGGCCAGCTGCTCGGCGACCGCCGCATGGGCCGCACCGAGCTCCAGCGGGGTGGTGGAGCCGAGCCCGTTCACCACCAGCAGGTACGGGCCCTCGCCCAACCCGCCCCAGTCGTCGGCCAGCAGGTCGAGGCAGCGACCGGCCAGCGCGTCGAGTCCCTCGGCGGGGATCCGGTCGGTCCCCCGTTCGCCGTGGATGCCGACACCGAACTCCAGTTCGCCGGGGCCGAGCTCGAAGGCCCGCTCCCCCGTCCCGTACGAGGTGCCGGCCTGCAGGGCGACCCCGACGCTGCGGGAGGCGTCGACCACCCGCTGCCCCAGCGCCTGCAGCTCGGCCAGCCCGACGCCGGCCTCCGCGGCGGCACCGCACACCTTCTCGACCACCACGGTGGCCACTGTGCCGCGCCGGCCGGGCACCGAGCCGCGCACCGCGGACGGCACGTCGTCGTCCACCACGACGGTCGCGACCTCGGTGCCGGCGGCCCGACAGGCGTCGGCGGCGAGCCGGAAGTTGATCACGTCACCGGTGTAGTTCTTCACCACGTGCAGCACGCCCCGGCCGGCGTCGACCGCCCGGGTCGCGGCCCGCACCTGGGCCGCGCTCGGGCTGGCGAACACCTCGCCCGGCACCGCCGCGTCCAGCATCCCGCGGCCGACGAACCCGACGTGCAACGGCTCGTGGCCGGAACCACCACCCGACACCAGGGCGACCTTGTCCACCGCCGGCTCGGCCCGCACGACGTAGCGGGGATCGGCGTGCAGCGCGACCAGGTCGGCATGCAGGGCACAGAACCCCGCCAGCCCCCGGCTGATCGCCTCGGCGTTGTCGGCGACGAAGTGCTGGGCGGGCATGGCGGACCTCCTGGCGGCGATGGGGCGCGACGGGCCCAGTCTCGCGCACCCCGACGTGCTCACGGACCCCGGGCCTGCTTTCATGGGGCAAATGGAGTTGGACCGGCTGAAGGCCGCCGCGGAGGTGGCACTGGGCGCGCCACTGGTGAGCCATGCCGTGCTCCGCGGCTCCATCCGCTCCACGGTGCTGCGCTGCCGCACCGCCGACGACCGCTCGGTCGTGGTCAAGCAGTTCGCCTCCACGCGCACGGTCAACAACTCCGGCGGGTACGGCTTCGCCCGCGAGTGGGCAGCCCTGCAGACGATCCCCGACGCCCCGCGGATGCTGGCCGCCGACACCGATCTCGGCCTGATCGTGATGGAGGACCTCGGCACCCACCCGACACTCGCCGACGTGCTGCTCGGCGACGACGCGGAGGTCGCCCGGTCCGGGCTGCTGGACTGGGCCGGATCGGTGGGCCGCACGCTCGCCGCCGACCCGGCCATGGCTGACCGGTTCGTCGCCCTGGTGCGGGAACGCGACCCGGCCAGCCGCACCGGCGGCGGTCCGCCGTCACCACAGCTGGCCACCGCCGGGGTGGACCGGCTGGCCGCCCAGGGGGTGCGGGTGCCCGACCGGGTCGCGGGCGAGCTGGCGCGGATGGACCGGCTGTCGGGCGACGGGTCCACCCGGGTGCTCAGCCCCAACGACTTCTGCCCCGACAACGCATTGGTGACCCCCGACGGCATCCGGCTGATCGACCTGGAGGGGTCTGCGTTGCACCACCCGGCGCTCGCGATCGCCTACCTGGTGATGCCGTTCCCCACCTGCTGGTGCCTGGCCGCGTTCCCCGACGGGATGTCCGACGAGCTGTGGCAGGCCTGCTGTGCGGCCTCCCCCGCGCTGGCACCGGTGTGGGAGGCGCCGGAGTGGCCGGAGATGTTGGAGCTGGCCTGCGCCAACCATGTGCTGGTGATGACCGAGCTCAGCCTGAACGGGCTGCTGGACGGCGACATCCCGTTGGCGCCGGCCTCCGGGCGGCGCCGGTTGGCGTCGCGGTGGCAGTGGGCGGCCGACCGGCTGCAGACCCTGCCGGGCGTCGCCGAGCTGTGTCGCAATGCGCTGGACCACTGGCCCGGTTGGGATCCCGAGCTGCCCGGCTACCCAGCCTTCCGCCGGTAGGTGACCCAGCTGAAGCCGTCGGCCGGCTGCCGGGACACCTCCTGCCACACCTGCGGATCGATGGGAGGGAAGGTGACGTCGCCCGGCCGCTCCAGCGGCACCTCGGTGATCTCCAACCGGGTGGTGACCGGCATCGCCAGCCGGTAGACCTCACCACCGCCGAGGATGCCGATGCCGGCGCGCGGCCACTCCCGGCCGGCGAGCTCGCGCGCGGCCGCCAGGTCGGGCGCGGTCCGTACGGTCTCGGCACCTCGCCCATGGGCGCGCCAGGCGGAGTTGCGGGTCAGCACGATGGTGTGGCGGCCCGGCAGGGCGCGGCCGATCGCGTCGTAGGTGCGCCGTCCCATGATCATCACGTGGCCCCGAGTGAGCTGCTTGAACCGGGCGAAGTCGTCGCGGTGGGACCACGGCTGGTCCCCGTCCGCACCGATCACCCGGTTGGCCAGCACCGCCGCGATCGCCACGACCTCGCCGGGCGCGATCGGGTCGAACGTCCCGACCTCGGCTGGACGGTCGGTCATACCGCGATGGGCGCCTTGATGCCCTTGTGGTGCTGGTATCCCACGACCTCGATGTCGTCGAGTGCGAAACCGTCGATGTCACGGACCGCCGGGTTCAGCCGCAGGGTCGGTAGTGGGTACGGCTCCCGGCGCAGCTGTCGCTGCGCCTGCTCCAGATGGTTGAGGTAGAGGTGG
>Ga0079226_10005072_pt1 | contig 10071 bp, 11 predicted proteins | sample Poulit2014_FD_76345 | JGI IMG/M metagenome (GOLD analysis project Ga0079226, IMG submission 76345) | Agricultural soil microbial communities from Georgia to study Nitrogen management - Poultry litter 2014 | ecosystem: Environmental > Terrestrial > Soil > Agricultural land | place: USA: Georgia... | reverse complement strand
TAGCCAACGACGGCGCTCCGAACTTCGCGTTCGGGGCGCCGTTTTTGTGCTCCAGTGGTTGAGCGCGCAGGTCAGCTGCTTGGATCATCTTTCTTGACAAACGTATGAGCCCAGCTCGTCTCGGCACGCCCGACTCCACTGGCTCGGTATCCATCTCGGCAAATACCTCGACCTGTTGGCCGCCGCTGTTTTCCTTCACCCACTGAAGAACCTCAGTCACGTCTGTCGCACCGGTGATCACGTAGGCTCGCAGCGCCCATACCTCTCCTGATGGCGTCCAGAAGTTCACCCGGTAAGTCGGCGAATTTATGAAAAATTCGTTGGCCGCTTGGGGAGTTGTTTCTATGTGCATGCCGACGAACGTTACCTTTGTTTAGCCGCTCCTCACAGCTCACCAGTCCCTGCCCAGTCCCGTCCAAGTCACGTATTTAACCCGCATGGACAAAGAACCCGATAAGAGAACCGATAAACATCAGCAGCGGGAAGGCGACCACTACCAGGCTGTTCAAGACGACCCAGACATGCTGCCGAGACATCACGCCACATACGATGCCAGTCGCGCCGAACACAACGGGGAGAATGAGCAGCAACACCACAGCTCCCCATCCAGTCGGCGTGGGACCCTGCGTTAGAAAGAAAAGTGCCACGCTTAGTGCACCGAGTGCGAACGCGGCGATCGCATACCCGCGGGCTCGCCGCTGCCGAAGTGTAAGTTCTTCTGAGTTACTAGGCCATGTCATCGCGAATTCTTCCACCAGAGGTGTTCAGGAGCCATATTTCTGCCACCGTACTTTATTCTGGTCAACATAGGTGGGGCTGAACTCCACTGGAGCTTCAGTATTTGAATCCGGCAGGATGATCTCATCGGGAAAACCCTCAAGCAGTATTTCTACTTCAGTGTCATGCTGCAGTCGGTCAGGCACAGCGACTTGTGAAGTGTACGTACTGACGTCGGCCGAACAGAATTCTTTCGGGCGACGACCGTAGCCAAAGATTACTAACGTGGCGCGATTTCTTCGAGGGCAGATCGGACTTCAGCGGCGTCTTCGAGGACGATGCTGACTGATCTGCCAGCAACAGTCCTGATTTCAATGCCCTGGCCAGGGCCCCAAAGGAAACCTACATTCCCACCAGAGGTACGGCGGAATCCAACCCCGCCAAATATCCGAGGCTCTATGGTGGCGACATAAGACCAGTGTTCTATATCCCTCAACGGGATAATTCTCGATGCCAATGGCCAGAGTCCAAGCCTTATCGTTTGCCCGTCAAGCGTGAAATAGATCCGGCTCCGGGCAAGCAGGACTCCAAAAACCGCTGCTGCGAGCATGCCTACTATCGGCAGAATAATCATCCAATCACCATCTGCGGCGAAAGCTGCAACGACAATAAACACGAGGTTGATGAGTGTAATCGCTGAACCAAGGATCTGGATCCCCACCGGGGTTTTAGCTCTCCAGCTGTATTTCGATTCGGTGTTGCCCCCTGCATTCACCGCTCGCACACCTCCATACCGGGCAATTCTTTCACTTCGTGGTCGTCGATTCCTGATCTGCTTTGCGGAGTCTGGTATATGCCAAGAGCAACAGCACAGCGCCCATCGACGCCGAAACGGCCAGGGGGCCGAGATCATTCGCTCCGTCTTGGGACGTCATGACGCCTACTATGCCTACTGCAATTCCGGCCAGTGCCAGCACGGTAGCAAGCCCAAAATGAGTTTCCGTTTCATAGTGTCATGATGTCAGATCTCAGCGACGCAAACCAGACTGTGCAGGTCGCCTACTGGCGTGCAGCTTCCTGGGATGCGTCCCGCTGGTTCTCCTGAGTAACGCTCATCCAGGTGATTGCTCCGGCGGCCATGGAACCGGACATAACTGCCCCTATTGCTAGCCCTGGGACCAGTGCTCGTGCGGCACCGCGTAGGCCGCCCACCGGTTCTGGCTCAGAAGCGTGCTCGGAGCGTTCGGCGGGCTCGGCCTGTTTGAGTTGCTCTGCCATCTGCGGCTTCGCCCCAAGACAAACCCCTCCGACGCTTGTAATCACTATCGGGCCCCAGATGATACTCCGGCGTAGCCACCGTGGATAGTTTCGAACCGGGATCAGGGTCAGCAGACCTACGACCGTGCCCTGTGCCAAAGGGTCGCCGAGAAAAGTGGAGAGTTCAAAATTCGCTGCGTCGTCGAGTTTGTTCATAACTTCCAGTGTAATCTTCCTCATTTTGACCTTGCGAAGAGCCATAGGCACCATGACATGACCCTCACCAACAGAGACTATCGGGAACAGGTGACCCTGTAGCTGAACTAGTCCTCGGCATCGATGCGGTCGATTTGAAAGGCTTGCTGAACCCGGTCTTGGAGTCGCAGCCACTGATGTTCGGGCTGCAAATCCATCGAGAGTGTATGGATCTCAGCTATGGTCTGCTGCTCGGTGGTTCGGACTCGCTGGACCATAGAACCTGGGAGCAGATTCATGAGCAGATAACAGACTTCCCGCCCGGGTCCTGCGGGAAGCTCTACCACGACGTCGACGACTTCTGGATTGATATCAACCTTCCGGGTCAGCGCCCGTCGGGCAACGTCGATGCCCCCGCGGATGGATTGCTGCAGAAACCAAGCAGCTAACACGATGGTGCCCCAGACTCGTGCAGGCCATCGCTTGGGTTGTGGTTGGCCAGGCGGCAGGAGGGCCAAGCTCAGCGCGGTGGCTGCCAGAACCGAGACAATGCCGTAGACCAGTGTGTCGCCCGATGCTCCGGATAGGGTGGCCCAGATGATGCTGAACACCACTACACGCAGCAGCGTACTGATCATCCAACGCATTAGGCTGACCCGCCAATCCATAGGCTCAGCACCAAAATCAGGGTCAGAAGTACCACGATGGCGGTGCCGAACCGTGGCCACTGGCGCAGGTTGTCGTTGGTTTTTTCCACCGAGGCGTTGGTGTATTCGGTCAGATTGGTGATGAATTTCCCGGTACCGACGCGTGCTTTACCGGTGGTGTTATGCACTCTATCCAAGATGGCTCCACCTCGGTTCAGCAGGTTTTCGGCCATGAATTCTTCGACTGCCACGAGATCACCCGCCGGAATTGCGGCCTCGTCACGTTTCAGCTGTGGCAGCCAACCACGTTTGCCCAGCCACCAGAAGATGCCACCGATGACCAGTCCCAGCCCGACGGGCCAGCTGGCATCCCACAGTGTTTGTGGATCACTCCAATCTGGCAGTCCCAGCGGGGACCATCGTGCACCGATCATCCAGGGCACCACGATGCCTGCCAAGCAGACTCCTAACCACGCGAAAAGTTCACCATCAAGCGTGCGCTGTGGGTCGCGTTCTTCGGCCATTACCACCCAGAGGAAGCGCAGCAGCAAGACGATTGAGCCGGTGGCCACCAATGGCAAAATGTATTCGAGCCCAACACCGGCAATCTTGATGCCCTCGACGGCATCTTTGGAAACGTATTTTCCGATGCCTCCGGAGGTTATCGGCGCACCGGCGACGGCCAGCCCGGCTCCCACCATGCCGGTGGTGACGACGACGCCGGCGAGACCTCTACCGTAGTGTTTGATGACCGGCACCCCGAGGAATAGGGCACCTTTGGCCAGGCCGTGGTGGACGGCGTAGAGCACTGCGGCATCGACGGTATCTTCGGCCAGGGAACTGTCGATCAGGCCTGCTGCGATGAGTGCACCAATGAATCCCATCTGCGAGATCGTCGAGTATGCGAGCACGACTTTGCCGTCGGTTTGCAGCACGCCGATCAGTGCTGCCGCGAAGGCTCCCACCAGCGACACGGCCATGAGCACCCATCCGAAAATCTCCAGTGTTGCGGCCGTATCGGCGACAGCGGGGTCATCGGTTTGTAGCGGGAAGAAGCGTAAAAATCCGACCATTCCGGCTTTGACCATGGCGCCAGACAGCACGGCAGATGCGGCAGGTGGTGCGGCCGGGTGGGCCAGGGGTAACCACACGTGCAGGGGTGCGGTACCGGCTTTGACGCCAAATCCGATCAGTAGCAGGGTCAGAATCAGCCCCGTGCGTTCCGAGGTCAGTACGGCATCTGGTGCGTCGGAGAGCAGGTTGCCGCCGGCATGGACGGTGAAGAGTAGTCCGGCCAACAAAGCGGTTTCTGAGATGACCGTCATGACCAGATAGATGCCGGTCGCCCTATACGAATCCTTCGTGCGATAGTGTACGACCAGCCCGACCGCCGAGAAACTCATGATGGCAAACGAGAGGTAGAAGCTCACCGCATCGGCGGCAAGATACACCCCGATATTGCCGGTATAGCTGGCTAATAAGAACGCCGATAAGGTACCGAAGGCTTTTTCTGAGTCGCGCAGTTTCGCCCACGAGATGGACATCAGTGCGGCCCCGTAGAGCAGCCCACCGATCAGCAAGAGTCCACGGGAGATGTTATCTACCGCGAAGGTCACGCCGAAAAGGAACCACGGCACCTCCAGCTCGGTGCCGGGTCCAGCAATAGCGGCGGCAACCGATGGTAGGACGGCCAGGGGCGCAAAGATCGCAATACCGCGGCGAGTTTTGTCGCGGATCGTGACTGTGGCCAGCCCGGCCAACGGAATGAGTGCAGCGGCAAGGGCCGGAACAAGCAAGCTAAGTGTCATCAACATCAGAGAACACCCCTTCGCTTATTCGTTCGGCAATTTCTAACGGCGCATACGCAAGGCTGGCGCCTGCACCGATGCCAATGACGAGGCCCGCAGTGACGAGTGCTGGCCACAGCATCATTTTTGGTTCCCCAACGGCGCGAGCATCGGCGATTTGCGGGTAGAAGAACCACATCCGATAGATAATGGGCAAGAAATACATGGAGTTCATCAGCGATGAGGCCAACAGGACGGCGATCACCCAGGTGTTATCTGAGTCCAACGCGCCAAGGCCCAGCTGCCATTTGGAGATAAACCCGGCGGTCGGCGGAATGCCGATCATGCCCAGCGCACCGATGGTGAACGCCAAAGAGGTGAACGGCATGCGATAGCCCATGCCCCGCATATCGCGAATGTTGGTAACCCCTGTGGTCTCTTGGAACAGACCGGCACAGAAGAACAGGGTAATTTTCATGATGCCCTGGTGCACCAGATGCACTACTCCCCCGGTGGTTCCTGCCACGGTCGCCATGGTCAGGCCCAACACGACATAGGAGACCTGGGAGACCGTCGAGTAGGCCAGTCGTTTTTTCAGATCCAACTGGCGCAGGGCCTGATAGGACCCGTAGAGAATCGTGACGCTGGCAACCACCAGTAACGGGGTGAGCACACCGAGTCCGCTCGCCACTTGGATACCGTAGACGTCGTCGACCACACGCACGATGCCGAAGACACCGGCTTTGACCACCGCGACGGCGTGCAGCAACGCGGACACAGGTGCGGGTGCGACCATGGCTAATGGCAACCAGCCGTGCAGTGGCACCAGCGCGGATTTTACGCCCAGACCACCAATCAACAAGATGAAAATGACGATGGCGATGGTCGGCGAGGCATCCGCGAGGGCGTTCACCCCTTCGGCACCACCCGACTGGAAATCTGCATCGCCGGTGTAGATGGTCAACCAGACCACACCGACCAGCAGCGCCAGCCCGCCGGTCAGGGTGTAACGCAGGTAGATGCGGGCGGCTCTCACGGCCTCGGGGCTGCCCCAGTGGGCGACCAACGGGTAGGTGACCACGGTGAGCATCTCATAAAACAGCAGGAAGGTCACCAGATTGCCGGACAGTGAGATACCCACGCTAGCGGTGACACACAGGCTAAAGAAGCCAAAGAATCTGGACTGGTGGGGCTTACCTTTCAGGTACCCGATGGCATAAATAGTGGTGAGCAGCCACAGTGACGACGACAGGGTGGAAAACAGCAACGCCAGCTCATCGACTCGTAAGACTATATTTATGCCTGGCACAAACGGCATCGAGAATTCCGGGTGGATATTTTCGGTCAAGACCACCGGGAATAACGACACGATCAGGGCGACTTTGATGCTGGCAATCGTCAGGTTTACGGTTGCGCGGAGTTTCGTCTGGTGCTCGCGCATCGGGAAGATCATGACGGCTGCCGACAGGGACAACAGGACCATGAACAGGGGGACAGCGTGCTGCAGGTTTGTCAGTTCCACGGTGCCCCCACATCTAAGAGTTCAAAGATGGGTGCGCCCATGAAGCCGGTGAGCACGGTCAGCACACCCAGGGTAAACGGGGCGGCTTGGGCAATGACGGGCATCGAGCCACGGCGGGGTGTTGGTTGTGTGGCAGCCTCCTCGTCGTTGTCCATCATCAGCGGCCCGAAAGCGTGCAAGAGGTAGGCCGCCGATAACAGGGTGGCCACCACGACCACCGGGAGCATCCAGTAGTGCCCGGCAGCCAGGCTGGCGCTGGTCAGCTGCCATTTCCCGGTGAAGGACAGTGAAAATGGCAGGCCTGCAAGACCAATCGCCGTCAGGCCCATGGTCATGACCATCAGCGGGTGCGAGCGTGCAGCGCCGCTGAGGGCTGCGATTTTTTCGGTGCCGTAGAGCTCTTTGAAATAGCCGGCGGTCAAAAACAGCGCCGATTTCGCCAGCCCGTGGCCAATGATCAGTCCCACGGTGCCGGCAAGTACACCCGCAACCACATCGGTGGGATCAAAGGAGGTCACCCCGGGGTCACCCAACGAATCTGAGGCGGGCATGAAGACGACGGGCAACAAGAGGAACCAGTAGCCGGCCTGGGCCACGGTGGAATATGCGATGAGTGGTTTGAGCCGCGTCTGTCGTAGTGCCAGCACGGCGCCGACAATCAGTGCGATCAGGCCCAGTAGGGCAAAGACCCAAGCGATCACGTTGAGCGCACCAATGATGCTGAACGGTGCATCTTCGGGTGCATCGGCCAGGGCCGGTGAGTACGCCGGTGCAGCAATATAGATCCAGCACCGCAGAAATACAAACAGCGCACCTTTGATGACCAGTGCTGACAGTATCGGCGATACCGCAGAGGGCGCCCCGGAGTGTGCTGGAACCAGCCAGTGGTGCATCGGTACCAATGCGACTTTCATGGCCAACCCGATGCTCAGCAGTGCCATGGCGACAACGGCGACTCCGGAGGCTTCCGGATTGTCTGCGAGTTGTGCCGCCACCTGGTTGATATCCAGGGTGCCCGTGACCGATACCAGTAAGCCGACGGCGACCAGGAACAACAGCGAGCCCAGCACGGCGATGAACAGATAGCGCAGGGCTGCCGGCCAAGATTTTTGTCCACCCAGTGCCACCAGTCCAACGGCTGTCAGCCCCACGAGCTCTAGGCCGACATAGGTGTTGAAGAGATCGCCGGAGACAAACACGGCGTTGAGGCCTGCCCAGCAGCCAAACCACAGGGGCCAAAAGCCCGGGTGTTGGGTTTTGGATTGCCCGTTGCTCTGGATCCTGTCCCCGGTAGCTTCGGGGGTGACGGCTGCAAACGCTGTGACACAGAGACCCACGATGCTGGTCATGGTTACAAACAGCACCGAGAGGCCATCGGCACGCAACATGATGCCCAGCGGGGCACCGTATTCGCCCAGGGGCACTTCCACTACGTCGCCGGAACCGACATGGATGATGACGGGCACGGTCAGTGCTGCGACAGTGATGGCTATGACGACACCGAGGATACGACGCGTGAGGTGGTTCAGCAACGCCATGACGGCTGCGGCAAGCAGTGGCACCAGCACCAGGGCGCCGGCGCTGAATTGGGCAAGCGTCATGAAGAGGCCTCCCCGTCGTCAAGGGGGGTATCTTCAATGCGTCGGATCAGCACCGAGGCGATCGCGGTAAATGCGGCGGTAATGACCAGGCCGGTAATCACCAGTGCAGACAGTACGGGGTCGATGGGTTCGGAACGGGCAGCGAGCGAGACCAGCACCATCAGCGATCCGGAGCCAGTGATATTCAGTGCAATGAGCCGGGCAACGAGGTCTTGGACCATCAACAGCCGCAGGGCTCCGATGGTCACGACCACAACGCCTAGCAGCAGATACCAGGTGGCAGTTGTCATGTGCTTGCCTCCTGGTCTGTGGACGCGGGCTGATGATCGACCGCATTGCCGGGTGGGGGCAACATGGCCAAATACAGCATGAACAGTGCGGCTGAAATACCGGCGGTCAGGGTAATTTCTACGCTCAGGATGGTGCCACAGGCAATCGCGGTTGGCCACGCGAACCAGGCATCTCCAATAGCCGGGCCCAACACTCCGGCCAGGATGAAGACGCTGACGCCGAGAATGGCTAACGGGGTGAGCCACCGGTGGATGAAATAATCGAGGTTTACACCTGCCAGATGCAACAGGATCAGCATGCCGGTCATGACGGCGCCGGATTGGAATGCCCCGCCGGGTTCGGTCGTGCCGGCGAATAAGAGCCATAGCCCGACGAGTAGTAACAGTGGGGTGATGAGGCGAAAGGCCCAACTGAAGCTGGCAGATTTTGCATGGTTAAAATGATTGCCGGTGCTCTGGGTTGCGGCCCGTAGTGAGTTATTTGGCATGAGCGCTACGGCCAGCAATGCAGCAAACATCAACACGGCAGATTCCAGCAGTGTGTCGTAGGCACGAAATGACAGCAGCACGCCGGTAATGCCGTGATCCACCGGTAGTTCAGCCACGGCTGGGCCAAGTTCTGTTTCCCAATGCGGCAGCAGCTGTTCGGTTCGCCACCAGATACCGGCGATCACGACGGTCAATGCCACACCGCAGGTGACACCAAACAGGCCACTGAGCCATCGAGGTGCGGCTTGACCTTGAGATTTCTGTTGTCGGGTTTCGGCGGCTTCTGCATTCGACGACGCAGCCAGAATAACCAGCACCGCGCTGAGAATACCGCTGCCCAGGGCAGCTTCGGCTAAACCGATGTCCAGACTGGTGAGCCGGAACCACACCAGGCTCAACACCACGCCTAGCCCCAGGAAGGCCATGACCTGGGTTTTACGGGAACGCATCGTCAGAGTCAGGGTGACTCCGACGAGGACCACGACGGTCAGGCCTATATCCACAGCGGTTATCGTATTCATACGCCTTCCCCCGGTTTATCAGCTGGTGAGGGTTCGGTACCGGCCAGGACGCGTGCGGAAATAGACGCAGACAGCAGTGCCAGCAGCCACACCAGCAGTAAGATCAGCGCGGTGGCCCAGCTGCCCAGATGCAGCGCAACCCCGGCAAAGATCAGGCCCAACCCCAGGTTGTCGGCCTTGGTGAGCGCATGTAATTGGCTGCGAAGATCCGGAAACCGGATAATACCGATGGTCCCAGCGGTAAAAAAGAACCCGCCGGCGACAAACAACACTGCTACGACAATGTCACTGAGCATCGTCATGTGTACTCCTTGCAACAGCCGTTGCCCGGCGGATCAGCATGACGCGCATCACCACCGGCAGGGCGGCTAGCCCCATCAGCACGAGGCTCAAGTCGGTGAACCGTGAGAGTTCTTCAGCAAAGAGCGCGGCCATAACGGCTGCGAGCGCAGCTCCTGTTGTGCCCGTCAGCAGCAAGGCCAGGAGCCAACCGTTGCCGTTGGTGCGTTTGCCCAACACAATCAGGGCCATCACAAGGTTGGCCAGGAGAAGGATCACGATGCTAATCATCACGATGTCGAGCATGTGTCATCCTCCTAGCGGCTACTGGTGGGTGGCGATCTCTCTCATTTTCGCGGTAATGCTAGGAAAGCGTCTACCTTCCACGGCCGCATAAACGCTACCGACGCGACAACCACCACAAAAATTCCACAACGCCGGGGGCATCCGAAGTTCACTGTGCGCGTTATGCGTCCTCAAGGATTTCACTCACGATGTCGTAGCGAATCCAAACGCTGCCGTCTTCGAGTGGTTCTGCACCCTTGAGTGAGAATTCATAAGGTGCTGGCGTGGAATATTTCTCGTTGGATTCAAACAAGGAGTTGGTGTGGTTCTGTGCATCGGCGGTTGGCATGAGCACCAGGCTGAGCTCATCGCAGAGCCCGTCACGAATCATCGACCAGTTGAGGTTTGGTCCACCCCCGAGCATGAGTTCATCCATCCCGAAGATACGCCCAATCTTCTCCACGGCGATGGCCATGTCGAG
>Ga0079226_10005071_pt1 | contig 10071 bp, 9 predicted proteins | sample Poulit2014_FD_76345 | JGI IMG/M metagenome (GOLD analysis project Ga0079226, IMG submission 76345) | Agricultural soil microbial communities from Georgia to study Nitrogen management - Poultry litter 2014 | ecosystem: Environmental > Terrestrial > Soil > Agricultural land | place: USA: Georgia... | reverse complement strand
CGTACCGGCATCGATGACCTCGCCATCAACCAAATACTGCACACCCTCAACCTCAGGAACAGTGAACGTGTCATTCTCGGTACCCGGCTCATCAGTGAACGTCACATCCTCCGGAGTAACCTCGATGAGCTCCTCAGAGCTCTCGGGAATCCAGCGATAGAGAGTTGCGCCACGATTATAGTAGTAGTTGTCATTACGATCGATTGCTAGGTTTGCAACCCCCGTCTGCAGAGTGGCTAGATCCCACGTCACGGGATTGAATTCGAAAAGCCTGCCTGCAGTCACTCCGACAAGCTTGTCGTCACTCCAGAACAAGTCACGGGTCGTCCAGTAGGCAGAAGAGTCATCCACGTTGAAGTAGTGTCGGCTCTCGACGACTTCCATGGTATTTGGGTCAACCTGGAAGAGCGCATTTGCCGTCATTCCCCACAGGCGGCCTTCGTCATCGAACGTCAGACCGGAGACGTTGGGCTCGCCAGGAACGGCCACCCCGTAGTCCGTGACTTCATGAGTTGCGGGATTGAAGGTAAAGATTCTGCCTTCGGAAGTCACCGGCTCCGTTCCCAAACCACCCCAAATTCCAGTTCCTCCGTAGAACATTCCGTCATGGTACGCAAGGCTGAGTACAGTTTGATTTTCTATTGGCTCATCAACGAAATCTAGGTCACCAGTTTCCGGGTCAAAAACAGTTATGCCACCTCCGAGTTGTCCGTAATCCGGCACTGAGCCAACCACGACCTCTTCGCCGGAGGAGGCGTAAGCAACAGGTCGGTCTTGACCGTTTCCAATAACCACCCCATCATCCGGATTAGCCCCGAAGTCCCACGGTTTCTGCGTGTCAAAGGCCCGCAATCGAGCCCCTGGATATGTTTTAACAACCAAGTGATGGTTGTGGCTAATCATTCCTTCGACTTGACCAGATGCTGGTAACTGCTCGTGTGCGCCGCTTTCAGCGTCTACTAAGGCGACGCCCGGCGGAGAGAGATATCCCCCCACCCAAATATCGCCATTTGGGCCCTTTGCTAATGAGCGGATTTGAAACGGAGTCCCTGCTGCCTCGGAATCCGTCCTGTGGGTCTGGCCAGTCTGCGGGTTCCAGATAAAGAAGGTTGCACTGCTTGTCGCTGTGACGAGTGATTCACCAGGAAACCCGTCCAGTTCGAACTCCTGAAGCGCCCAGCCCCTTGCACCGGCCCCCCCGAGGTCAAATGGGACCTCGTGCTGCTCTTGGGTCTCCAAGTCGAAGCCAACAGTGTCACCACCAACTTGGGGGAGGAGAACTTCAGTCCGCTCCTCTCCAGAATAATTCGTCCGAACAGCAGGTGCTGCCTCCAAACCAACAACATTCTCAATCGTGTCTATCCACTTCTCCTCCGCGAGGTCATACACAATCACGTCATTGATCGGGGAAATTCGAGCAAAGAGCAAGCCTTCAATCAGATTGATGTCCCGTACACTCTCTTCGCCTTCGTAGCCATCCGGCAACTCGATCTCAGAGATTTCTCCGGTCGCTACATCGACCCGAGTAAGCGCAGGAGTCGCCATACCGCCCGCAAACACCTCACCTTCACCCACCGTAAGGCTGCGCACATACTGATTGCCCTCGACCTGCTGTCCGTAGTCAGTCCACTCATCGGTATCGGGCGCATAAGCGAGAAGCTTGCCGTCGGGATAGGATCCGAAATAGACAGTTCCATCCTCCCCTGATTCCATATCCCAGATGGAAGACTGACCCTCAGGCTGTACCGCGATCAGGTCCAGGGACATCTCGTCGGGATCAAAGACAAAGACTTGGCCACCAGCCCCGATATACACTCTGCGGTCAGGTGTCGTTTCATACGCCCACGCTGCAGCACTGCCCGTGATGGCCTCGCTCATGAGGAGTTCACCGCTGATGATGTCGACGGCGCTGAATTGTGACGGCTCACCTCCAGCAACCACTACACCGATATTCCTGCCGTCTGCATCTTGCGTGTAGCCGGCCCCAGCGCTGGTCAAGCCCTCGATTGGTACCCCAAGGTTCTCCTCCGAGCCAACAGCCACATCATCGGCTTCGACCTTCACTACCGACACATTATCCACCCAAGCATCTGTTAGTCCGGCAATGGTAGTATCGAACATTACGCGCGCCTGGGACACACCCTCTGGAACTGTCACCCTGTTCGTGTGCTGCTCCCAAGAACCCGAGTCGAGACCTACTCTCTCGCCAATGACCGTGACCCTAGAATCTTCGTCGTCAAGGAACTCCAGCGACGGTCGCACGAGTCCAGACTCGAAGTACATATCGATCGATAGGTCGAATGTCTCGCCGCTCTCGACCTCGAACGTATCGCTAACAATCGCATAGCCATGTTCCTCGCTTTCATCTAGGATTCGAAGACTCTGCTCGCCGTCGCTGGCAAGAGTGTCGTCAACCCAGAACGCCTCAGCTGAAGAGTCCCATAAGGGATGCCAATGATCTGGCCAGCCGGCAGGGTCGGACTCCTCGAAACTAGAGTTTGGGGGAAACTCAACCTCGGATACAGGTAATGTGACGTCCGCGCTTGCCATCGGGGCCAACAGCCCCAAAGCGGCTGCTGAGGCGATCACTAGAGCTCCGCGTTGTCTCACTTCTCTCCTCTCCGAAGCACCGCCGTGGTGCCTCGCTACGCACCCGATTAATGTCTCGCTAGCCGAGCGCAACAGCGTCAAAGCTGCAACCGGTTGTAATAAATAGTATTCGCTGATCTAAAACAATGTCAACGTAGCGGCACAATCGATGTAAGTCCTTTGATAATCGACGCAGCGTCAAGATTGCTGCTCAATCTGTCCAAGGTTCAAAACGGTAGGCGGGGAACGATGAAGCGCCCTGTGAATCACCGCAGGTTTGATGCTGCATTCTTTTTAGTTGAGAGGATGTCTGTTTAGCCGAGGCTTTGAGCAGCGTGCGTGGGTGTATCGCGTGTGGAATATCGGTACATCGTGGACACTGGATCTCATAGCTTCGTTGACAGGTAGTCTCACGACTTCGTGCACAGCTACCTAAATGGCGTGGGGCTGTTGGTTACGGGTTGTTGAATGCTTCAGGGGTTTCGAGTTCCCGGCGGACAAATGCTCCTTGGAACTCTTCGAGCTTCCGTAGCCAATACTGGGTGGGGTGGGACAGGTAGACCCCGCGAATAGAGAACGAAGAGACGAAACGGCCATTTGCTCGTAGCGCCACCATGGGCAGTGGGAAGGAGAAGACGACTTCCCCTGTTCTGGGGTCGGCAACAACGAACTCATCGTCGCTAATGGTCCGGTAGTATTCCCGGCCCCCGTAGTGAGCGGGTAGTTTGATCTGCAGGCCCTTGTAGTACAACTGGTGGTTCTCTTTGGTCAGGGTCACGATCGCCTCATCAATCTCGCGATCAGCGACGTCTTCACCGAACTGGCTAGGGGCCATGGCCCCGTCCTTCATCACCATCAGATGAGCCCGATACAGATTCGAGGCGCTGATCCGGCGACGATTCAGATACCCCTTGGCCTTCGCCTCGAGCACAACGAGTGGAATCGGCTCAGTGGCGGGGGTGTGCTCCAGTACCTGCCACGCCTCGGTAGGGGTGGCCTGCCCCAACGACTGGTGGGGGCGGCCAGTGTTGTAATGCTCCCGAAACACCGCGATCCGCTGGCGCGCCTGTGCCAGGGTGGCTGGCGGGTTGGCATCCAAAAACCGCGTCAACGTCTGGTGGGAGCGCTCCGTCTTGCCCTGAGTGGTCGGACGCCCCGGGAATCCGCTGATCGGCATTGTTCCCTTAGATGCAAGATAGACCTCGACCGTGCCGACTCGGCCTTGGCGTAGTTGATTGAACGCCGAGGAGTTATCCGACAATAGCTCTTTGGGCACCCCGTACTGGTTGATCGCTCGTTTCAAGACCTTCTCGGCCTCAGTGCTGTTCTCATGCCACGAGTGTGCCTGGGTGCCGACATCGAACCGGGACGCGTCATCGATCACTTGATAGATCGTGATTACAGTGCCGCTGATGAGGGAGTATTTGAATGCGTCGAGTTGCCACAGGGCCATCGGATTGAAACGTCTACTTGCCCCACACTGGCCAGATGACGTGCGATCGTGGGAACCGAGGGGACCTGCCTGCCCGGGAAGCCCTCCTGCAGGGCTGCTTCGTAATGGATCGACCGGGGTCCATAGTCCCACCCGTCCGCGCGGAGTTGCCGGCGGATGCGAACGAGCTCGTTGGTCACCTCCGGGCCGTACTTTCTTGCTGGTTCCTTGGGCGCGCGTGAGCGAGGATGCAACGCGGCGGTGGACTCGTCCCGGGCACGGGAGCGGATCTTATAAAACACCGAACGAGAGATCTTGATCGACATACAAAACTCTGACACCGACAACGCCCCAGGCTGGGTGGGATCGTAGTTGATAATCATGGCCCGGATACGGGGAGAAAGAGCATTCATACCTCCCCACAATTCCAGCAATGCCATCGCGGAACGTGTCCACGATGTGGCGATACATGGTGTCCACGATGTCATGAGATCGTGTGTCCACGAAGTCGTGATACATGGCACACGAAGTCGTGAGACTATCTGTCAACGAAGCTATGAGATCCAGTGTCCACGATGTACCGATATTCCACACTCGATACACCCACAAGTGCTACCCGATACAACTTTTAAACAGGATGTCATCATGCCGAAGAAAATCGATTCCGCCTTGCGTCAGCGAGCAGTGCGCTTGGTGTTGGAACATCAGCAGGAGTATCCGTCCATGACCGCCGCGGTGAAAGCAGTCGCAGGCCAGGTTGGTATGGGCCACGAGTGATGCTCATATGGTGTGTCAACTGGCGAGGAGCCAGGTTTCGTAGCGTTGTCGTAGGGCGGGTAGGGGCGCCAGTGTTTCTCGATGTCGGAGATCCGTGCCGGCCAGGTTCCCAGGGCGTGAGCAACACGGGGACCCGCTCGACCGTCACCATCCGTAAGCGCCAGCACACCCAGGTCACGGGGCCAATGGAGGGCAGAGAACCATAGCGCGAGCCTCTACTTTAGTCCAGACATCATTACGCCTCGCACGAAGTATCGTTGCAGAAAAATAAATACCAACAGGGCCGGAATGAACGTGACGACGGCTGCCGCCATAACAGTGGCCAAGGGTACTTGCTGGTCCTGCAGCGTCTGCAGACCGACAGTCAGCACGTAATTGCTCGGTGACTGTTGCGATACCAGTGGCCACAAGAAGTCGTTCCAGTGCCAAAGGAAGACAAAGGTAGCAAGCGTGGCCATAATCGGCTTTGTTTGAGGCAGCACAATTGACCAGTAGATGCGGAATTCGCGGGCGCCGTCGATGCGTGCGGAGTCGATGAGCTCATCTGGAATGTCTTGAATGAACTGTCGCATCAGGAACATCGCCTGAGCATTCGCGATCGTCGGGACAATTAAGCCCCACATGGTGTTGAGACCGTTGAGCTGCCCGACCACGATGTACTGCGGAATGATTGTAAGTTGATACGGGATCATCAGCATCGCGATGAACACCCAAAAGATGGTTTCGCGTCCAAAGAATCTCTTTTTGGCGAAAGCGTATCCTGCCATAGATGCGAAGAGCAGGACGAGGGAGACCGAGACCAGTGAGTAGATGGCCGAGTTCAACGCCCACTGCGGGATGCTCTGGCTTCCCAGAGCATCTTGGTACGCGGAGAGCGACACTGTGGAAGGGAATAAAGAGTCCGGGATGCTGATCGCCGTGCCCGGTTGCAGTGAGATGACTACCATCGCGTAGAACGGGAAGATGGTGATGAGGGCGGTGATGATCAACGGGATGTGGATTAAACGAGCCGATGACTTAGTTCGCAATCGCTTAGAGTTAAAGTCATTCACTGACCCGGAGTTGCCATCACCCGCACTGGTTTCAATTAGCGTTGCAGCCATTAGTCGGTCCCTCCCACGAGACGTCGCTGAATTAGAGAGAACACCAATGTGACTACGAGCAAAACGACTCCTGCAGCGCTGGCGTAACCGAAGTCAAAGTAGCCGAAGCCTTGATCGAAGATCATGTATGTCAATGTGTAGCTCTCTCGAACAGGCCCACCCCCTGTCATTACATAGATGGTGTCAAACGCCTGGAAGGATTTAATGGTCTCCAAGACGAGGACGAAAAACAGGGAAGGCTTGAGCAGCGGCAAGGTAATGCTAATGAATCGGCGCCAAGCAGGAGCTCCATCCACCTGCGCCGCTTCGTAATACTCCTGCGGGATCGCGAGCATACCGGCCAGGAGAATCAGCATATTGTAGCCAAAATTCATCCAGGCGCTGACGAGCGCGAGCGCTGGCAGGACGAGTAGGTTGCTCTGGAGCCAACTACTATTAATGTTAATTCCCAGCAACCCAAGCAAGGAATTGAGGGGCCCTTCGTGACTGAAGATCCAGATGAAGATAATGCCCGAAAGAACCGCCGAAGTTACTACCGGCAGAAAGTAGATTGACCGGTAGAAAGACATACCTCGAAGGAGCCTATTACAAAGCTGCGCCATCGCCAGCGAGATCGCGACGGTGAGAGGAATGGCAATAGCTGCATATAGCGCCGTGACCGAGAGCGACTTCCAAAACAGCGAGTCATTGAAGAGACGCTCATAGTTCTTAAGACCGATGAAATCGAAAGTGCCGGCGAGCCCATACTTCCCGAAGCTTAGGATGATTCCATATAGCGCAGGAATTATCCGAAAGGTCAGGAAAAAAACAACGTAGGGCAGGATGAAAGCGTATGCTATCAAAGCCCCGCGCGATTTGAGTAGACTTTTCTTCCGCCGTGGGGGGGAAGGACGCCCGCCCTCAGTCGTGGCGACCTTAGGGGCCACTATTGTCATAGTCCGATGGCCTTTCTCACGAGAACGAGTGCGGCTGGGGCAAGCCCAACGGTGCTCGGCCCAGCCGCACTTAGCTAATCAGCCGCGTTCGATTAGGTCATTGACCTCACCGGCAGCAGTGTCGAGCGCAGCCTGTGGGTCTGTTCCTTCTAGGAGGACCGACTGGATATGTGGTCGGATAACGTCGATGATTTCGCGCGCTTGGGGGTGCATCACACCGGTGCGGACGGCGTCGAGGTGGTCAATTCCCTCAGCGATTTGCGGATCATCTGCGAACAGACCTTCTATATCCGCTCGTGGAGGAAGATACCCGGACTCCTCCACAAATGGTTCGATCACGTCAGTGTTAGACAGGTGGCGTACCCAGGCCTGCGCAGCCTCAGGCGAGTCAGTCGTATTGAATATTGACCAGGCACCAACCGAACCAATCGCCACTTGCTCGCGGTGACTCATGGGTTCCACGGTAACAATCTGGTCAGGATCAATCACGTCACGAACGCTGGGCAAGTTTCCTCCGGCGTCATAAAGCTGATTGCCCTGTGCGATTTCAGACTGCTCAAAAGTTTCAGAAACGCTCAGCGGCTGCTTTGGCATCCAGCCCTCGTCTACCATTTCTTTGATGAACTCGAGCGCCTCCAGGCCTTCAGGGCCATTGAATGCCGCCTCAGTAAGGTCGTCGTTCAGCACCTCACCACCGGCTTGCCACAGATACTGGTAGAAGGTGTGATTGAGAGTCACATTTCCATCGTATGCAAAGAGATAGTGCCCAGCGTCAGCAACGACTGGACCTGCGTCACGAAGCTCGTCCCAAGTGGTGGGGCAATCAACCCCCGCTTCTTCCATAATATCGGCTACGCAGTAGTTCGCTCCCTTCTGCATGAGAAGTGGCGCGCCGTAGAGGGAGCCATCCCAGCTCATTGCTTCGAGGGACGCGTCGTAAAAGGCATCCCAGTCGTCGCGTAGATTGTCGAGCGGCAGGAGAAGGTCCTGATCGGCAAACTGTGGGATGAAATCGGGATTGAAGTAGACGACATCCGGGGCATTCCCGCCTGCAACCGCCGTGACTAAAGCTTCCTCCCGGTTGGCGAAGCCCTGCATGACGACCTCGACATCAACATCGGGGTACTCGTCGTTAAAGTCGGCAACAACGTCGTTCCACCAGTCGACGCTATCGATAGGCCCCAGCGGATAAGTCCAGAAGACCACTCTGCCCGTAACCTCTCCGGGATCGTCAGGGATCCCCCCATCCGGTTCGTTAGCGCCTCCGCATGCAGCGAGAGCTAGCGCCGCCATGGTAGTTGGTACTGCAAGTGCGAGCTTCACATTGCGTCTCATGAGCCCTCCGTTGGGTGCTTAATTCGGGTGTGCCTGTCTTCGCAGCGAGTGCTGATGCAAGCGATTGCACTAAACATAGCGGCGCTCTCTACAGAATGTCAAGGGGCGCGACATCCGCGAGAAGGTTACGTTTCAGTCACGGAGCGGCACGCGGGCCGAGGCCCGCAGTGGTGCCCTCAATGCGGCTCACGTGATGGTATTGCTCTCAGCTGAATGGCAGGGGCGCCTTGCTCGCGGCGGCCCGCCCTGATGCGCACTTATGCGGCTCTTCGGAGTTTGTTGTGGGGTGGGGGTGACACGCCGGTGGGCTGGGTAGGGGTCGGGGCCCTGAGGGAGGATCAGTAGCGACAAAATCAGCTGATCTGCCAAAGGCCCCCGACGTTGTTCGACTCTACGTGCCTGCTTACACCTGCGTCTTCCTACTGCACCCGGTGCGATGAGTTCCTCGGTATCCCTGGCCTGCACCCAACCTCGTGCGTTCGTGATCATGAGGGGCTGGTGATCACCGTAGAAACCACCCCGGCCGTGGAGGGGTGCCGTACGTGCGGGTTGGTGGCGCACGGCCACGGGCGTCAAGAACGAATCTTGCACGATATTCCCGCTTTTGGTGCCCCTGTGCGGCTGATCTGGCGGCGCCGACGCTGGGTGTGCCCCGAGCCTTCCTGCCCGGGGGCCACGATCGGTGAGGAGGTACCCGACCTGGTCGAGGGCGGTGCCAGGCTCACAACTCGCGCGGTGTGGTGCGCGATCAGCCAGCTGCGCTACGAGCACGGCACCGTGGAGGGTCTGTCCCGGCAACTGGGGGTGGACTGGCACACCCTGTGGAACCACGTGCGCGCGAAACTCACCGACATGGCCGCCGATCCTGCCGTTTGGCGGGGGTGAAAGTGTTGGGGGTCGATGAGCACCTGTGGCATCACACCTCGCACAAAATCAAGGAGAAGGGACCCAAGGAGCTCACCGGGATGGTCGACCTGACCCGCGACGACAAGGGTCAGGTCCACCCCGATTATTGGACCTGGTCCCAGGCCGCTCCAGGCCCGTGCTCACCGCGTGGTTACGGGCCCAAGGCACTGGGTTCACTGCTGGTATCGAGGAGGCTGCGATCGACCCCTTCGCCGGGTACAAGACCGCCCTGCAGTCCACTCTGGACGATGATGCGGTGCTCGTGTTGGATGCCTTCCACGTGGTGACGCTGGGGACCAAGGCCCTGGATGAGGTGCGTCGCCGGGTGCAGCAGGCCACTACCGGGCACAGGGGTCGTAAGGGGGATCCCCTCCATGGGATCGCCAGGGTCCTGCGCACCGGGTGGGAGCACCTCGAAGAGCGACACCTTCGGAGAATCAGTAAGGCGATCTCGGCCGACCCTGCACACGAGGAGGTGTACGTCACTTTGAAGCGGACTGAGTGAATCGGAGGCATGATTTAACCTATGGAAGGAAATCGTGTCGTCTCGTAACACTTATGATCTGGAGTTCCGCGAGCGTGCGGTGCGCATGTATCTGGACCGTCTCAAAGAGGATGGAATCTCTAAGCGTGGTGCCCGTCTCGAGGTCGGGGAGTTGCTGGGGGTGAATGAATCCACGCTGCGCAACTGGGTGGGGTCCAGGTTGGCGAAGGCGCCAGACCGGCGCCTGGGGAGTCAGTCGATGAGGAGAATGCTCGTCTGAGCAAGGAGAATGCCCAGTTGCGCCGGGTGAATGAAATCCTGCGCACGGCTTCAGCTTTTTTCGCCTCTGCGGAGCAGAGGCGAAAACTCGGGTCATAGCGCGAATGTGGGGCTTGTCATCTTTTCTGTGTAAGCCGTACGGGGCTTATGCATGGAAGGATGTATGAATGACTGTCATGGATGACAAGCCAAGGTCGCATGTTGCGACCAATGAGCTCGCTGAGGAGCTCG
>Ga0079226_10005069_pt1 | contig 10075 bp, 11 predicted proteins | sample Poulit2014_FD_76345 | JGI IMG/M metagenome (GOLD analysis project Ga0079226, IMG submission 76345) | Agricultural soil microbial communities from Georgia to study Nitrogen management - Poultry litter 2014 | ecosystem: Environmental > Terrestrial > Soil > Agricultural land | place: USA: Georgia... | reverse complement strand
TTGTTTGTTTAGTTCTTCATTGTTGTATTTTTCTGTCATTCTTATCTCCTTAATTTAGAATTTTTCTAATGATTTGAAGTGCCTTTACATCTTTATCAAAATAAGCTCCTATAAAATAGCCAACTAGCATAACTACCCATACTCCCAAGGTTTTGAAAAAACCAAAGTTAAATAGGAAAATTAATGTTAGTATGCTTAGTGAAATAGAGTTTACCTTGCCTTTGTTTTTTTTGTAGAAATTAAGAAAAGATGCCCTGTTTCTTTCTCTAATATCAAGTTTTCTCATTTCTACATCGTATATATTATAGTCTTTTTTTTCTTTGATATTTTCCATGCTATCTCTTCTCTATTTCTTTCTTATCTATCTTTAAATCAAGCCTTACATCTGTTAGTCCTGTAAATTCTTTGAGTCTTTCGATTATTTCATCCCTCATTCTTTGTGACAAAAGATTTACATCGTCAGATCCAAAATAATCTACAAGGGCCTTTGCTTCTATTTTCTCATTTTCTACTATGACAGCCTTAGTTTTTATAGTTTTAACTTCAAAAAATTTTCCTATGGCTTTTTCCATAATAACCTCAAGTGATTTTCTTGTGAGAAGTATACTCCCCTTCTCATCCTCTATTAGGACATCAAAACCTCTGTTAGAATTTTTCTTAAGTGTAACTAGTATTATGATTGAAAATGCAATCAATAGGACTCCTAAGCTTAAGAAAAGACCCTTTATGAAAGCTACATTTGATAGTAAATCCCTAAGGAAAGTAACTTCCATAACCGTTAGAGGAAGGCTATTAATATCTATTCCTAAAACCAAAAATAAGGCTCCTAAGAGGAGTAAAATTATTAGCATTATAGAATAAAGAAATTTCATAAATTTTCCCATACCTATCTCCTTCTTATAATTCTACCCTCTTAAGAAGCCTTTCAATCATCATCTTCTAATTCTAAATTAAGATTTAGCCAAGTTTCATCAAGGTCGTCTCTCATATCTTCTAAGTCTTTCATTTCCCTAAAAAGCTCGGCCACTCTTTTTTGGTCGTCATAAAAGCCTTCGGCAAGACTTTCCTTTGTGAGAGCTTTTATTTTTTCATCAATATCTTCCATATCTTTTTCTATATTTCGAATTTTTGTCTTGATGGCCCTAATTTCATCTCTCTTAAGCTTTTCTTTTTTTCTTTCTTTTTTGATTTGAGTCTTTGTGACTGTGGCTTTTTCCTCCTCAGTCATATTCATTTCCCTAAGTTTTTCTTGGTAGTAATCATAATTTCCAAGATATAAATCCATCCCATCTTTTTTCATATCTAAGATTTTGCTGGCTATTTTATTTAAAAAATACCTATCGTGGGAAATAATCAGACAAGTCCCCTCAAAATCAAGGATGGCATCTTCCAAAATCTCCTTAGAATCAATATCTAAATGGTTGGTTGGCTCATCCATCAAGATGAAATTGCAATCTGATATCATTAGCTTAAGGAGGGATATCCTTGCCCTTTCTCCACCAGAAAGCTCTGAGATTTCTCTAAAGACATCTGTATCGTAGAACATAAATTTGGCAAGATAGGACCTTATCTCAAAGTTTGTAAGCATAGGAAAAGTATCTCTTATCTCATCAAATATTGTATTTTCTAGATTTAGGCTCTTTTGCTCCTGGTCAAAGTATCCTAGGTGGACGGATTCACCAAGTTTAGCTCTGCCCTCATCTTGGTAGATTTGATCTAATATTATTTTAAATAAGGTGGTTTTGCCTACCCCATTATCGCCAATAATGGCTGCTCTTTCGTTTCTGTAGACCTCGAAGGATATATTTCTAAATATCTCCTTATCATCATAACTCATTTTGAGATTTTCTACCTTTAGGACATCCATGCCGGATTGGATTCTCGGGGTGAATTTGAGATTCATAGTGTCAGATAGTTCTATTGGTTTGTCGATTCTTTCCATCTTGTCTAGGAGTTTTTGCCTAGACCTAGACTGTGAAATCCCCCTTTTTCTCTTAGAACCACCTAGGTTTTTGAGCCTATCTATGATTTCTTCTTGTCTAGCAACTTCTTTTTGATGGCTCTTGTATTGGTGAATCCTAACTTCTCTATCCTTTTTCCTCTGGGTCATAAAACTTGTATAATCTCCTCTATAAGAAGTGAGTTTGCCGTGTTCTAGGACCATCATCCTATTGACTGTAGCATCTAGAAAATACCTATCGTGGGAGATTATGATTGCTGTACCCTTGTAGTTTTTTATAAAGGTTTCTAGGAAATTTATGGCCTTTATGTCAAGGTGGTTGGTTGGCTCATCAAGTAGAAGTAGGTCTGGTTTTTCTAATAAAAGGCCCGCAAGCTCTACTCTCGCTTTTTGCCCACCTGATAGGTCCGAGATTTTTTTGTTAAATTCACCTTTATCAAAACCCATGGCGGAAAGAGTGCCTTCAAGCTCGCTTTCAATAGCGTAGCCGTTTTTGCTGTGGTAAAGTTCGCTTTTTCTTGTGTACTCCTCCATGATTGAGGCAAGGGTTTCTTGATTTTCTTCCTTGCTCATCTTTTTTTCTAAATCTCTGATTTCAGCTTCTAATTTTATCAAATCATCAAAGACTGACAAGCAATAGTCGTAGATAGTCATATCGCTATCTATGGTCAAGATTTGCTCAAGATAACCCAGCTTGATATCCTGGGGTATAAAAATCTTGCCATAATCCGGACTTATTTTGTCCGTTAAAATATTAAAAAGGGTAGATTTGCCAGCCCCGTTTAGACCAACGAGTCCTGCCTTATCACCCTTTTCCAAATTAAAACTTAGGCCAGAAAATATCTCCTTATTGGGATATGATTTGGACAAGTTCGATACATTAAGTACATTCATTTAAAATATAAAGTCCTCTGGGGAATTCATAAAATATGTCAAGGTAAATAGGGATTCATCAAGGTGGACAGATTCTATTACCACACCATTTGAAACCTTAAGATCAACTGGTGAGAAGTTCCAAATTCCCCTAACTCCCCCTTCACATAGGACATCTGCTACTTCTTGAGCAACTTCTTTTGGTGTAGCAATAATTCCTATATCAATTTTGTTATTATCTAAAAACTCTCCTAAAGTATCTACATTTCTTACTTCTAGGTTATTATCATATAATACAGTAGCTTCTTTGTCAAAAACCGCTTCAAATTCGTATCCTAAGTCAGAAAAAGACTGGTATTGGTAGAGGGCGTGGCCTATGTTTCCGTAACCTACTAAGATTAATTTGTAGTCTTTGTCTACTCCTATTATCTTTGATAATTCATCAATTAGTTCTTTGACATTGTAGCCATAACCTTGCTGGCCGAAGCAACCAAAGTGGTTTAAATCTTGTCTGATTTGGCTGGCTGTAAGGCCTGTTATATATGACAATTCTTTTGAAGATACCCTAATTATGCCCTTATCATTAATACTTTCTAAATACCTATAGTATTTTGGAAGTCTTTTGATAACAGACAATGAAATATTTTTTTTGTTCATTATAAACTCCTACTCTTCTCTTTCTCCATCATATAAGATATGAGAATTTAGTAACTGCCTATCATATTCGCTTAAACTGTCTTCATTTTCTTTGTTGTCAATCTGCGCAATTATACTATCTAGCTTATCATCTCTAATTTGTCTTAACTCTTCTTCACTTGTTTCGACCCTGATTTCTCTATCTCCGCCACTATCCTTATCCCTGAGGGATATGGCATTTGCTAGATGGAGAAAATATGCTATAACCAAACTTGAATAGAAAATCAATTGGTTATATCTTAGGAAGAAATCATTATTGATTACAATCTTACGAGGCAAGGCCTTTATAAATATCGCCAAGGCTGATAGACCATGGATTGATAGGAATAAAAAGGCAAGGCCTATAATGATTGCTACGAGGATTGAAAACCCTCTGGCATTTTTATTAAATAGGACATCGAAGGAATAAACTAACATCACTGTCCATGATCCTAAAAATAAAATATACCAGGCTAGGCTGATGGCCCAGCCGCTTAAAAATCTTTGTGAAATAGTTAAGAGAAATAAGATCATAATAAGAAAGACTAGTGTCTTGCTTACCCTTCTTTCAAACTTATTTTCCATAGCTACTCCTATTTTTTGGACTTATACCTCTTTTGAGCATCTAAAATTTTCTTTCTAATCCTTAGATTGTTTGGGGTAATTTCAATTAGTTCGTCTTCTTCAACAAACTCCATCATTTCCTCTACACTCATCTTTTTGGCTGGTGTAAGGACGATTGCGTCGTCATTACCACTTGCCCTAGTATTAGTCATTTTTTTCTTTTTGCAAATATTTACATCAATATCAAGGCCCTTGGCATTGGAGCCTACAATTAGGCCTTGGTATATTTCTTCACCTGGTTCTATAAATAATTGGCCCCTAGATTGGGCAGCATTTAGTCCGTAGGCTGTTGCAAGCCCTTTTTCTGTAGCGATAAGAGATCCTAAAGGTCTTCTCTCTAAATCTCCCTTATACCTATCATAGCCTTCAAATTCTGTATTTAAAATACCTGTCCCCTTGGTATCAGTCATAAATTCTGTCCTATAACCTATAAGGCCTCTTGCTGGAATTCTAAATACAAGTCTGGTGTAACCTGAGTTAGATGGGTGCATATCAATCATCTCACCCTTTCTCCTACCGAGTTTTTCTATTACAGAACCTGTGTATTCTTGGTCAACGTCAATTGTTGCAAGCTCGATCGGTTCAAGTTTTTTGCCATTTTCGTCGGTTTTAAACATTACTTCTGGCTTTGAAACTTGGAATTCATAGCCTTCTCGTCTTAGGTTTTCTATAAGAACTGATAGATGGAGTTCGCCCCTACCTGACACCTTAAAGGCTTCTGTTGTATCTGTTGGCTCAACTCTTAGGGAAACATCTGTTTCGCTTTCCTTATAGAGCCTATCTCTGATATGCCTACTTGTGACATACTTGCCATCACGACCTGCAAATGGTGAATCATTTACAGAAAATGTCATAGATAGGGTTGGTTCAGAAATTTTTGTAAATTCAATCGGTTCATGATCTGCCTCAGTTCCGATTGTATCCCCTATACCAATATCTTCCATACCAGAGATTGCAACAATAGAACCGAATTTCGACTCTTCAACCTCTACCCTATTTAGGCCATCAAATTCATAAATTGTGACAATTTTTGATTTAACCAGCCTATCTTTTTCATTGTAATTTGTAATAATAGCTGGGTCATTTTTCTTAATTGTACCACATTCCACCTTGCCAATGGCAATTGTACCAAGATAGTCATTGTAGTCTGTAGTTGAAACTAAAACCTTAAAACCAAGAGATTCATCAGCCTCGAAAGCTGGTGTATACTCGATAATGGTATCAAGTAGGTCTGTCATGTCTTCTTTTACGACAGATCTATCAAGACTTGCCCAACCTTGTTTTGCCGAGGCGTAAACAATTGGGCTTTCAAGGTAAGATTCATCTGCATCTAAGGAAATAAATAAGTCTAGGATTTCATCTTCAACTTCTTCTATCCTTTGGTCAGGTCTGTCTACCTTGTTGATACAAATTATGGCAGGTAGCCCTAGTTCTATGGCCTTTTTAAGTACAAATTTTGTTTGTGGCATAGGTCCTTCGTGGCTGTCTACTACAAGTACAACAGACTCTGCCATATTAAGAACCCTCTCTACTTCCCCACCAAAATCAGCGTGGCCTGGGGTGTCTATAATATTTATCTTCATGTCTTTGTAAGAAACAGCAGTATTTTTTGCAAGGATTGTAATCCCTCTTTCTTTTTCTATAGAATCAGAATCCATAACCCTGTCTTTGACTGCTTCATTTTCTCTAAATAAACCTGATGTTTTTAGAAGACCATCTACAAGTGTTGTTTTTCCGTGATCTACGTGGGCAATTATTGCTACATTTCTAACATCTTCTCTAATCATTAAATCCTTCTTTCATGCTAACAAATTCTATCAATATATTATACCTAATGTGAATTAATTATCAATTATTGGCAAATAAAAACATCCCCTAAAGGATGTTGTTAAGGATTTCGTATAAGGCAAGCAATGGAGTTTTTATCTATTATAATCTTATCTGATAACTTTTTTACTAGGTCGATGCCCCTTCCGTTTTCTGCAAACCTACCCTGGCATTTATCCCTAGTAATTCCCTTCCCCTGGTCTTTGACCTTGATTAGGAAAAACCTATCTGCAAAGACAATAAATATTTCAATAAGTTTATCTATATCCTTGTTGTTGCCGTGCTTGTAAGAATTGCTAGTAAGTTCATCTAGGATTAATCTCATCCTAAAAATCTCATGTTCTTCATAGGCCTTATCCTTAAGCACACCAATAAACTTATCCCTAAATTTTTTTATATCTTTAAGGTCAGAATGTATGACCGTCCTAATTATCTCCATTTTTCCTCTCCTATGTCTTTAATACCCTATTTTTGTTTTTTTTATCATCTATATCTAATAGACTTATTAGGCTTTTAGAAATTAACTATGTTTAATTTTATAAATCTGTGGTATAATATAAACATAGCAGATAATGAAAGGAGATATTATATATGAAATACGTATGTACAGCATGTGGATACATCTATGATCCAGCTGAAGGAGACATTGACAACGGTATCGAAGCAGGTACAGAATTTGCTGATCTTCCAGAAGATTGGGTTTGCCCAGTTTGTGGTGTTGGCAAAGACATGTTCGAAGCTCAAGAATAATAAAAAATTAGAGGCCCTAGGGCCTCTTTTTTATTTAGAATTCATCTTGATTTCTATCGTTATTTCTAATTACAATACCAATTGCAACAAGAATGACCAGAACAAAAACCAAAGCAACTATGACTATAGGTTTTGAAAAAACCGGGCTTTTTTCTTCATAAACATCACCAGTAGGATTAAGGGCCAAAATATGTCCTCTTTCGTCCTCACTGTCCTCGATATTGTCAGGCTTTACTTCTAAAAGTATTTTTTTCTTTTTTTCTGGGAAATCTTCGTCTGAAAAAGCCTTGTCGTCTTCTTTTCTTGCTGGCACCATCTCTTGACTCTTTATTGAGTTTATCCTATTTGCCGCTTCATCTTCAAGTCTTCGTTTTTGCTTTTCAGTAGTTGCTGATTGGATCTTCTCATTATAGTCTTTTAGTATGGCCTCAGTTTGTTTGCTTGTGCTATTTGGACTTTTTCCTTCTTTATTTTCTGAATCTATGGTCTGCATATCAGATAAGGCCTTTGATAAATTGGAGTTCTTATCCAGTTTTTTGACTAGTTCATCAACTGCCTTTTCAATTTTTTCCATATCAGGGTTTTGTGTTTTGCTATTAGATTCTTCCTTTTGGGTGCTCTTAGTTTGCGCATTTTCTTTATCAACTTGCTCGTCTTTTTTGACCTCATTAGCCTGATCTTCTTTTTTGACCTCTGGTGTCTCTAGCTTATTCGTTTGGACGCTCTTAGCTTCCTTAGGATTTTCTGCAGACTTTTGGATTGGATTTACACTTTCAGTTATTATAATTTTTTCACCGGCCTTTTGGTCGGTTCCTTCTTTAGCTGGTTGATCTTCTGATGCAAAACTAGTAAAGGTTAGGTTAAAAGTTATAAAGCTTATTAAAATTGTGTATATAAATTTTCGCATCTTAATCACCTTCCTAGTTGTACTTTACCTGTTTTAGTCTATTAAAACAATTTAGTCATCACCATCAAATTGGTCATCAGATGAATACCAACCCTTACCTATAATTGACGAAGTATTTAATATTGTAATAAATGAATAAGGGTCAATATTTTTTATAAAGGACCTAAATTTAGCGGCCTCAAAATTAGATGTTACACAGAAAAATACTGACGTACTAGATCCTCTAAATAAGCCTCTTGCATCCAGAATAGTTGCAGACCTATTTAAGTCTTCTTTGATAAATCTGCCTACTTCTTCTGTTTTTGATGTAATTATTATAAACAATTTGGCAGTATTCATAGTTCCTATAATCATATCTACAAATATTCCCTTCATCAAAAGACCCAAGACAGAAAATAAACCTATCTCTATACCAAATATCTTTATAGATGCAATAGTAAAGATGGAATCCACCACAAGTAGCGACTTGCCTACTTCAAGTGATGTATATTTTTTCATAATCATTGCGATGATGTCTGTCCCACCAGATGAGGCTGCTAGATTAAATAAAATCGCTGAGCCTACCGAGCTCATAAGTAGGGTAAATATTAATTCAAGCATCTTATTATCTGTAAGCGGCCCATTAAGTGGGAATGCTCTCTCTAAGGCTAGGGCTGTAAGCGAGTTTAATATCGCCACATAGCCAGTTCTTAGTGTAAATCTTTTACCAAAAATAAATAGTCCTATTACAAGTAGGGCAACGTTAAAAAATAGAGTAAGTTGCGGACGGTTAAAGGGTACAAACATCGAAGTTATAATACTCATGCCCTCTACCCCACCTATTACAAAGGAGTTCGGGTATTTGAAAAAGCGGGTGCCACATGCCATTAGGATAGCTGCAAAGCTCATCCAAAACAGATTATATTGCCTAGTTTTGACATTGCGTTCGTCAATATTTCTAATAGGCGTTTTCTTTTGCCCGTCTATCTTACAAGATTCATCGGTTTTCAATTTCTACTCTCCATATCAAATTAATTTATACATGTGTATGCTAACAATTATACAATGAACCAACTTTTATGCTAGTAGAAAAGCTAAAGTTGGTTCACTAATTTTTTATTTATTTTTCACTAGTCGTTTGAATAATTGTCAAAGTAACCTTGGACTAAAACTACCGGTGTACCCTTATCCCCTGAGCCTGAAATCAGGTCAGAAAGAGATCCTAAGAGGTCGGTAATTTGTCTAGGAGTAGTGCCTAGCCTTTTGTTTGAATCTGTATTTTTATCCTTATTCCTAACAAGCTTTTTGAATTCTTCTTCTGCTTCTTCTTCAGACAGGCCACAAAGATCATTGTCAGCTACATATTTAAGCTTAAGCTCATTTGGTGTGCCCCTAAGTCCTTCTGTAAAACCAGGAGATACAACCGGATCTGCTAGCTCCCAAATATGGCCTACAGGATCTTTAAAGGCCCCGTCACCATAAATCATAACTTCTATTTGCTTGCCAGTCCTATCAATCAAAACTTTTTGAAGTTTTTCTACAAATTCTTGGCTATTTCTTGGGAAAAGTTTTACTATATTGCCTGTAGAAAGGTTTGAACCCAAAAGTCCATACTCTTCGTTATAGCCTGAGCCATCAACTGGACTTGTTAGAATTTCATCAAGTTTTAAAACTTTTTTAGCACCTTCTTCTACAAGTTGTCTTTTTACAATATCCCTAGTGTGGATTGATGCAACTAAGACATTATCTGTAAATTTAAGAGCATCCACAGGATTGTTTAAGAAATGAATGTCAGAATTTTCTGCAAGCTCTTTATAGAATTCTGGATAAGCCATATCGGTAAAAAGATGCTTATAATCTCCAGCAACCTCTCTAAATTCTTCAAGGCTTAGGACATCTGTATAAGCATTTACATCTGAATTAAAAAGATCCATCTCATCCATTACAAGATTTCCTACCTCATCTGACGGATAAGATAAGCAAATATGTAGCTTCTTACCTGATAAAGCGAAAGCCTTCAAAAGAATCGAAAACCTATTTCTAGAAAGAATAGGAAATAATATTGCTACCTCATCAGCCTCGAATTTATCAGCAAAATCTTTGGCAATCTCTTCTATTGCAGCGTAATTTCCCTGGCTTCTAGCAAGGAGGGATTCAGTTATGGCAACCACATCCTTATCACGAAGTCTAACTTCTTTTTCCCCTAGTTCACATACTATATCACTAACTATATCAACTAAATTGTCACCTTTTTTTATAATCGGAGCCCTAAGGCCCATTGCAACTGTACCTATTAATCTTGACATGTTTTATCCCCTTTCATGCAAATTATACAACTAGTTAGAAAAAAATAAAAATCAAATTTTAAATTAATTTATATATCTAAAAAAATGAAAAATGCTAAAAGCTTAGCTCTTAGCATCAAACTGATCCTTGCATTTCGGACATCTAACCTTAATCTTGCCCTTATTTTTAGGAAT
>Ga0079226_10005068_pt1 | contig 10079 bp, 9 predicted proteins | sample Poulit2014_FD_76345 | JGI IMG/M metagenome (GOLD analysis project Ga0079226, IMG submission 76345) | Agricultural soil microbial communities from Georgia to study Nitrogen management - Poultry litter 2014 | ecosystem: Environmental > Terrestrial > Soil > Agricultural land | place: USA: Georgia... | reverse complement strand
TAGACCCGCATGGATTGTTGAAGAAGTAAAGAAAATGCAGAAGGATATTTGACTGCAGTTGATGATACACAGAATCAACTGCAGTTTTATGCTTTTTTTGATGAAACGTCTTTTCTCAAGAGTGTCTAGCATAAAGTATTTCTACAGAAATTTCTTTATACTTTTGTTATAATAAGAATTATAAGAATTTTCTGTAAGGGTGATGAGGATGAATAAAGAACAGACTGCTGCGTTTAAAGAAGGGTGGCAGAGAGCGAAACAAGTAGCTGCAAAATATCGTCATTACCAGTTGGACATTCCGCACTTGTGGTCGGCTTTGGTGCAACAAGGATATGTAGCGTATGAGATTTATGAAAACTTATCGGTTGATATGAATGCTTTTACTGAATTGATTCAAAAAGAAATAAATAAAATAGCTACTATATCCGGGACACATGTCACATATGGAGAAAAACAAAGCCAACGACTGAGAAAATTGTTAAGTAAAGCGGAAGACTCTGCTTCAAAACTGCAGGATTATTACGTAACTGTAGAACATGTTCTACTAGCTTTATTAGATCAGCCATTTAATCCGTTGGCTGCTTTTTTAAAAGAACAGAATATAGATCAAAAGATGATTTTACAAGAAATTAAACATAAACGAAAAGGAAAGCGTGTGACGTCTATGCATCAGGAAGTTCTCTATGATTCGCTCAATACATATGCTGTTAATCTTAATCAGCGCTATAAGGACGGCAAGATGGGGGCGATTACCGGCAGAGGCCAAGTAATCCAAGACGTCATACGGGTCCTTTCCCGAAAACAAAAAAACAATGCGATTTTGATTGGTCATTCTGGTGTCGGAAAGACTGCTATTGTAGAAGGCCTTGTTCAGAAAATAGTTGAGGATAAGGTGCCGGAAAACTTAGCAAATAAAACAGTATTTAATCTGGATATGAGTGCTCTAGTGGCGGGAGCGAAATATCGCGGAGAATTTGAAGAGAAATTAAAAGCCGTGTTACAAGAAGTGCAGGATTCCAATCAACAAGTCATTTTATTTATAGATGAAATTCATACCATTGTTGGTGTTGGAAAAACAGAAGGGTCCTTAGATGCAGGCAATATATTGAAGCCTATGCTTGCTCGTGGAGAACTTCATTGCATTGGCGCGACCACACGCGATGAATACAGGGAAAATATTGAAAAAGATAAAGCATTAGAACGACGCTTTCAACGTATTGCGGTGCAAGAACCTTCTGTAGAAGATACCAGGATGATTCTCCAAGGAATTAAACAAAGTTATGAACTCTTTCATCAAACTGTTATTTCAGAAGAAGCAATTGAAGCTGCTGTTAAATTGTCAATGCGATATATCTCTGATCGATATTTACCAGATAAAGCAATTGATGTATTGGACGAAGCCTGCGCAGTAAAACGGATACATTTAAATAAAACTCCAGCTGAAATCCAGTCCATTAAACAAAATATTTTAGAAAAAAGAATTGCAGCGCATAAACAACGACAAGTGAACAATACGAAACAATTACGTGATATGGAACAACAAGAAAAGAATTTGTTAAATAAGCAGCGGCAAATGGAAAAACAGTGGCAACAAGAATTAGACTTTTTAGATGGTATCCAACAACATGTTAAAAATATGGCTAATCAACAAAAATTCTATCGTCAAGCTTTACAAGAAGAAAATATTTCAGAAATTATTCGTTCTCAAGAAGCAATATCAAAAGAATAAGAAGAGGTTGATACTTTACAGCAGCAGCGAACTGATCAGTTCGAGGGGGATGTTTTTCTCCAAGAAATGGTGAGTGAGGAGGATATAGCTAAGGTCATAGAAAGATTGACAGGTATAAAAATCAGTGGTGTTTTAGAAAATGAAAGAAAAAAACTTTTATCATTAGAGAAAGATTTGAATGAGCTAGTTATCGGTCAAAAAGAAGCTGTGCAAAAAGTAGCTCAAGCTATACTACGGTCTAGAGCAGGTATTCAAAACCCAACGAAACCAACGGGAACATTTTTATTCTTAGGACCGACGGGTGTAGGAAAAACACAACTTGCTAAAAGTCTCGCCAAAGTTTTATTTGGTACGGAACTGGACATGATTCGTTTAGATATGTCAGAGTTCATGGAAAAGCATGCTGTAGCTAGATTAGTAGGGCCGCCCCCTGGTTATGTAGGTTATGATGAAGGAGGAGAATTAACGGAGGCCGTACGTCATCAACTTCATTCTATTGTGGTGTTAGATGAAATTGAAAAAGCCCATCCAGACGTTTTTCATCTCCTTTTGCAAGTATTGGATGAGGGAAGATTAACGGATTCTCAAGGTAGAACTGTCGACTTTAAAAACACAATTTTGATAATGACGAGTAATGCGGGGTCCTCTTTATTACTGAATTCAATGGAAGAGCACGGAAAGATTACTAGAACTACGGAACAACAGGTAAACGAAGAATTGCATACCTATTTTAAACCTGAATTTTTAAATCGAATTGATGATTCTCTCATTTTTAACCCTTTGACAGTCGAACAAATGTACGCTATCGCAGAACTGATGTTAAACGAATTTAATCGACGTTTACATGACAAGAAAATAGATGTAACAGCAGATAAAGCTGTCATTTCCTGGATTGCAGAAAAGGGGTATGATTCTGTTTACGGGGCAAGACCGTTGCAACGATTTATAACAGAAACGATAGAAACCCCTATTGCAAAAAAGATGATTACAGAAAACATAAAAGAAAATATGCATATTCATATTTCTTTCAGTCAAGACGGTCCTGTATTTCAATATGAAAAACGAATATAAGTACTTACTCCAACGTTTAAAAAGAAATTGAAAAGTGAATATAAATAAAGGAAATATTATCTTATAATGAAAGCGTTTACTTTAATCGGGGGGTGGTACAGCATAATCCTCATAAAAACAAAACGAAAGCAGGTGATAGCTTGAAACATTTTGATATCTTAATAATTGGCTCTGGCCCCGGAGGATATGTGGCTGCTGAAGAAGCAGCTCGTTTAGGGAATTCAGTAGGCGTAATCGAAAAAGAACAAATTGGAGGTTGCTGTTTAAACGTAGGATGTATCCCGTCGAAAACATATCTACAGTATAGTCATTGGTTGTCTTCTATAGAAGCAGCAAATCGACATGGGTTGAAAGCAAAGGTGGAGGATATTGATTTTCCAGCGATTGTGCAGAGGAAAAATGAAGTTGTTTCTACGCTTCAAAACGGAATTCACGCTACATTTAAACAAAATGATATTGAATTTATTCAGGGAGAGGCCACTTATATAGAGGATCATACATTTGTTGTGGAAGGTGAGCATTACACGGGAAAACAAGTTCTTTTAGCAACAGGAGGGCATCCGTTTGTTCCGAAAATTCCAGGATTGGAAAACGCTTCCTATGTCACAACAGATACTTTTTTCGAAATCGAGGAATTTCCTGAAAAATTTATAACGATAGGTGGCGGGGTTATTGCTGTAGAGTTGGCATTTGCTATGCAGAAGCTGGGGGCGAACGTTACCGTCATAGAAGTGGCTTCGGATATTTTACTTACAGTAGATGAAGATGCTCGAGCCTTCATCAAGCAAAAAATGAAGGCAATGGGTATCCAGATTATAACAAATGCAAGCATAAAAGAAGTAACTTCAGACAGTGTTGTCCTTTCTGATAATCAATCGCAACCCTTTGATGAATTGCTTGTAGCAGCTGGACGACAAGCTAATCTTGGGTTACCGATGACGATGGAACTTTCTTTAGAAGAAAATCAGCAGTTTGTAACTGTAGACGAATATTATGAAACAAATAAAACGGGGATATATGCTATTGGTGATTTGATTGGCGGGTATACCTTGGCACATGCTGCGAGTGCAGAAGGTACCAAAGCAGTTCGAGCGATGAGCGGTGCAAAGGAAAAACCAGTTCCTTTACAAAGTATTCCGCGTCCATTATTTACCAATCCGGAAGTATCGGAGTTTGGTTTAAGTGAAGCCGCAGCTGAAGAAAAAGGATACGATACGGTCGTTAAGCAGATGCCGTTTTCAATTAACGGCAGGGCAATTGCTGCGGATGAAACAGAAGGTTTTGTCAAAATTATCACTGAAAAAAGATACCACGAAATTTTAGGAGGGGTGGTGGTTGGTGCGAACGCAACAGACTTACTGCATCAAATTATGACTGTGTATGAAGCAGAAGGAACTGTAGATGAATTGGCGAACACGATATACGCCCATCCAACAATTTCAGAACTCATCCACGACACAGCAAGCAACATTTTAACTACATTTTAGGAGGAAAAACCATGGCAAAAGAAGAGAATAAAGCAATGCCGGAATCCATGAAAGATGTGGAAGCATCATTCAAAGAATTAGTTGATTTAGATGTGAAAACTTCGACAGAAACCAGAGTAGAAGATTTAACAAAAGATGCATCTACTAGCATGTACAAAAACATGGAAAATATTCGTAATTTTGAAGAAAATGCCAAACGTTATTTTGCTGCAGGTGAGATACCCGGTTTTGTTCATTTATATGCAGGAGAAGAAGCAATTGCCGCTGGAGTGTGTGCTCATCTGTCAGATGATGATTTTATTACGAGTACCCACCGCGGACACGGTCATTGTGTAGCTAAAGGCGGGGACTTAAACGGTATGATGGCGGAAATCTTCGGTCGATCCGACGGGCTTGGAAAAGGAAAAGGCGGTTCGATGCATATTGCAGATATTGATAAAGGGATTCTGGGAGCTAATGGAATGGTCGGTGGTGGCTTTGGTTTAGCTACTGGCGCAGCTATGCGAAATAAATATAAGAAAAATGGTAAAGTAGTCGTTTGCTTTTTTGGTGACGGAGCTGCAAATGAAGGGGTTTTCCATGAATGTTTAAACATGGCGGCCATTTGGGATTTACCGATAATTTTTGTGAATGAAAATAATTTCTACGCTGAAGCAACCCCCCAGTGGTATGCTTCTGCTTCAAATACGATAGCAGAAAGAGCAGCGGCATACAGCATGCCGGGAGTCCGTGTAAACGGGAAAGATATTGTAGCAGTGCATGATATTGCCGGAAAAGCAATCGAACGAGCAAGAAATGGCGAAGGCCCAACATTAATTGAGTGTGTTACTTATCGGATGTACGGTCATTTTGAAGGGGACGAACAAAGTTATAAAGCTCAATCCGGCGAAGAAAAAGAATGGGCTGAAGTAGACCCGTTAGATGTATTTAGAGAATATACGATTGAAAATGGTCTTATGACAGAAGAAGAGTTAGATGAAATTAGAGAACAATCGAAAAAAGATATCGAAGCAGCAGTTTCCTATGCAAAAGAAAGCCCAGAGCCTAGCCCAGAGTCCTTATACAAAGATGTATTTGCAGATTAATATAAAATATCTTACAAGAAAAGGTGAAGCGAGATGAGTAATGATAAACTATTTATGAATGCAATAAATGAAGCATTGGACCAAGCAATGGAAAAAGATGAAAACGTTATCCTTTTAGGGGAAGATATCGCAGGTGGTGCTGATGTTTCTCATTTAGAAGAGGAGAATAAAGAATCTTGGGGTGGCGTCTTTGGAGTCACGGCAGGCTTAATGCCTAAATACGGTCGGGAGCGTGTGATTGATACGCCATTATCCGAGATGGGTTACATGAGTTCTGCTGTAGGCATGGCAGCTACTGGATTGCGTCCTGTTCCGGAATTAATGTTTAACGATTTTATTGGTTTTTCTTTTGATGCTATTTTAGGGCAAGCCTCAAAAATGCGCTATATGTTTGGAGGAAAAGCAAAAATTCCGATGACTGTACGCACGATGCACGGGGCAGGAGTGAATGCAGCAGCTCAGCACTCAGGGTCTTATTACGGGATTTTTGGTTCGATTCCAGGTGTGAAAGTTGTAGTACCTGCTACTCCTTACGATGCCAAAGGATTGATGCTTTCCGCAATCGAAGAAGATAATGTCGTTATATTCTCCGAGGATAAAACCTTGTACGGCTCCAAAGGGGACGTGCCGGATGATTATTATACTATCCCCATAGGAGAAGCAGATGTGAAACGTGAGGGTGAACATCTGACTATTGTAACAATTGGTAAAATGCTGTTTGTCGGCCTTGATGTCGCAGAAACATTAGAAAAGGATAATGTTTCAGTCGAAGTTATTGATTTAAGGACGGTTGCTCCATGGGACCAGGAAACTGTCATTCAATCGGTGAAAAAGACAGGAAGATTGATTGTTATCGATGAAGCGAATCCCCATAACAACACAGCAACAGATATTGCATCGGTTGTGACAGATCGAGCCTTTGATTACTTGGACGGGCCGATTAAATGTGTTTGTGCCCCGAACACACCCGTGCCATTCGCCACGAATTTAGAACAATTGTATATACCTAATAAAGAAAAAGTGCTAAATGAAGCTGATGAAATCATATTTGATTTAAAAGCGTAAATGAGGAGGTGGAAAGATGGCTACAGAAATCGTTATGCCTAAATTGGGTTTAACTATGACAGAAGGAACGGTTGAAAAATGGCTTGTAAACGAAGGAGACCAAGTGGAAGAAGGAGACCCTATTGTAGAAATTAGTTCAGAAAAATTATCGAATGAAGTAGAGGCGCCTGCTTCCGGTACCATCATCAAATTGATTGCTCAAGAAGGTGATGTCATTCCTTATCAAGAAGTGATGGCCTATGTGGGCGAAGCAGGAGAAACAATTGATGAAGTGGCTCCATCTCAAGGCCCTTCTGATGAAGAGCGAGAACAGGAAGAGCAAGAAAAGCAAGCCCCTAAAGACAAAACGATACAACAAGAAGGTGCAAAAACAAAACAAGGGGAACGAATCTTTATTACTCCGCTTGCCAGAAAAATGGCGAAAGAACAAGGTATCGATATAGAAGATGTAAATGGTACCGGTGGTAATGGAAGAATAACGCGATTAGATATGGAAAGGTATACGCCATCAGAAAAAACAGCACAGCCTGTTGCAACGGCTTCTGAGATAGAATATGGGGCAGGACTTACAGGCATGCGTAAGACAATTGCTGAACGGATGATGCGGAGTACACACACGACGGCACAAGTAACTAATCAACGAAAAGTGGACGTAACGAAATTAATGGAATTCCGTAACGAAATCAAGGAAAAAGTAGATTTTCCACTCGATAAGGGAGAAATGAGTGTCAATACCCTCCTTACAAAAGCAGTTGTTTTATCTTTGCAAGACATGCCTAGCATCAATGGCTGGTATTACAACAGCGAATACACAAGCTTTGATGAAGTGCATATCGGAATGGCTACGGCAATCGATGAAGGACTCATTGTTCCAGTCATAAAAAATGCTCATCATATGTCTTTGTCCACTCTTGGAAGTGCAATAAAAGACGTTGTTTCTCAAACAAGAAAAGGAACATTAGACGGGTCTCTATATTCTGGATCCACTTTTACAATCACTAACCTGGGAGGCGCCGATATTGAGTACTTTACGCCGATTTTAAACACACCAGAAGTCGGAATATTAGGAGTGGGAGCCATTCAAAAAGAACTCGAATTAGACGAAGAAGGGGCAGTGACTCAAAAACAAAAGCTCCCGCTAAGTCTAACTTATGATCACCAAGTTATTGACGGTGCACCGGCAGCAGAATTTTTGCAAACAATAGCTGGTTACTTACAAAATCCGTATCGCATATTGCTTTAAAAGGGGTTTCTAAAAAAAGAAGAGTAGTAGAAGCTGTATAGAAGAAAATTCTTTTATACAGCTTTCTTTTTATATTGAGAGGGTTTGAGAAAAATAGTACTTCATCTAAACGCATATAAAATTATGTTAAAAATAGTTATCATGTTTGCAATATTTAGCTGACCAGGTAGCTAATTTTAAACTCAAGGATAGATTAGCGTTAGTTTAAACGGTATCATTTAACTAAAGGTAATTCAGTAAATTGACTTCGTATTTTTGTTATGATACTTTTAATGTAAGCGATTACAATGCTGGTTGAATATGATTTTAATTTATTGAGCAGGCGAATTATAAAAAAAGGAGTGAATAGCTTTGAATTTTTCTGTTCGCGAATTGCTGAAAAGTAGAGGAATTGTACCGAAAGAAGAACATTTGGATATGCTAGAAACACGTAGGAAAGAATTGTGGGAGTTGCGGGATGGTTTGAAAAAAATTCATATTGATGAAACAGATATTAGTTTACGTAACGTTCCTGGGGGTGATCATGTTGAGTAAAGAGTTGGCAGCTAAATCGGTAGAAGAACTGGCTCCACTTTTGAAAGATAAATCCATCTCTCCAGTTGAAGTGACAGAAGGGGTATTGGACCAAGCGGAAAAAACACAAGATACAATTAATGCTTATATTGATATCTACCGAGAAGATGCATTGAAAAAGGCTCAAGAAGCAGAACAAGAAATATCCAGCGGTAATTATAGAGGAATGTACCATGGCATACCAATGGGAATTAAAGACATTATTTATATGAAAGATAAAGTAACAACTATGGCATCTAAAATTCATAAAGATTTTGTGTCTGACTTTGATGCAACAGTCGTGAAAAAATTAGAAAAAGCAGGGGTTGTGATTACAGGGAAAGTAAGTTTACATGAGTATGCGTGGGGGATTACGAATAACAATCCACATTTCGGACCAGTGAGAAATCCTTGGAATATAAATAAAATTCCTGGAGGCTCAAGTGGAGGTTCGGGGGCTGCCGTTGCAGCGGATGCAACCATTGCTTCTTTAGGAACAGATACAGCAGGGTCTATTAGAATTCCATCTTCTGCTTGTGGTATTGTCGGACTAAAACAAACGTACGGACGAGTAAGTAAATATGGTGTTTTTCCGTTGGCTTGGACACTTGATCATGTCGGTCCAATGACAAAAACAGTTAAAGATGCTGCAGGTCTATTGCAAATTACGGCAGGATTCGATTTTCAAGATCCAACATCTGTGGATACGCCTGTAGATAACTATTTGGAAGGTATAACAGGTGATGTGAAGGACTTGGTTATAGGCGTGAATGAAGATTATTTTTTCAAAAACGTTGATTCGAAAGTAGAAAAGCTTGTTCGAGATGGCATACAAACTTTAGTGGACCAAGGGGCAAAAGTAAAAGAAGTTAAAATACCTGCTTTGCAATATGCTGAGTGGGCGGAGTTAATCACTTCTCTTTCTGAAGCTTCCGCCATTCACCACAGTGATTTGAAAAATCGACCGGATGATTTTGGAAATGATATCCGGCTTCTTTTCGAATTAGGGGAACTTCCAACCGCTGTTGAATATTTACAAGCTCAACAAGTTAGAAGACAGCTTAAGCAAGATTTTAATAAAGCTTTTAAAGAGGTAGACATGTTAATAGCTCCCACTTTACCAGTATTACCTAATGATATAGGTGATGATTTTGCCGAATTAAATGGCGAAAAAGTAGATTTAATCAACAATATTATTAGATTTATGGGACCCGAAAATTTAACTGGGCTGCCTGCTTTAACCGTTCCGTGTGGTTTAAGTGAAGGGTTGCCGGTAGGGATGCAATTTATTGGGCCAGCTTTTAAAGAAACTGCTATTTTAAATGCAGGATATGCTTTTGAACAAACGAAGCCAATGCAAGGTCAAAAACCAATTTTGTAAGACAATAAAATTAAACAAACCAGTATAGACAAGGTACTGGTTTGTTTTTTGTGATGTTATGAAACTAAGCTAATCAATCTAATGATGTTTTAATTTTTATAAAACTGGAGTCGATAATTAAAATTTTTTCTGATGGAAGTTAGGAGCAAAAGAAGTGAAGGATTTTGTGGAAATGTTTTGATGAAACAATAATAACAAGATTGTTTTCCATTAAGTCTAGTTTGAAAAAAATATGGATTTGACTGATTGATGGGTGTGTCACGGCAAAAAAGTCTTAAAAAATAAGTTTTACCGCTGTAGAGAGCTCCCTCGGCAAAAGCAGTCACTAAAAGAAGAAATACTGCCGTGTCGGAGAGGTTCACGGCAAAAGAAGACGCTAAAAGGAGAAATCCTGCCGCGGAGGAGAGCTTCACGGCAAAAGCAGTCACTAAAATAAGAAATACTGCCGTGGCGGAGGGATTCACGG
>Ga0079226_10005067_pt1 | contig 10080 bp, 10 predicted proteins | sample Poulit2014_FD_76345 | JGI IMG/M metagenome (GOLD analysis project Ga0079226, IMG submission 76345) | Agricultural soil microbial communities from Georgia to study Nitrogen management - Poultry litter 2014 | ecosystem: Environmental > Terrestrial > Soil > Agricultural land | place: USA: Georgia... | reverse complement strand
CTTCATTCGGCTACATTAGAAACCACCTTAAGTCGATAGTTTCTGCTGACCCATTGGTGTCTCTCGACGTTTCTGGGCAGTAGCTTACCTCCATATAGGAGCCTCACCTAACGAGGGGTGATTTTAAGTTTTATCTATCTAACACGTAACTATTATAACAACACTTAGCTAATTGTCAAATACATCCATTCATGTTTGAAAAAAGCTAAATACTTATAAAATCAACATTCTATATATATACTATGCATAACGGAATAACATTTAAGGTGATGATAACATTGAAAATCGATATTATTGGTGATGTACACGGGTGCTACGAGGAATTATGCGAACTCCTTACTAAACTTGGCTATAAAAAACAGCAAAATACCTTCTTTCATCCCGAAGGAAGAAGGGCAGTGTTTGTAGGAGATATTACAGATCGTGGTCCAGCGTCGATCTCTGTTATTCAATTAGTATACAATATGGTTGTCGTTCATAAGGAGGCACAATACGTTCCGGGCAATCATTGCAATAAATTATATCGTTATTTTTTAGGAAATAACGTACAAGAAAAACATGGATTAGAAACAACTGTAGCGGAGTATAAAGCTTTAGGTCAAAAAGAACAGGAAAAAATTCGCAAACAGTTTATGTTTTTATATAAACATGCGCCACTATACTTGCAGATTCCAGAATTGCAAGTTGTTATTGCACATGCTGGAATCAAAACATCTTTGATTGGACGCACAGACAAAAAGGTTAAGTCTTTTGTTTTGTACGGGGATACTACCGGAAAGTTTCATCCGGATGGTCGCCCAATCCGCAGAGACTGGGCGAAATACTATCAAGGAGATCAATGGATTGTCTATGGCCACACACCTGTAAATGAACCGAGAAAAATAAATAAAACAATAAATATCGACACAGGATGTATATTCGGGAATCGATTAACAGCTTTTTCTTTACCGGAAGAAAAAACAACTTCTATACCATCAAAACAGCCTTTTATAGAGGAAAAATTTCATCGTTTTGATGACTGATCCGATTCCATTAACCTTCCGATATCCTCTGGAACGGCCGATTGAAAAACCATTCTTTCATTTGTGGACGGATGGACAAAGCTCAGCTCAAAGCAGTGCAGTGCCTGCCGCTTCATTTTTTCAATGGAACCACCATATAGGTCATCGCCTGCAAGTGGGTGTCCAATGGAAGAGAAATGAACACGAATTTGATGGGTTCGGCCAGTTTCAAGTTTAATATCAACGAGGGAAAAATGAGAGGTCTCCTTTAAGACTTTGTATTTGGTAATAGCGCGCTTTCCTATTGAAGTGACAGTTCGTTCAATAATGGATCCTTCTTTCCTGCCAACTGGCCTGTTGATGATACCTTCCTTTTTCTTGAGATGTCCTTGTATGACAGCCTTATATCTGCGCCCCACTTCTCCTGCTCTTTGAGAAACCGCAAGCAAGGAATGGCTATACCGATGTTTTGCAATGAGCAGTAAACCTGATGTATCCCGATCAAGTCTTGTTACTATATGTACTGTATATGGAATCTTATTTTCTGCATAATAAGCCAACAATCCATTCGCTACTGTGCCTGTTGGATGTTGAAACGAGGGGATTGTTGCCATCCCCTGCTCTTTATTAATAATAATAATATCTTCATCTTCATAAACAATCGAAAGCGGGATTTTCTCCGGCTTCATATACGCTCCTACTTCCTCTTTCGGAAACTTGATCGTAAGTATATCCCCGGCAGATAAGCAATAGCGGACAGTTTGCGGGATTCCATTAACAGTAATTCCCTTATTTGTCTTTACTGCTATTATTAATCTTCTTGAAAATGCCAGTACATGATGTAGGTAATCACGAAGCAGCATCCCATCATGTTCCTGTTCAATTTCCCATCTCATTTTCATGCCCCTCTTACTTACTCTATTCTTCAGCTACAAATGAATCCCTCACCCTATTCCAGAAAGGAAATGGACGGAATCTGGCAAAGCGAATCCTTTCTTTAGCAACCCGGCACTGGATTGATTTTACGTTCGTATAAGTTTCTGTAAAATGATCAATTGCGATTAAAAAGCTGCTGTCCACCATAGGTTTTAATAAACAAGTATGGTGCTTAGGTAAAATTAATGGGGAACCGATTGTACGAAAAACTCGGTTGTTAATGGACGCCATTTCGGTTAATTGAATCGCATCTACGGCAGGGTGTAGAATTGCTCCGCCCAATGCTTTATTATATGCTGTACTTCCAGATGGGGTTGATATACATAATCCATCTCCGCGAAATGTTTCAAAGTGTTCTCCTTTAATTTGAACATCAAAAACAACCGAACCTTCTGCTGTTTTAATCGTTGATTCGTTCAAGGCAAGAAATCGGTCTTCTTTGCCTCCAGTATGTGATCGAATTATGACTTCTAAAAGCGGGTACTCAACAATTTGAAATGGCGTCTTTGCAATTTCAATAATTAATTTTTCAACTTCTTCTGGTACCCAATCTGCATAAAATCCTAAGTGTCCAGTATGTACCCCAATAAAGGCGGTTGACTTTAAACGATATACATAGCGATGAAATGCTTCTAGGAATGTTCCATCTCCACCCACAGAAATAACAAGGTCCGGCTCTTTTTCATCATAGATTAGATCAAAATCTGTTAAATACTGTTTAACCGTTAATTTAATCTTATTGGAACGTTCATCGCCTCTTGAAACAACTGTAAACTTCATCCTGTCAGCCCCTTTATCATGATTTGGTTCATTTATTTCTACATTCGATGGAATATCCGTTGTGCTTCTTGTATTTCATGTTTTATGATCGACATTTCCTCATCTAACTTAAATGCCGCTTCTGCAGCCCGCTGTAATCTCGATTTAATATTAGGTGGTATACTTCCTTCATATTTATAATTTAATGAATGCTCATTGGTGGCCCAAAAATTCATCGCAAGTGTTCTAATTTGTATTTCCGCCATCACGATTTTCACACCATGAATTGTTTCCACTGGATATTCGATAATCATATGAAAGGAGCGATAACCGCTTGTTTTTTTATGTGAAATATAATCTTTTTCCGCAATGATAATAAAATCTTCCCGTGCGCGCAGCATTTTAACAATCGTATATATATCGTCGACAAACTGGCATACTACCCTAACGCCAGCAATATCCTGAATATCCTGTTCAATTCTCTCAAGTGGAACTTGTCTTTTTTCTGCCTTTTCGATAATACTTTGAATGGGCTTCACCCTACCTGTAATAAATTCAATAGGAGAATGTTTCGATTCATATTCAAATTGAGCCCGCATTCCTTTAAGCTTTACTTTTAGTTCTTCAACAACCTGTGAATAAGGTGCTAGTATTGCTTCCCAATTCATTAGCTGACACCACCTATTTTCATGTTAGATAACAACCTAATTTCATTTTACCACAACATTGCACAATCATTAATCATTGCATATTTAAGAGAATTTCGGGATAATTAGCATAAACTTTCCTCGGAGGTATTATTCAGGTGACACAAGAAATAGAGATTGAATATAAAAATTTATTAACAAAACAGGAATTTAATAATCTATTGGATCATTTACCATTTCCAGCAGACGCTCAAAAACAGACAAACTATTATTTTGAGACAAAGGACTTTTCCTTAAAGGAAAACGGATGTGCATTGAGAATTAGAGAAAAGGAGGATACCTATCATTTAACATTAAAAGAACCACATCCGAATGGTTTACTTGAAACACATGATATTTTAACAAAACAGGAAGCAATGAACTGGATTAAGGGAAAAAATAGAGTAATAAAAAATGCCGCTAAATCATTAAAACAATTGCAAATCTCGCCAGAGTCCCTTATTTATTATGGAAGTTTAATAACAGAGCGCAGGGAATTGAAATATAGAGAAGTTTTATTAGTACTGGATTATAGCATATTTAACGGGAAATCAGATTATGAATTGGAACTGGAAGCACCAAATGAAGAAATAGGTTTAAAAACATTTGAGAGACTTTTAACCCAGTTCCAGATTCCAAATCGAACAACTCCAAATAAAATTCAGCGCTTTTTTTCTTCATTATGAAGCAAGCATATTTGACTACCAATCAATACCCGTCAATCAGATAAGTTGCGACGCGCTAATTCGGTTGCTACAATATATACACATAAATAAGAAAGACAAACGTAAATTTTTAATAGGAGAAGATTTGGGATGACACAACAATTCGGAACAATCTACGAAGCAATTGGCGGCTTTGACACAATTGATCGCCTTGTAACAAACTTTTATCGCCGAGTAGGAAAACACCCTGCTTTAACACCCATTTTTCCAGAAGATTTAACAGAAACAGCTCGTAAACAACGATTGTTTTTAACACAGTTTTTCGGCGGTCCAAAATTATATACAGAAGAGCGCGGTCATCCTATGATGAGAAGAAGACATTTGCCGTTTCCAATAACACCGCAGCGAAGAGATGCATGGCTTGAATGTATGAAAGCTGCATTAGAAGAATCCGAAATTGAGGATCCATATCGTACAGCTATATTTGAAAAATTAACCATGACTGCAAATCATATGATGAATACACCTTCATAAATGTCCAAAATGCCCTCAGCCGCATATACTGGGCATTTTTTAAACAATTGATAATAATAGAAAGGAGAATCGATGTGAGTTTGAATCAATATGAACTGAAAGGTTCAAATCATCCAAACACATCGTCTAAATATAGCTTTTCTGATTTTGTGCAAAAGCCAATTGAAATTTACGTTTTCGTTGATCCACTTTGCCCAGAATGTTGGTCGATAGAGCCTTATTTAAAAAAACTTTCTATTGAGTATGGACGTTTTTTTACGATACGCCCGATTATCACAGGGCATCTTAGCACGTTAAACACTGATAAATTTGAAAAACCTCAAAAATTAAAAGATATTTGGGAAAAAACCGCAAAACGAACAGGTATGAGTTGTGACGGAGATTTATGGATAGAAAATCCAGTATCCTATCCTTGGGTTGCATCGCTAGCGATAAAAGCTGCTGAACTCCAAGGCAAAAAAGCCGGAAGAATATTCTTGCGAAAAATGCAGGAAAGCCTATTCTTAGGCAAGCAAAATATATCTAATGAAGATGTACTTATCCATTGTGCAAAAGAATCCAATCTTGATATTTCAGAGTTTAAAAGAGATCTGTATTCGACTTCCTCTAAAAAAGCACTTCAATGTGATTTAAAACTGACAAAAGAAATGGATGTCGATTATATCCCTTCACTTGTATTCTTTAATCAGCTTGTTGAAGAACAGGGAATTAAAATTTCTGGTCTGTACCCTTATCATATTTATGTATTAGTTTTAAAAGAAATACTTCAAAAAAATCCAATCCCCTCTGAAAAACCTCCTCTTGAAAATTTTCTAGCATTTTATGAGGTTGTGGGGAATAAAGAAATTTCAGTTGTATATGACTGGAGCATTGCTAAAACGGATCGTGAAATGAAAAAATTACAGCTCAAACAGAAAGTGAAAAAAATTCCGGTTAAATATGGTGCTTTTTGGAAATATATGAAGAACTAGAAAAAGGTTGTCTCGTACAAGCATCCACTTGCCAAGACAACCTTTTCTTGTATATTTCGCCAAAAAACAAAGGATATACAGGGCAACGTATATCCTTTGTCTTTCCTCTGCTTTGTATATCATTACAAAGGGGGGATGGGAGAAAGTTTCATGATTAAACAAAAAGGGGTTTTTATTTATTTATCTTACATTAATACTATAACAATAGATGATTTCCTACGCAATAAGTGTGTGCACATATTCACAAAAATGTCACTTCTACTTCAAGGTTCTCAAACATACAATAGTTGTACCATATATCATATAATCGAGGTGAATCCAATGCGTGATATCCTTCCTTTTATATTTTTGGTGATATCCATTCTCGCATTTTTCTTGAACCTTCTTGCGTTAATGAAGCTTATCCCGCTTTTTATAACGTTGCCATTATTATTTTTATCCATTTATCTAACGATTTTCTCATTTACACATAAACGAGTTTATCGCGGAATGAGATAAAAAGGCCAGACGGAGCGTCTGGTCTTTTCTTATTTTAGCAATAATTTTTCCATTTCATTTAGTTTTTCTTCAAACACTCCTAATGCATCAAGAATTGGCTGTTTCGATGTCATATCCACGCCAGCCTTTTTTAATACTTCAATCGGGTAGTCACTGCTTCCAGCTTTTAGGAAGTTTTCAATGTATCTTCCCACAGCAGCATCCCCTTCTTCTAGAATTTGACTGGCAAGTGAAGTAGCTGCAGAATAGCCTGTCGCATATTGATACACATAATAATTCATATAAAAATGAGGAATTCTTGCCCATTCCAGGCCAATCTCTTCATCAGAAACGACGTCTTCTCCAAAGTATTTTTTATTTAAATTATAATAAATATCTGTTAATTTTTCAGCAGTTAACGCTTCACCTTCTTGCATGCGTTTATGAATGTCATGTTCAAATTCAGCAAACATCGTTTGACGAAATACAGTGCCCCGGAAACCTTCCAAAAAGTGATTCAATAAATATAGTCTTTGCTTCTCATCATCCAAATTTTTAAGTAAATAATCGTTAAGTAAAGCTTCATTACATGTCGAAGCTACCTCTGCAACAAAAATGGAATAATTACCATAGCGGAAAGGCTGATTTTTCCGTGTATAATAACTATGGACAGAATGCCCAAGCTCATGGGCCAACGTAAACATATCATTTACATTATCTTGCCAGTTCAATAAAATGTAAGGTTGGGTTCCATATGCACCAGATGAATATGCTCCACTTCTTTTTCCTTTGTTTTCCTCAACATCAATCCAGCGATTGTTATATCCTTCTTTCACAATATTTACATATTCCTCACCAAGTGGTGCTAAACCTTCTAATACATATTGTTTTGCTTTATCGTACGTTATCTCCATATCTACATCATCCACAAGTGGTGTATACATATCGTACATATGCAATTCATCTAGGTTTAGCACTTTTTTACGTAACGCTGCGTAACGATGGAGCAATGGTAGCTTTTCATTTACTGCTTCAACTAAATTGTCATAAACCTCTTCAGGTATATTGTTACTATCCAATGCCGCCTTTCTTGCTGATTCATATTTGCGGATCTTCGCATAAAAGTTATCTTTCTTTACATTACCTATTAGTGTTGAGGCAAACGTATTTTTAAAATTTCCATACGTATTATACATTGCCTTAAAGGCTGCTTCCCGTACACTTCGATCTTTAGACTCCAAAAATCCGATGTATCTTCCATGTGTAAGTTCAACATCTTCACCTTTATCATTTTTAATAACTGGAAAAGTCAAATCTGCATTATTCAGCAGGCCGAATGTGTTGGATGCATTTCCTAACGGATCAGACGCTTCTGCCAGCAATACTTCTTCTTTTTGGCTGAGGACATGCGGGCGTTGCCTGGTTATTTCGTCTAACGTTTTACGATATAGCTGTAACTCTTTATTTTCCTCAAGATAATGACGGAGTTTATCCTCATCTATTTGTAATATCTCCGGTACAATAAAGCTCATGGAGCTTGAAGCTAACGTCAGGATATTCTCTGCTTTTGTATTCATCTCCTGATAAAAGGAATTTCCTGTATCTTGATCACTGCGCATATGTGCATATGTAAACAGTTTCCCGAGACGTTCCGATATTTCATCCTGATACTTTAGCAGTTCATACAATTTTTGTGATGATTCGCCAAGTTTTCCTTCAAACTCAGAAATTTTTGGAATATCTGTTTGCAGTTTTTTAAATTTTTCTTCCCATAATTCATCTGTTGCGAAAATGGCTTCTAAATTCCATGTCAATTCTTCAGGTATTTCATTGCGTTTAGGGATTTCTTTCGTCAATTTAGTCACACAATTTCCTCCTTTTAATCTCTTTAAATTAGTTATTCTTTATTTATAAAAAAATTCCTTTATAAATAAGGGTCTTTTAAATAATGGCTTTAAAAAATCCTTATTTATTTAGTATATCGAATTTCCCCTAAATCATGCTCCTAATCTGCTTTAAATAGGTAAATTCTGTAAGTATTTGATTAAGGCTTCATCACCTTGTATCGCCTTTTCTATATTTTTATAAAATAAAATTGGTTTTATTTTTTGAAAAACATTGGAAGATTGTTGCTTAATTATATTTAATTTCTTTAAAAGTTGGAGATATTGATATACCGGGCAATCTGTACTATGAATAAGGGGAAAATGGTGTGTGTGATAAAAATGATTCTTTATGATATTTTTGCAGGAATGGATCGAAAAGTGACCATGAAGCGGAATTGGATGAAGCAGATCAATAATTAAACGGCTTTGCCAATTCCACAGAGGGGTTTTCATTCTGTACTGCGCGGCAACGGGAAGATGGATGATGGAAGGAAGACATTCAACCATTGTACGTTTTAAATAAAGCCATTGATGCCATTTTAATTCTTCCCCATATAAATGCCTTTTTGGCCGTAGACGAAAATCTCTCTTCTCCTTTCCCCATAATTGATATAAATGAAAAGGCAAAAAAGTATGCTGATGAAATAAATCAGTGAATTTGCATGTTTTCAAAGAAAAAATAGAACATTTGCTAATAACTTGGCTCATTTTTGAAAAATACATATCTTGAATAATTGCAAATTGATGCTTATCTGGACAAAAATAAAATAAGGTGGGTGGATAAAAAGAAGTAAACATGTGGATAAATTGAAGAGTAAACTGATCTACTTTAAAGTGATCTTTTGTCTGCCGTTTAAAGCGACCCGCTCCTAGAATCCATATTGGAGTAATCCCAAGTGTCTTATACCCTTCATTACGTTGGATCACTTGCGAAATTGGTATTCTTGCACATTGATACTCAATTGCTATTTTCTTATCATTTATGCGAAGTAATAAATCGGGGCGTTGATGAATCTCGGGTACGTACGCTTCTAATTCAACTTGCAGTTGTTGTTTCTTTAACCATCGATAAAGTAATAACTTTCCTTTTTCGTGATAAGGGCCTTCCCCACCTTCAGAAGACGGACAATATTGTGCGCTTTTATGCGCAAAATGCGGTATTATTTTGGAACCAGCCTTGATTATGACTTCTTCTCTGCAGGAGGGACAGTAAAACAAATGTCCTTCTCTTTCGCGTTCTATTTCTTTACGTGTTAATTTGACAAGCGTAATAAGCTTTCCCTCACTTGATTCAGCTTGCAACATAGAAGCAAATCACCTCCTTGCATACAATATTCGACATAAATTACCATTCCCCTGCAAAAAGGCAAAAAAAAAACGCCTTCCTTCAATAGGCGCTTAAAGCTGTGCTGGAAAATGGGCTTTAACTTGTGAAAAAGTATTGTTATGGAATATTTTCTTCCCATATTCCTCCAGGAAGTGAATGGTTACATCTGAATCATTAGCGAATTCAAAGATTTGACTGATTAAATCTTCTTGACGATTGTCATCAAACAGCTGCTCTGAGAATTCGATATATAAATAATACTTATCATCATAATAGTACAGTATTTCTTTATTACCTTCATTTAGTTCTGGGAAATAGTGACTTAATTGAATAACATCTTCAAAGTCTTCGAAGTATACGATAAGCCATAGTTTGTCATCATCATCTGATCCTTCGTCCGCCTGTTTTTCATTTTTACCAAATTTATTCTCTAACATATTCTCAATCTTTTCATCAACAGGCACATCGATCGATTCCCCATTTTCAATTGGAATTTCAAGTTCTTCCCCATTTTTAGAAATTTGGGCTTTTGTAACAATAATTTCTAATCCCTTTTCTAGCGCTTGAACCTGAATCCACAGTGGTCCCTCAACAGTAAAGTCTTCTTTATAATTTACTTCATCCATCATTTGCCAAAATAACTGTTCACTGCGTTCCCGATTATACCAGATTTCTTCACGCTCAAATCCTCGATCTTCAATATCTATATATGAAATGTAAAACTTGACTGTATTCTCATTAATCCGCTCAATTTCCATACTAACCTCTCCCTTCTGTTAGAAAAACTCGGCTTATCGTCAAATACCTGTGGCGAAAGTCTGTGTCTTTCCTTTCCTTT
>Ga0079226_10005066_pt1 | contig 10080 bp, 15 predicted proteins | sample Poulit2014_FD_76345 | JGI IMG/M metagenome (GOLD analysis project Ga0079226, IMG submission 76345) | Agricultural soil microbial communities from Georgia to study Nitrogen management - Poultry litter 2014 | ecosystem: Environmental > Terrestrial > Soil > Agricultural land | place: USA: Georgia... | reverse complement strand
GCGCCGATGGTAGTTGAGGCTTTGCCTCCGTGAGAGTAGGACGCCGCCAGGCGAGAATAAAAAAGGTTAAAGCGGTACGTATATGCTTTAACCTTTTTTTGTATTCAAAAGATATTTTATCACGTAACATGATATGAAATAAAACCAAGCGTGCCAAAAGGCAACGCTTGGTTTTTCTTAGCTCATTCCATATGGGCCAAGTTGTCCAGAGTTAGAATTGGAGTTAGAAATATTTCCATTCATATCATTCATCGTATGAGAAACAACTGGTAACACTTTTTGGACGGTTTGGCCAAAACTTTGGTTATTTTTTGACATTGCATAAAATGTTGCTGCACCAACACCCAAAGAAGCAACTAAAGGTATCCACATTCCATTTTTTTGCATGTTAAACACCAGCCTTTTCTTATTTGTCTCCGGACATTTATTAGGATGGTCTATGTTTTAAAAAACATGTGAGGTATCATCTACCAGTAAGATCCTTCTTTTCATTTGCTGCATTGGTTCCCGCAAGCCTCCCGGTTACTAAAGCTGATGTTATATTATAACCGCCTGTATAACCGTGAATGTCTAATATTTCACCACAAAAATACAGGCCATGCATTTTTTTAGATTGCATGGTATTTGGAGCAATTTCCTTAATAGAAACGCCACCACCAGTTACAAAGGCTTTTTCAATAGGAAGTGATCCATGCACTTGAAATGTAAAATGTTTTATATCTTGTATAATGATTGAAATTATTTCTTTCGATATATTTGCTGCTTTTTTTGTTTCGTCGATATTATTTTTTATAAATAAATAGGTTAATAATCGCTCGGGAATCATATCTTTTAACAAGTTTTTAAATGTCTTTTTAGAATTTTTTGCTATGTTATTTGAGATTTTTTTAATCAGCCGTTCTTTACTTATATCTGGTAAAGTATCAAGTACCATTGTAACGCTCTGTTCACCTTTCATAAGTTCTTTGACTACAAATTGAGAACAGCGTAATACAGCAGGGCCAGATATACCAAAGTGTGTAAATATCATATCCATTCGATGTGTTATGATAGGCTTCTTCTTTTTATTTAAAACAGTGAGTGCGACATCCTTTAGTGATAGACCTTGCATGCTTTTGTTTTTAATAAAAACTTCATCGGATGTCAGGGCTACTTCTGTAGGATAAATTGCAGTAATTGTATGTCCTGCTTTTTTTGCCCAAGCATAGCCATCTCCAGTTGAGCCTGTATGGGGTACTGCTTTTCCGCCAACAGCAATTACAATCGCTTTTGCGTTTATGTGTTCCTGACTTTTTAAAATAACTGTGTGTATATCATTCCCATAATGAATCGCTTTAACAGGTGTATTCATCCGTACGTCAACATTGAGCTCGTGAAGTTTATTTATTAATGTGTTAACAACTGTCTTTGCGGAGTTCGATACTGGAAACATTCGCCCGTGGTCTTCTTCTTTTAATTCAACACCCATATTCTCAAAAAAGTCTATAATATCATAGTTATTAAATTCGGAAAAAGCACTGTATAAAAATTTTCCATTTCCCGGTATATTTTTAATCACTTCATTTTGTGGAAGCCTGTTTGTCACATTACAGCGGCCACCACCTGATATTGCTAATTTGGTTCCCAACTTTTTCCCTTTTTCTAATAACAATGTGTTTGCCCCGTTTTCTGCAGCTGCTATAGCAGCCATTAATCCCGAAGGACCTCCACCAATAATAATAACATCGTATAACAATTTATCCCTCATTCCTTTCTTTCGTATCTTAACATGATAGAAAAAACGGCTCAATTTTTTTGAAATCTTTTTGACATTTATTTAAATCCTGTTCCATTATTAAGTATTGTAATAGAACCGTTATCCGTAAACTGTTATTATGTGATAAAATAGCGAAGATGGTAATATAATTTTAAACGCAGGTGAAATCATGTCGAATATTATTAGAGGAACGATGTTGCTCACAGGAGCCACGTTTTTATCAAAAATTTTAGGAATGATCTATGTTATTCCATTTAATGCACTAGTTGGAGATACAGGAGGAACATTGTTTAATTTTGCGTACACTCCATACAATATTTTAATTAGTATTTCCACAGTGGGTGTACCTTTAGCAGTTTCGAAATTTGTGTCGAAGTATAACTCCTTAGGCGATTATGAAACGGGAATGAAAATGTTTAGAGCTGGAATAGCGCTCATGAGTATAACTGGGTTATTAGCATTTCTCGGTTTGTTTTTTACTGCCGAATTTTTGGCAGGAAAGATGATTACAAATGAATATGAGAATGGTATATCCGTTGCAGACGTTACAATGGTTATTCGTATGGTTAGCTTTGCCTTACTAATCATACCTGCAATGAGTATTATTCGTGGTTTTTTCCAAGGGTATCAATCGATGGGACCAACAGCAGTATCCCAGGTTGTTGAACAAATAGTACGGATTGCTTTTCTTCTTGTAGCAACGTTTTTAGTTATAAAAGTATATGGCGGAACAATCGCTACAGCAGTTGGATTTGCTACATTTGCCGCTTTTGTAGGAGCTTTGGCATCTTGTGCTGTCCTACTGGTGTATTGGAAAAAACGTAAAGGAAATATAAAAAAACAATTAGAGCAGCAAAATTATGTTAATGATATAACTACAAAGGATTTATTTATTGAACTTTTTTACTATGCCGGTCCATTTGTTATCGTGGGATTAGCAACCCCCTTGTACCAATTAGTGGACCAATTTACCTTTGAAAGAGCAATGGCCGCAATTAACCAAGGGGATATATGGGAAGTACCATATGCGGCAATTAACTTTTATGGACATAAATTAGTAATTATACCAGTTACAATTGCAACAGGGTTATCATTAGCTATTATTCCCGCTTTAACTAGAACATTTACACAAAACGACCGGCCACTGCTAATTCAGCAAATTAATCAGGCATTACAGATTATTTTAGTGCTTGTTATTCCGGCAGTGGTTGGCTTAGCAAGTCTATCTGAAGTTGCTTATGGATCATTATTTGGTTTGAATCATATTCAAATAACAGGTCCTCTGTTAGCTTGGTATGCACCTGTAGCATTATTATTTGCCTTGTTTACAGTTTCAGCTGCAATATTACAGGGGATTAATCAGCAAAAGTTTGCAGTGGTTAGTTTATCAGCTGGTTTATTAATTAAGATATTATTTAATATACAACTTATCCATACATTTGGTGCGAAAGGGGCAATTTTTGGAACAGCTTTAGCAGTAGGAACAGCGGTAACACTTAATTTGTGGCGTGTCTATGTGTCCATTAATTTTTCATATAAACAAACCTATAAACTTACTCTTTTAATAGCAATTTTTTCTCTTATTATGCTTTTGGTTATTTGGGGTATAAAAGCTTTACTGGGAATCTATTTACCTTATGAAGAAAATCGGATTTCAGCTATTATTGTACTCACTGCCGGAGTTAGTATTGGTGGATTGGTTTACTTATTCTTAGGGTACAAATCAACATTATTAGAACGGGTATTAGGAGATCGTGTACGGATATTAGACCGTGTATTTCGTAAATGAAAATAAATGGTGGTGGTAGTATGCGCCTTGATAAGTTACTCGCAAATATGGGCGTTGGGAGCAGAAAAGAGGTAAAGAGTTTATTAAAAAAGAAACAAGTCACAGTGAATCATTCAATCACAAAGGATGGAAGTATACATGTTGATCCCAATGTTGATTTAGTCAAAGTGAATAATTCTGTCATTCATTATCAAAAATATACGTATATCATGATGAATAAACCACCAGGATATATTTCAGCAACCGAAGATAAAAAAGACAAAACGGTGATTGATCTTTTGCCAGATCATCTTAGGCATTTTAAACCTTTTCCAGTAGGAAGGTTAGATAAAGATACAGAAGGGCTTTTACTGCTTACAAATGATGGAGAGTTAGCACATCAACTTACTTCACCGAAGAAAGATATTGAAAAAAAATATTATGCAAAAATAAAGGGAAGAGTAACACATACAGATGTCGAAAATTTTCTCAGCGGCGTTACATTGGATGATGGGTATCATACAAAGCCCGCGAAGTTAGACATCATTAAATCGGGTCATATATCAGAAGTAGAAATTATCATTACAGAAGGAAAATATCATCAAGTAAAGCGCATGTTTGAATCTGTAAATAAAAAAGTTATTTATTTACAGCGGATGGAAATGGGAGAACTTTCCTTGGATACGTCATTAGCTGTTGGGGCATTTCGAGAATTGAATCATGCTGAATTATATTATTGTCTATCACTTAAAAAATGAGGGATATTAGTGGCAACTCATTATTTTATAGCAATACCGCTTTCATTATCGTTAAAAGATTATTTTTCAACTTGGCAGGAGGAGCTATATAAAACAGCACCTTTTAAGCACTGGCCAAATAAGTATGACTTGCATATAACACTAAAATTTTTAGGGCCTGTAAAAGATGAACAGTTGTCTCGTTTACAAAAAGAGCTAAAGCAAATAGAGACCTTTAAACAATTTAAAACGTATGCTGGTGGATCCATTGGAGTATTTGGAAATCCTGTAAAACCACGGGTACTATGGGCTGGCGTTAATTTAACGGATCCTTTGACGAAGCTGCATCAACAAGTTGAAGCATGTGCGCTAAATGCAGGTTTTTCTAGCGAATTTCGGGATTACCGGCCGCATATTACACTTGCTAAAAAGTGGAATGGTCAATCAGCGCGGGAATTAATGCAAATAATACGAGCCGAAAGCCATTATAAGAACCAACAATTGTTCAAGATTAATGAGATTGTAATTTATCAAATTTTTCCAAAGGACACACCTAAATATAAAATTGTTCAAAGGTTCCAATTAGATGGGGGTGAAGAAGATAGCTCAACTAATTAAATTAAGGGATTATATTTCCCGTTATGAACGGAATATCTATCGATACCCCAGCAGATATATTCGATTAAAACAGGACAACTGGAGAAAACTTCATCAGCAATGGATTGATGCACACTCAAACGATATGGAGGAGGCGCTCGATGTTCATGAAGATGTGGAGTCAACATTGTCTAAATGGATGTCTTGGTTCACTAATCGGAAAGTACATGAATTTGAGCAAAAAAAAGAAGAGATAATCTTACCTACTTCGGAAAAGGACCTCAAACGATATTTTCTAACTAAGCTGTTTCCCTTTCAATTAAAATGGGCATCTTCTACGGTTACAGAATTATCTGCTTTGGCAAAGAGATATTATAACGATAAGTTATTAATGTATTTTCTTCAACGTTTTCCGGATACATATTTCATCATGTACGACACTGTATTTAACATTAAAAAATTACCTATAGATGGAGATATTATTTTTATAAGCCCAATAGGGATCGATGTCATTTATGTGTTAGAGCACGAATCACAAGCATCTATTGCAGCTAGTAATGAAAGAACGTGGATTATAAATCCTGAAGATAGTCCTGTTAAAATATTAAGCCCATTAATTACATTAAAGCGCACAGAACGAATAATAAAAAGTATTTTAAGCAAAAGTGAAATTAGTTTTCCGATTACAAAAATAGTCCTTTCCAGGACAAATCGTATAATAGATGCAAGTCATCCATATAACACGAAAATTATTGGAATAGATGAATATGAGGATTGGTTTCAAAAAAAAAGAAGTCTTGTATCACCATTAAAAAATCGTCAGTTGAAAGCAGCAGAAGTGTTATTAAAATATTGCCAAACTAATTCTGTCAAACGTGCGGAGTGGGATGAGGATATGAAAATCTGTACAATGAATAATGAAAGGATTACAAATGAATGATTTGTGGTCCTAGTTGTATTTTTTTTAAAAAAAATATAAAATAGGAAGTTGCACTTCAAATTTAGACAGATATGGGGAATGCTTGGTGAACTGGTTTAAACAAGTACTTGGTAAAGAATGGGATATATTGCCAGCAGGGGGATTGACTGGCGATGCTTATGTTGCAGAAAAAGATAATCAGCGTCTTTTTCTTAAACGTAATTCTTCACCATTTTTAGCGGTATTATCTGCAGAAGGAATTGTTCCGAAGCTAGTTTGGACAAAACGAATGGAAAATGGTGACGTTATTACAGCGCAAGAATGGTTAGAGGGAAAAAAGCTCGAATCGAAGGATATGCAACACCTCCAAGTAGCTGATTTATTACGAAAAATTCACCATTCTTCTGAATTATTGCATATGCTTATGCGTTTAGGGAAGAAACCTGTATCATCGGAAGATAGTTTTAAAATAATCACACAACGTCTTCACGCTAATTGTCTAATACCGATGTATAAGGAAGTGAAAGTTGCACTTCATTATTTAGAACGTTTACTTCCTGTAACAAAAGCACAGAAGAAAGTTGTGTGTCATGGCGATTTAAATCACAATAATTTAATTTGGACCAAAGACAATCGTCTTTACCTAGTTGATTGGGATAATGCAATGATTGCTGATCCAATTACTGATTTTGGCATGGTTTTAAAATGGTATATCCCAAAAAAAGATTGGAATAAATGGTTAAACCAATATGGTGTAAAAAAAGACAAACAACTGATTGAACGTATGTATTGGTATTTAATATTAGATTCGCTGCATTATTTAAATTGGCATTATGAGCGTCACGAATCAATTAAAGTTATGGAACGTTTGCATGACTTACAATATCTTAATGATTATGTGGATCGCGTTATTTTAAATTAGTTTGCTGAATGGCACTAATCCAATTTACGATATTATTTTTATTTGATGAAATATGATCCGTTTGACTTGAAGCATTTTCTCCTTGTTGCCCATAATGATATATTTCTTGGAGGTATTGCAATAATTGTTCATCAGATATATGGTTATTATCCATGATAGCTTGAACGAGCCGTTTTAATTGCTGATGTTCAGCAATACTGGCTGAACGATCCAAATGGTGCTCATCTAATATATCGTGAAGCAGCGTTAATTGATTATTTACAGATAAAGTCATCCTCATCACCTCTATTCTAGTATGCAGCATTTTTATTAATCTATACAATATTTATTAGGCAAAGAGAGGGAATTTCTTATGCGTCAACGATATAAACCGTGGGCAAATGATTATATAAAAAATAATAGCCATCTGATCATACCAAATGCAAGTGATTATATCAGTAAATGGCGTACTTTATTTAATAATCAAAACCCCATTCACCTTGAGATTGGTACTGGAAAGGGTCAGTTTTTAGTAGGTATGGCTAAGCAATATCCTAATATAAATTTTATTGGCATTGAGCTGGAAAAGAGTGTCATCGTAGTAGCAGCCCAAAAAATTAAAGAAGCCAACCTAAACAATGTTCTTTTGCTAAATGAAAATGCAATGGATGTTAGTAGCTTTTTTTCTGCCAATGAGATTTCAGGAATTTATTTAAATTTTTCTGACCCTTGGCCAAAAAATCGGCATGAAAAGAGAAGACTAACGTATCATACCTTCTTAGAGCAATATAAAGTGATTTTAAAACCGGGTAGTGAAGTGGTTTTAAAGACGGATAACCAAGGTTTATTTGAATATTCCTTAGTAAGTTTTTCTCAATTTGGTATGACTCTAGAAGAAGTCAATTTAAATCTTCATGAAATAAACGATTCACAAAATATAATGACAGAATATGAAGAAAAATTCGCTGCAAAAAGACAGGCGATCTATCGATGCAGAGCCGCTTTTTTTGACAGTGGTGCACAAGATTAAGTTTTATCAAATTAACAAAAGAAACCGTAATTGGTTTCTTTTTTTATTGGATCTTTTTCCTATTTCCTCTGTTAAACTAAAAATATGTTCATATACAATATATAGGGGCTTTTCTCCAGTAATTAGTTCTTTGGCAAAAAAGCAATACGCTATATGGGGGCTAGCACCCATACCCCCAGAGCTAAAAAGTCTTATAGCATCACAAAAACGATCATTAAACAATTACATGCAACAGATAGAAAATATCAAGGTTGGTCGGCCAGCAATCGGGGTCACAAAAAAAGTATCTTTGACGCTATCGGAAGAAGAATGGGAATGGCTTGATGAACATGCAAAAGATAACCGATCAGCTTTTCTTCGGGAATTAGTTTCTAATGCCAGGGAAAGTCATGGTATTGTTAAATAAAACAAAATGGGAGTGGCGAAAATATGAGCAAAGAGGTCAGCAATAACGATATTTTACAAGCAATTACAGAATTAACTGAGCAAGTACAAAATCTTTCGGGAAAAATTGAACAAACAGAAGAAAGATTAACTAAAAAATAGAAAAGCTAGACGCTAAAGTTTCCGTGTTATCAGAAGGATTATTAGACACACAGGCTGAAGTAAAAGTATTAAAAAGTGCAAAGTAAAAGGGGCGATCCATCATGAAAACAACAATTGATGTAAAGGAATTGGAGAACTTTCTTTGGTACTTGCAGGACAAATCAGCAGACGTGTATGAAGACGAAACAAAGCAGGCAGTTAAACGATTTTTAGAGGAAATAAAACGATAAATTGCTTTAAAAAGCCTTTAATTTACCACTTTTATACATTAAACCGATATAAATACACCGGCGCCCATTTCCAGCTCTCTTTTTCTTCGCTATCGCTGCGAAAACTTCTTGACCTCACGCCACCAACATCAGTGTCATGAGGTCAAGAAGATCGAGAGTGGGGGTTTTTGCCCAACTCCTCGAAAAAGTATATTTCAGAATAATTAAAAAGTTATCACCCGACACATCCGGACATTAAAGACACCCTATAGTTAAAAAAGGAAACATAAAAATTATGCTCCCTAATGAAATAGTGCGTTCATGCAAAGAAATTCTTAATCCGTATGCAATTAACAGCAGTTATTATTATTTTGTTCTTTCTTTGAATTAGATTCTTGCTTGTTCTCTTCAATTTGAACAGAGCAACATTCTTGTTGCTTAGGTTTTAATTTAGAAATTGCTTTTTTAAAGCTGTTTTTTTCCATTTTAACACCTCCTTTAAATAATTTAGCAATTACATGTTGGTGTACAACACTCATCATTGCTATCAACTTGACGATCATTCTCATCTAAAAACTCAAAGAGTTGAGCATAAGGTTCTTGTTGTAAAATGTTAAATGTTTTTTCACATACAAAAGTCCTTTCACCCCTTTGATACGTATGATCGTCGTCATCTTCAATGTGTTTAAAAGGCCCTTTGTATATAACGGATTGCCCTTTATCAATGCAAGGACCATCTTTCCCCTTACGTCCACTCCAAAGGTTTTCATCATTTCTCATTTCTTCTGGAACAACGATGTTAGATGAAATATCAGATATAACAGCTTTGCCACCATCTTTTAAAACCCGATATATTTCAATAAATAATTGTTCTTTTTCCTTCGTTGAAACAAGATTTAACACACAATTCGAAATGACTACATCGATACTGTTATCTTCAATCATTGGAAGTTTTTCTTCTAAGTAATTGATATGATCATTAATAGCATTAAAATCGTGTATATTAGTTGCTGGGTTGGCTTCTATATATTTGTTCAATTCATCTAAATTTAGTTTTAAATTTTGGATTTCACCTTTATAAAACGTAACGTTATCATAACCTAAAGTATCTATTATTTCTTGTTAATACTTTTTAGCAAGAGCAAGCATATTTTCATTCATATCCACGCCAATGACCGTTCCAGTCTGACCAACGATTTGTGAAACTATATAAGGAACTTTGCCACCGCCCGAACCTAAATCTAAAACAGTATCTCCCTCTTTGATTTTTCCTAAAGGATCACCGCAACCATAGTCCTTTTCTATAATTTCATCAGTAATTATCTTTAGATATTTGGTATCGTTTTCAACTGGACAACAAAGATTTTGTTCATGGTTAATTGCGGCACTACTATAACGGTTGATTACTGAAGATTCCGTACTCATTTAAATATCACCATACCTTTAAAATATTGAATTAATCAGAAGACCAGTTCCTGTAGCTACAATTAGAATAGTTGCAATGAATGCCACCAAAAATTTCTTTTTAAACAATTTGGATAACATAACGACTTCCGGAATACTTGCACCTGCACCACCGATAACTAATGCAATAACAGTTCCCATTGACATACCTTT
>Ga0079226_10005065_pt1 | contig 10081 bp, 9 predicted proteins | sample Poulit2014_FD_76345 | JGI IMG/M metagenome (GOLD analysis project Ga0079226, IMG submission 76345) | Agricultural soil microbial communities from Georgia to study Nitrogen management - Poultry litter 2014 | ecosystem: Environmental > Terrestrial > Soil > Agricultural land | place: USA: Georgia... | reverse complement strand
TTTCAACAAATATTTCAGTTGTTTTAGCCGGGTAAAAGGGCGCGCGGTAAACTGCTCGTTGTCCAGCCCTATTTTCTTGAATGTGGAATAAAGTTCTTTCGCCCCGTCTTTTGCCGTATATTCGCAAGAAAAACCGGGCAAGGTTTCATTTATTTTATCGAATGAAACACGGTAGCTTCTGTTATCACCGCCGTTTGACCCAAAAGTTGTTTTGCACCCCGGAAAAGCCTCCCCTACGATTTCAGCTATTTCTCTGACTCTAAAATTTTCTCTGGTATCACCGACATTAAATATTTGATTATGAACCGTTCCACCGGATGCTTCAAGCGTACACCTAATCGCTTTGCAAATATCTTTGATATGCACAAGTGGCCGCCAGGGTTTCCCATCGCTAATCATTTTAATATTTTCAGTGGTCCAGGCTAAGCCTGACAGATTATTAAGAACAATATCAAAACGCATTCTTGGAGAAATTCCATAGGCCGTAGCATTTCTAAGAAAAGTGGGTGAAAAGCTTTCGTCTGCTATTTTTGACACATCTTTTTCGACCATTGTCTTGCATTCGGCATAGGCGGTCTGCGGATTCGGCTCTGAATTTTCGGTTTTGTATTCGTCATCTCCTTCGCCATAAACGCTGCAGGAAGAAGTATAAATAAATTTTTTAATCCCGGCCTTTTTGCACAGTTTTGCCAGCTTTACGCTGCCCTGATAATTAATTTGATAGGTTACCTCCGGGTTTAACTTTCCTAACGGATCATTAGAGAGCTCGGCAAGATGAATGATGGCATCAAAGCCTTTCAGATCTTCCCTACTAATATCTCTTAAATCTTTGTGAATATAGCCCGGATACTCCGTTTCCCCATTATTGTAAAGCCAACCGGAACGATAAAAGCCGGTATCAAGCCCGGTAACATCATGCCCTGCATTCATTAAAAGAGGCGCCAGAACCGAACCAATGTATCCATCTGTACCTGTTATAAGAATGTTCATAAATTAAAGATTTTATTTGAAATTAAATTTTAAAACTTATCCCTATAAATTAAGCCTCGAGTATTTTTTTCCGATAAGTTTATGCGCGTAAATACGTTAGTTCAAAAAATATGCCATTTTTTTTTAAAATGCGTTAAATCCTTTCATTATCACTTCAAAATTGATCTAAAGAAAAGATTTTAGAACAATAAAAATTAAAATGAGTAAATATTACGCTCTCTTTTAGAAGGATTTATACAATCAAAGAAGGTTTTAAAATAATTGGATACAAGCATTTATGGGCTTTCCCCTTCTTACTCAACTCCTTCCAGCGATCCCAATTTATCGGTCACTATTGCTATGAAAGCATGTTCCGGCTTTCTTTTTAATCAAAACGAATGAAATTAAAATGAATGGGAATCACGGTTACTTGCCCTATTTATTTTTTATCGGTGAGGATTCGCCTAATCCGTGCTATCCGCGTTCAATTTAATTTTGCTTTTAAAACTATTTTCCGTTTAATTTAGAAAGCATCGCCTTACTTAGCATAATTCCCGAATAAATATATACTGCTTCCAGGATAGCAAGCACCAGCCAGATCCAAATAAATACGGGCGGAATTACGCTAAACAGCCACAATATAATATTGATTATTAATACCGCTAAAATTCCTAAAATTAATTTTACCGTGGGCGGCATTATGAAACCAAACAAAATTTTGACGCTCCATTTTGGCTTTGAAAAAAAAAGCTTTGCATATCTATTAATAATGGAATGGCCGAATCCGGGCGACCGTATTTTAGATAATTTACTTTTCGAGGAGTTTTCTTTTTGTGCAATCCAAATGCGGGCCTCGGGGGCAAAATCTACAGAAATTCCTTTTAGACTTAGAAACAAAGTATATTCTTGTTCTTTTTCTATTGATTGAAGACTAGATGGATATTTCATCAATATACTTGATTTAAAGCACATACCGTTTCCGCTGAGACGCGTATTAAATCCAAGCGCTTTTTGCCCTAACGGATTCATGTAATTATGCAGCAAGTGGATAAGATGAACGAGGCGGTCTTTACCTTTATCCGGCTCAGCTAATAACAAATCACTGCTCTGAACGACTTCACTCCCTTTTTCAAGATAATAATTCATCACTTGCAGGTAATTACTGGAAATCAAGCTCCCTGTTTTAATAACTACAATCGCATCAAATTTTTCATCCCATTGCTCAACTTGCCCTAAAGCCCATTTAATAGAATTATCCCCTATATTTTGATTATCATTCTTTTCCAGCACCTGCAAACCAAACCTTCGTGCAATTTCTACTGTTTTATCTGAACAATTATCTGCAAGAATCACCAACTTATATAAGTTCCATGGATATATAAGGCCGGAGAGACTGTATAAAGTTTTTGCAAGTAATTGACTCATATTATGGCAAGGTATAATTACAAGAAAAGAACGATTATAAACCGTATGGAAAGATTCGTTTTTCTTAGAAACAAGGGCTGATGTCACTAATATTAACTGATATACAATAAGAAGGGCGGCTATTGAAATTAAACTATACTGAATAATTTTAAAAAGTACCATAGTAAATATGTATAGCAGCGGTTGCCCTTTCCGAATGCAGTTTTTTTTGAAATGTCTTATAATTTTTTTCTCATAATTTAATTCCCGGGTTCCAAAGCTGTTATTAATTATGAAGGTACTCCTCACCCTGCATATAAAACAACTTCTTCATTCATAAAAAAACAAAACAATAGGCATGCCAAACTCGTAATTCACTTTAAAATGCAAAGCTAAGCTATAAAAACAGGTTTAATGAAAAAATACCTGTGATATAAGGAACCTTTGAGGCCTCTCTTTTACACATTGAATAGGAGAACCTGTGAATTTTTTGTACATGATTTGATTCGAATTATTCACTTCTAAAACGTAGAAGCGTAAACTCTTTTCGTTTTCACGCTGCACGGAATATTGTTTTAACTGACTGTAATAAAAGCCGTAAGCTTTTAATTATGTGGCATATAAAACATCAAACGAAACTTATTTTAAGCTATTCTGGGATGATTTAAGTTATAATCCCCGCAGCTTCTCGTTCATTAAATAAAAATAATTTAAAACTTTGATAAGGTTGGCATATTTGTTGTTCGCCTACTTTATACTCATAGGCGCATAAAAACCGCCGATGCACTGAAGATTACCTGCACTGGTTTTTAATAACTAATTGTAAACGCGTTTACCCATTAGAACAGCATTAAAAGCATTTTTAATGTTTTTTGACGATAATAAATTGAAATTCCGAAGTGCGAGGAGTTAAAACTCCTCGCTATGGAGTCCTCTATAGCGAGGGAATTTATTCCCTCGCATGAGAAAGGCTTATTTTACACATTTTCAGCTTAATATCTTCAATCGGAACGCGTTAATTATAAAATTTAGGCCATGTTGTGAATATTTCAATTTACACCGCCCCTGACTTGTACATTTGCATTCTTCGAATCTTCAGCTAAACCAGAAACCAAACAATCAAACTTTAAGATTGATGTTTAAAGCGCTGCCCATAGATCCACACAGACTTGAAAACTCCTCTCTCACTCCTACTGAAAAGTCGTTCGAAAGTATTCTAATGCGTGATATTTTAAGCAAGGTTTTGGATATAGCAAAACTAAATGCTCCGGTCGTTATTATAGGCGAAATGGGGGTAGGAAAAAAAAGGGTTGCTCAAATAATTCATGAAAATAGCCGGCGGGCAGCTTATCCATTTTATCCTTTCTACTGTTTAGACCTTAATCGGGATGATTATGATAAAGCATTCCGCGAACAATTAATGCTCAGCGATGATCATTTTGTCCTAAAATATGATGTTATTGAAAAGGCCTATCATGGAATATTGTTTTTAGAACAATTTTCAGAATTATCGGAAGATTTAATGATAAATATAGTACAGTCATTTATTAAAGGATGCGAACAGTTATATCGTTTTAATGCAGAGGCCAAACCCAGGCTTGTAATATCCATAAACATGGGTTCTTATAATGACCTTATTCATTCATCCGAATGGCAGAAAATTCTGAACCTCTTGAATCCTTATACAATTATGATTCCCCCGCTTCGCGAGCGCAAACGGGATATTCCCTTATTGATAAATTCTTTCCTTAAACACGTAAAATCAAAATCAAGCAAATTCAGTGAACTTTCAATCTCTGAGGAAGCGCTTGAAGTTTGTGCATCCCATCGTTGGCCGGGTAACATTAAGCAGCTGCATAATGCGCTTTTGCAGGGTATTCTGCTATCTCATAAAAAAACGATAGAAAGTCAGCATTTCCCTTTTTCGATGCAATGGAAAACCCCTTACGGTTTTAATCAGAATAATCCGCCGAAAAATGATTCGTCAGATTAATTAACAACGTGGGCACATATTATCCTAATTTTTATTCAAATTTGGTATATCTTGGCGTAACATTAAATTTTCCGTCTTCAATGATCACCTTTTCACCCTCATCCGAATAAAAAGTGCCTTCAAAAGTTCCTTTAACCTGATTTTCAGAAAGCTCCTTAATTGTTACGGTTACATTATCTGCATCGAACGTTTTCAAATCATAGGAATATGTCATCAAAAACACTCCAAAATCATCATCTTTCTTCATCATGTTGTAGGATCCCATGCCGGGTACAGTCACAGCAAGATGGATAATATGAACCAGGGGATCGGTTATCATCCAGTTAGTGGTCAATTCATAACTTTCGGGGTTATCCTCATCACCCGCGAAATGATGTAAACGGATTCCTTCCATGCCTTCCTCCATGTCAAGTATAAAGTAAAAGGGCTCATCTGATCCAATGGTAATCGTAGCCGTTACGGCCGCATCATCAGGAACGCTATCGGTACTGCCGCATGCTACCATTAATAGCAGACAAAAAATGGTACTTAAAAAAATGGCAAATGTATTTAATTTTATTTTTCTCATCGTTTTTAATTTTATTATAACTGTTACACCTCTTCAAAAGGCTCTCCGTTCGCATTTATGCCAAAAAGTACGCTACCTACCCAAAACATATACTGTATTATAGTAACCATAGAACGCTCCGTCTTTGATTTCGATAACCTCATCAGGATTATCATCGTTAATAAGTGTGGCCGAGAAAGTGCCCTCAACGTGCCTATCATCTATGGCTTTGATAGTTACTTTTCCATCATCAGATATGAACTCAAGGCCATGAGATGAATATTCAATCCCGTTGGCATCGGTTAAACCGATATAGGAACCTCCACTTACAAATCCTTTATCTAAAAAAGGATATTCTCCGCTTTTAATCCCCCCTTCTTCGTCATCATCCACAACTATTTCAAGCTTCTGATCATTTTCTTCAAAATCTAAAGCTATTTGACTATAGCCTGAAGTTTCTGCATCGGAATAATTAACATTATATTTACCTGATACTACGGGGTCTGCCGTGGTATAGGAAATAGAAAATTCACTCTCGTTCCCATCGGGCCACACAATGGTTGCGGTTAACCAGGTTTCTAACTCGTCGCCATTCCCGGGTTTGTCAGGATCAGGATCGGTCGGGCTGTCAGTGTTGCTACAGGAAGTCAGCCCAAAAGCGGCAATCATAATAACTGCGAGGATTTTTTTAAATAGATTATTTATTTTTTTTATAATAATTTTGTTATTTACTATTTATTGTATATTATTTATTAGATTTAATCAAAGTGCTCAATATGTCAAAGCAGTAACTTTTATCCTTACATTATAATTTAAGGGAATTCATATTAGCAATGATCCCGTTGGCCAACTCTTTGCCCTTTTTAATCATCTTTTCGGTGCTCCATACATCATAATTTTGCGTCGGGGGCAGCGGCTCTTCATCAAATTCAAACACATTCATGGAAACGTAGAAAATGTAGCCGTCGTAAGCCACGCGAAGCTGGCCTCCGCTTTCACCAAAGCCTCCCAGCGTGCTCCAACTGGCTTTATCGCCAACGCCCTCTACCGGCTGAAGATTATGTCTTTTATACAAATTCTCATTTTGACGCTGCCATATTTCATTAATATCGCTTTTGCTCATTTTCTTCGTATTTGCAAAATTCAATTCCATCTGATAATGCATGGTCCGGTACTCATCTACTTCCGTTTCCCAACTGTAAGTAAGCAATTCTTCCACTACCTCCGGGTCGGTTAATTCTTTATCAAACTCTGTACCTTCAGGAACATCAAAGGTTTTGCTTAGTAATGGCTCGGTTAACAGCTCATCTAAGTTATACCACCCTTTTTTAGTATTACTGCTTGTTGTTGAGCTGCATGATAGCAACAAAAATGGAATAATGAACAAATAAATGAATGAATTTTTCATAGTTTATTTTTTAAGATTTGTGTTATCGTCTGTAGGAAAACTTTTCTTTTCTTTTATTTTATATGCGTAAAAGAAAGAAGAATCGGGTCATTTATTTTTCATAATTATAAAAAAATTGAAATGATGAGATAAATGGAATATTTGGGATAGGCGCGGTAAAAAACACATGGCAAGTTTCTAAAACTTGCCATGTGTTTGCCGATAGTCGATAAACGAATTTTGATTATTATATCTTGTGTTATCTGCAAACGAGATAAATCTCGTTTTACTGTTCTTTCTTACTTTTAGCTGCCGTTGGAATTTCGATTAGCACGTTTATCGATTAAAAATAGAAGCAGCTTTATTTTGCGAAGGGAAACTTAGAGTCTCGGAGGGACGTCACCAAATAAATTCCATTATCTCAAACATCTCGTTCCGGCTGAAGAGGTTTATCCAAATATGAATTTGTAGCCCGGGCATCTTGCCCGGGGACACGGCGCTAAGGGCGTTGTATTCCCGCTTTTCCGTCGCAGCAAAGCAACAGCGCCGGCTGTCGTCCTTATCGGACTTGGATTGCAACTCTTTCAAACCCGCCGATAAATCAGCGGGCTATTAGCGACCATCCCTAACGAGATTCATCTACGCGCAGATGATAAATAACAATTGAAGACAACGTTTTTACCAATTAAAAATATAAAATAGCTTTCTTTTGCAGAGATTTAACTCCAATCGGATTTCGATTATAACATCTTTTATTATCTGCAAACAAGACAAATCTCATTTTACTTTTTTGGGTTGTATTTATACTTGTTCCAGGGCTTGTTTTAAATCATAAATTAAATCTTCGCTGCTTTCAACACCTACTGAAATCCGGATTAACTTTTCAGTGATTGACATTTCAAGCCGATGTTCGGGATCCACTCCTGAATGGGTCATAGTGGCCGGATGTTGAGCCAACGATTCGGTGCTGCCCAAGCTTACCGCCAGCTTAATGAGCTTAAGCGAATTTAAGAAAGTAAACGCTTCTTTTTCACCGCCTTTAATATCAAAAGAAAGCATAGCGCCGGGCGAGGAATATTGCTTTTCATAGATTTGATGCGCTCTTGTGCCCTCTTTTATGAGTCCTAAATAATATACTTTTTCAATTTTAGAATGTCCGTTTAAAAAAGCGGCTACTTCTTCGGCGTTCGAGGCCTGCTTTTCCATGCGTACTTTCAGCGTTTCCAAACTGCGCATCAGCAGCCAGCCGGAATAGGGCGATGCCATATTGCCAAAAAAGGTTCTCAATTTTTTCACGCGGCCAATAACTTCTTCGCTGCCACAGACGGCGCCGGCGATTACATCGCTGTGCCCGCCGATATATTTGGTAGCCGAATAGATTGAAAAATCAGCGCCGTGCTTTAAAGGATGCTGCCAAAGCGGGCCCATATAAGTGTTATCAACGGCCATATACACTTTTTTCTGATCGGCGTTGTATTTATCAGCTATTTCTTTGCACTCTTCGATATCAATCAGCGTATTGGTAGGATTTGCCGGCGTTTCTAAATAGATCATTGCCAGATTATCGGCATGGCCAGTCTCTTCAATGATGGCTTCAATTTCATCCTTGTCCTGTCCGGGTTTAAATTCAACGGTATGAACGCCAATCTTTTTTAAAAAATGTTGAATAAAATGGTCGGTTCCGCCGTAAACCGGCGAGCTGTGGAGCAGTAAATCGCCGGGTTCCAAAAATTCAAGCAAAACGGTTGAAATGGAGGCCATTCCGCTTTCAAAAACAGCGCAGTCTTCCGCATCATCCCAAAGCGTCAGTCGGTCTTCCAAAATTTCAAGGTCCGGATTGTTAATGCGGCTGTAAATAAGGCCCAGTTCCTCGCTTTGTTCCTTTTCCCGAAGTCCGTACGCCACTTCAAAAAAAGCTTTTCCCTCCTCTGCACTTTCAAAAACAAAGGTAGAGGTTTGAAAAATGGGTGATTTAACAGCGCCCTGCGAAAGCTCAGGTTTAAATCCGTATGACATCATCAGGCTTTCGGGCTTGAATTTATGATCATCCATAATATAAAATTACTGTGATTTTAATTTTTTGTTTTTAAAAAATGATAGAGATTAACCCGCATTACTTTCTTTGCTCTACCGTCCCCTCTCGCATTCGTCTAAGGCCTCGCTTGGATATTTGATTCTAAAGATAACTTTTTACGGCAACAAAGGTTCAAACGAGTTGTGCCTTTCTAAGAAAAGATCTAAAAGGTTAACCCAATTTACTACCGTCAGGGACTTGTTTATCAGGCCGCGCCAGCGCCACTGCGCCATCCTCTTGTGGAAAGCCGGTCACTAAAAATTCTGACATAAATGGACCTATCTGCTTGAGCGGAAAATTAACTACGCCTACAATCTGCGTATCAATGAGTTCGTCTTTTGAATAGAGCTCGGTCACCTGTGCGCTTGATTTTAAGGTACCTACTTCCTGCCCGAAATCAACCCATATTTTGTAGGCCGGTTTACGTGCTTCCGGAAAATCTTCAACCCTTTTTACCGTTCCTGCTCGCAGTTCAATCTTTTCAAAATCATTCCAGGCTATGGTATTCATCAATAATAAAATAGTTAACTTTCCGCTGACTCGGCCGGTTTAAAATCAGCTTCATCAAGAGAGTTATATTTGGAAGGACATTTCAGAAGCATATCATTGGCATAAAAAACATTGTTTTTCATTTTGCCAATCACGACAATTTTTACGGCTTGTTCAAAGTTATTGGGCTTGGGTTTAGGGTAAACAACTTTGCGTACATTTCCGTCTTCATCTTCCATATAAAAAGTAAATTGCTTTTTCTCATGCGAAAAGCCATAGTCTTTTGAAGATACCCAGCTGCCCACTACATGCGATGATTTGCGTCCGGCCGCTTCTTCAAAATTAGCATATGAGCTTATGCTTTCGCTAAAATTCATCATTAATAGCGAGGTAAAGCCAATAATGGCAACAACGCCTATAATAACTTTAGGTTTCATCTTCTTGATTGTTTTCTTGTTGGGTTAAGGATTTTTCGAGTTTGCTTACTTTACGATCGGTTCGAATGATAAAAAAGAGCAAAACAAACCAGATGATTAAGGTAACACATAAAACGATAAAAATAAGGTCGTTTGATGCCAATGCTTGCATAATAAAGCCCGACTGTCCTGCCTGCAGGCTCGCATCCCATTTGTCAGAGTATTGGGCCATTGCAGAAGAAGTGTCAGCAGCGGATTGTATAAATGCGATCATATTTATCATAAATTTGAATATTCAATCTGATCTTTTGCCTTCTTGTAGCGAATACCGATATTGGCGAACCAAATGGCCAAACCTATAAAACCAATTACCGCCGGATAAAAAATCAATCGCAATTCAGGAGCAGTTATTTCGCTGAATGCGGGGTTGCCTTGTGCGCCGGGATGAAGGCTGGGCAGCTGGCGCGGAATAATATAAAACAAAAATGGCACCGTAACTCCGGCAAAAACATTATAAACCGCAGAAAATTTGGCTCTTTTTGTACGGTTGAAAAAAGATTGCCTCAATACAAAGTAAGCCACATAAATAAGCATGGCCATGGCTGCCAAATTCATTTTCGGCTCCGTGAAAGTCCACCAGGTTCCCCACGTAAAGCGCGCCCAAAGCGAGCCGGTCAGCAAACCGCAAACACCAAAAACAAGCCCGACTGTTGTATAAGTCACGGCTTTGTGATCGGCCGCTATATCTTCTTTATTTAAATATATAATACTATATACCCATCCGGCGCCAAAACAGACAAAC
>Ga0079226_10005064_pt1 | contig 10081 bp, 9 predicted proteins | sample Poulit2014_FD_76345 | JGI IMG/M metagenome (GOLD analysis project Ga0079226, IMG submission 76345) | Agricultural soil microbial communities from Georgia to study Nitrogen management - Poultry litter 2014 | ecosystem: Environmental > Terrestrial > Soil > Agricultural land | place: USA: Georgia... | reverse complement strand
GCGGGACCCTGGTCGACGGACCGACCGCTTGGGAAGGCTATAAGGTCGCACTGGCATGCGAAGCCGGGGTGAAAGCGCTCAACGAAGGCGGTATCGTCGAAATTCCGTTTGAAGAGCGTCCGGAGATGTACGCGCAAGAGATATCTCCTCAAGCGAATTGACGCCAGCGGCTCAGCGATGACGGAGCTCTACGCTCACGATGTGCGAACTTCGGCCAAGCATCCAACTCGACACTTCTTACTACCGCCCAGCCGCATTAGAAAGCTGGGAACGCTCTTGTGCGCTCGTTATATATTGGCCAGTTCCGATCGAATGGCAGTCGCCGGGGCAGAGAACGCAGCGATCGATAAAGGAACTGACGGGTGCATAGCGTCACAAGCCAAATGACGGCCCCCATCGCTCCCTGGCACACGGGCAGTCCCGGCTTGCACAAGCTAGGGCCTGGTGTTCCCTACGACCAACCTTGGAAGTGACGCCCCTTGTCAGCGCCAGCCGGTTGTGCTAATGTCAGGACAATACTTCAACGATACCATTTCCGTTGACAGATCGGTGTTCTCAGCAACGATGCAAAGGACCCAAGATGGCACACCCGGTGAACCTGGCAATATCACGAAATCACCCGGCGAACGTCGGCCGGCAGAAGTGCGCTGGGTGCGGTGCGGCGCCAGCCTGGGTTGCTTTCCAAAGTGCTGACAAAACCCGGGTGATTGTCCGGGTAGCACGGCGAGGAGGACGCCAACACGGTGTTGGCCAGAGCCGGAAAATCGTCGGGCAGGCTCACGAAGCGGCTGTGCCTGTTGCACCGCCGGGCCGCCCGGGCGTTTATGACTTTGGCGCTCGCCCTCGGGAACCGGCCGGACGCCATTGGAGAGCGCAGGGACGCTCAACCAAATCCTCGTACACGCCAGAATTTGGAGCAGACTTCGGAAGTGACGAGGACGTACGCACCTTGAACTATTCGAACTGGGCCAATAAGTCCAGAACGAACTTTCGTTCAATGCCCAACCAAGCGTGCAAATCGACATGCTGAACCAAAATATGAGCGACGATGAAGTCGTATTGAGAGGATCCGATCGATGACGAACGGTCTCCTAGAGAAAACACAGGAAGACCCCGGCCCTAGTGGCCCTAGGGAGCAAGTCAATGCGCCGAAGACCAAACGTTTCCGATACAACCTCAGAGTGGCGCTTCGTGAGCCGACCACTATTGTCGGCATACTTGCGGCGATCCTATTCACATATTTAATAGTCGTACCCATCATAACCATGCTGAGCGACGCAATGATGGTTCAGTATGGAGATGAAGAAAGAGCAAATCAGAACTTCGGCGAGGCTACCCTCTACTATTTGCACAGGGTATTCGCATCACCGGTGTCAACCGACATATTCTGGCGCCCGCTACGGAACACACTCACGATTGCCGTCGGCTCGATCATACTGGCATTGCTGATCGGAGGGTCAATGGCATGGTTGCTCAGCCGGACCAACTTATGGGGGCGGCGGTGGTTCGCGACCGCGCTAATAGTACCGTACATGCTTCCCGCATGGACATTTGCACTCGCGTGGACGAACCTATTCAAAAACCGAAGGGTAGGTGGCCAGTCTGGATGGCTGGAGACCCTAGGATTTGAACCACCGGACTGGCTCTCATACGGTGAATTCCCTATTATTGTTGTTCTCTCGCTACACTACGCCCCCTTTGTCATCCTGCTTTTCGGCAATGCTCTACGACGGTTCGATTCGCAACTCGAAGACTCCGCAAGAATACTTGGAGCTCGCAGATTTCTTGTCACATGGCGTATCGTCCTACCCCTTATGCGACCGTCCCTCGTCTCAGCAACAATCCTCGTTTTTGCAAAGTGCCTAGGCGAGTTTGGTGTAGCGTATGTTTTGGGGATGCCGGTGCAGTATGAGGTCCTGGCCACGTCGCTGTATAGGAACATCTCGTCGCGGCAAACCGGAGTGGCAGCTGTACTGGCTGGGGCAATTATTTTAATTGGCATGATCTCGCTATTGATCGATGCGCGCCTCGTCAAAGAAGGAAAGCGGTTCGTGACAGTCGGCTCGAAAGGTGCGATGAACCGAGTTGCAGACTTACGAAAATGGCGACTTCCTGCAACTGGTGCCGCAAGCATCGTATTCGCTGTAAGCGTGGTCCTCCCTCTCACCACTCTATTCCTCTCCACCGTCATGCGGCACCCAGGAGTATTCAAGTGGGATAATTTTACGTTGGATTTTTGGATCGGCCGCAATTTAGACACTGTCGCCCTCCCCCAGGGAATCTTGTTGACACCCGAACTATGGGCCGCCGCCTGGAACACTTTGTGGATCGTAGGACTAGCCGCCATTACATCGGGAGTTCTCGGTATGCTAGTGGGGTACGTGGTTGTGCGTACTCCGGTAAAACTCGTCGGAGCGTATCTCAGGCAAGTCACCTTCTTCCCCTATCTAGTCCCCGGAATCGCGTTTGCAGTCGCTTACCTTTCTCTGTTCGCCGTACAACGGGGACCCGTGCCCGCCTTGTACGGAACGGCTGCAATCCTCCTGCTTGCATTCATCGCCGAGCAGATGCCGTATGCGTCTCGGGCTGGAATATCGGCCATGATGCAATTGGGGAAGGAACCTGAGGAAGCCGCACAAGTTGCCGGTGCCGGCTGGTGGAAACGCATGGCACGTGTTGTATTACCTATCCAAAAAGGATCTTTGACTACGGGCGTACTACTCCCTTTTATATCTGGGGTGAAAGGGCTGAGGCTCGTGGTTATCCTGGCCGTTCCAGGTACGAATGTGCTTACGACATACTCCCTGCAATTAGTTGAGTACGGATACGACCAAGCCGCCAACGCGGCAGTGCTAATGGTGGCTGCGATCGCATTCTTTGGAACACTACTCGGTCAAAAACTCACAAAGAGCAACTTGGCAGAAGGGCTTGGTGGCTGAAAATGCCGGACATCCAATTGACTGATATACATAAGAACTATGGCGGTGGCAGGGCTAACGCTGTGACAGACTTAAACCTCGACATTGGCGATGGCGAGTTTATGTGTCTGCTGGGCCCATCAGGTTGTGGTAAGACAACGACCCTGAGGATGATCAGCGGTTTGGAACACCCTACAAAAGGCACTATCACTATTGGCAATCGGGTGGTTGACTCTGTATCGAGCGGCGTATTCGTCCCCCCTGAAAAGCGGGACCTCGGCCTTGTGTTCCAAAGCTATGCATTGTGGCCTCATCTGACCATTGAGCGAAATGTTGAGTTTGGACTTCGCATTAGACGCATGAGTCGATCAGCACGTGAAGACCGTGCAATGGAAGTTATGGCGAAGATGGGAATACTGGAATACCGTGACAGATATCCCGCTGAGCTGTCAGGAGGCCAACAGCAACGTGTAGCGCTGGCGCGCATGCTTGCGATAAACCCGGGCGTGCTCTTACTGGATGAGCCGCTCTCGAATCTCGACGCCCGTTTACGACTTGATATGCGTGCCGAACTAAAGCGTATTCATCAGGAATTTAGCACGACTGTAGTTTTTGTGACGCACGATCAGTGGGAGGCGATGACTCTAGCGAGCCAGATAGGGGTCATGAGCGAAGGAAAGCTCCAACAATTAGGAACGCCTGATCAGATATACAGCTCTCCGACGAATCGCTTTGTTGCCGAGTTCGTAGGTAGTCCTCCGATTAATATTGTGGAAGTTGCAAAGGATAACTCGGATGAGCTGTCCACGTGGTTCATGCATTATCTATATCGGGAATACGGTCTCGCCTATCCCGCGGTGACAATCGGAATGCGTCCTGAGTCGATTCATGTATCAAGGACAGAAGAGAATATTCCTGACGGCGCATTCAAGGCTCGAGTATCCGTGACTGGCGTGTTGCCTACGGGCGGAAGCTGGATCATAGAATTAGATGAGTCAGGTCGCAGGATATTTTCCGTTGTAAGCGAAGCGCCCAACCTGCACTCGGGCGAAGACGCTTGGTTCTGGGTGCGCACGGAGGATTTGCACCTTTTCGGTGATGATGGCGAACGCATAAATAGGACTGAATATGCTGACTCGGAGATCGGAGCAGTCGGGTGAAATGGGGCGGATGTAACGGGCATCGTTCGAAACTTCGTGGGCCTATCGAACGAGATGCCGCCCGATTGAAGCGAGTGATTTGATGTAGAGATCGTTGACGGATGGAGACAAGACGGAGAAAGCGCAATCCACATATTGCGATACCCCTTAGGAGGAGAGTGGAAAGGTGACTACTACTATCAGATCCAAGCCGCGACAAGGCCTGTATACAATGAGTGCAGCTGTGTGTGTGGCTCTTGCCCTAACAGCGTGCACGCCCTCCTCGGCGGAGTCCGAGGCGGAGTCAGGAACGAACGATGTCGGTGCGTTGGGTATCAGTGATGATGATTACTCCCTTGACCGTCTGGTCGAATTGGCCAAGGAAGAGGGTTCCCTGACCGTTTCGGATAGTACCGGCAAGGTGAAGGATATCGCCGAAAACTTCGAAGCCAAGTATGGCATCGATACGACTGGCGTGAAGATGGACGCCGGCGACGCGCAAGAAGTGGCTATTCGCGAGGCAGAGGCGTCGAATGTGAAAACGGATCTCTTCGTGCTTGGTGATGCTCCGGCTGCTAGGAGCGTGCTGATTGAGCGTGGCATCACGTCGACGTGGACCCCGCCGGACCTGCGAAATGTGATCCCTGAGGACGCACAGGACCCTCAGATCGTCACAACGAGTGTCCTTGTGTGGGCGTACAACACCGATGTGTTTGGGGACGAATGTCCGATCGACAATATCTGGGCCGTAACTACTGACAAGTGGAAGGGCCAGGTCACCATGGGAGATCCGCTCCTGAAGACGGCGATTCTCTATTGGATCAATCAGGTCGCACATCATGACGATGATGCAATGGCAGCCGCATATGAGGACTTTTTCGGGGAGCAGCTTGCTACGGAGGAGGAGTCCGCCACTGCAGAGTGGCTCAAGAGAATGGCGGAAAATGAGCCTCTACTTGTGAAGAGTGACAGTGATGCTGCAGACACGGTGGGGGCTCCTGGTCAATCAGATGCCTTCATGGGTCTCATGAGCACCGCGAAGTTCCGGGAGAATGATGACAGTGGTTACAAGCTCGGACTATGTAAGCATATCAATCCGTTCTCCGCTATCGGGTATACCAAGGTTGGTCTTATTGCCAACGGCACTGATAGTCCAAACGCGGCTAAATTGTTCTTGCACTTTGTCCTGACCGAGGAAGGGATCGCCCCTCAAGTAGCCGACGGAAAATTTTCATCGAATCCCGAGGTTCCGCCAGCACCTGATGAGCCGTCTGGTGTGGCCGAAATCTGGGACGAGGTCTACTTGCCTGACAGTTCGACTCTTAATGAAGACTTTGAATCTCTTCCGGAGTGGAGCGATTTCTGGACGATTCACAATCACTAGGGTTAGTGTCGCGCCGTCAGCGGTATGGAGCCGGCTTCCGCATACCAATGATGGCAGCGCACACCGAACGGAGGCGAGGTCATTTTGCTGACATATGAGGTACTTGAGTCTTCCCGTCTCAGAACCCTGGCGCGACATGCAGCACGTCAGGCTTCGGGAGACCTGCTGGGTGCCTTCCGTACCCCGATGAAAAAGGATTTCAAACGGGATGCACACGACATTGTCACCTTGCACGACAAGAATGCTGAGGAGACGATCGTTCAGTGCCTGAAGCTGGAGTACCCCGAGTCTGTAATTGTCGGAGAGGAAGGTGGGACTCGGGGTACTGGGCGCGTGGAGTGGCATATTGATCCGATCGATGGTACATCGAATTTTTCACGCGGCATTGCTTTTTGGTGTATCTCCATTGCAGCCGTAATCGAGGACCGTCCCGTAGCGGGTGTGATTTACGATCCTGTCGCGGACAATTTGTTCCAGGCTGACCTCACGGGCGCGTGGTTGGGTGAAGTCCCTATCAGTGTCCATGCAGCGGAGCGGGAGATAGGCGCGACCATCGTCTCAAGCTTTCCCAATGCAAAGGATACCTGGATCTTCGGGCCCAGTGCGTTTGATGCGCAGGCGCGATTGATCAAGAGTTTCCAGGCTGTACGGAACCTGGGAAGTGGTGCCTTGAATCTTGCGCACGTGGCGGCGGGATGGGCCGATTCGACGATGGGATTCTACACGAATTCGTGGGATATCGCTGCGGGTGGATTCATCTTGCAACAGGCCGGCGGTTCGTTCTATGGCATGGAGGGCGGGCTGCCCGTGGAGCCTTATTTCAGGGCGCCTGATTATTACGCTGTTGGAGGAGCAGTCGAATACAGGACTTTGGGACAAGTAGTCCGGGATTGGTCGGCGCGATATGTGCCCAGTGAACTGAAGGTCGACGCATGAGGTCGCTCCGACCGTGTGTTTCGGTGCGGTGGCACCAAGCGTTGTATTCGAGGCTGGAATCTGGCAACTCCTGGGTATCTACAGGCTGTCTGGAATCGAACACTAAGTAATGACTGATAAGGAGAAAGACATGAGCGGGCTGATCAGGCCGGAGGCGTTGCTGGTCGATTTTGGAGGCGTGATTGTTGAGACACGCAACCGTCCGGGTTGGCAGGGCCGGCTCGCGGAATACCTCGCTGCGGAGCTCGCCGAGGCCGACGTCCATCTCGATGGTCTGACGACCGGGGACATCGAACGGGATATCCAGGCGGGTGGCCAGGCGGATTCGAAGTGGAAAGACGCCATGTCACGCCCGTTTGCTCCTGCGGAGCTTCGGTACGACCAATTCTGGGTGGACTTCGTGGCCGGAGACTGGCCCGGCGCACCACGAGCATACGTACAGGAAAACGCCCGCGAATTGTGTCGGGTCATGGGCGAAATAAAACAAGAACGGAAAACCCGGGACGGGATTGTTGAGGTTCTTGACCATGCGGAGTCCTGGGGCATCCCCGTAGTGATCGTGAGCAACACACTGATGGGTGTCGTACACCGGGATTACCTCGAGACCGTCGGTTTGACAGAACGCTTCGAAGCACAAATTTACAGCGATGAGGTGGGGATTCGAAAACCGAATCCTGAAATGATCCACCTGGGCGCTCAGGCCGCAGGTGTAAGGACGGAGAAGTCCTGGTACGTCGGTGATAACTTCGACCGTGATGTGCTTTGCGGGGTGCGAGCCCACGTCGGCGGAAATATTCTGATGGAAGCCCGCAGCACATATGATCTGGCTTACGATCTACCGATCAAAGCGGATGCGGTTGTGGCCGATGGCTGGGGACTGCTGAACCTGCTCGAAGAGTCGACCGCTCGTGATGTCGCATGAGTACCGAGCCCGTGCAGGCCAGTTCCGTTGAGTCGCTCCATCTCCAGGACAGGGGCGAAGCGCGTAGGCTTCGCTGCACCGCAGAAGGAGCGGCGCAATCAGTACGCGACCAACTCAGATCGGCATTTCGGACCCCGATGTCAATTGGGCACAAGCGCGATCTCCGTGACGTCGTGACCGAGCATGACAAACGAGCCGAGACAACGATCAGTGGCTATATTTTTCAAAATGTTCCCGATTCCACGCTTCTCGGTGAGGAGGGTGGCTCCACCGGGCGGGGGCGGGTGTCCTGGTTTGTGGATCCGATCGATGGGACGAGCAACTTTGTTGACGGAATCGCGTTCTGGTGCGTCTCTGTCGCTGCGGCCATCGATGGCGAGGTGGTCGCGGGCGCTATCTTCGATCCGATGGCCGATGACCTATTTTCCGCTGACTTGGAGGGTGCATGGCTGAATGGTGAGCAGCTTCGTTCCCACGGAGCGCCGGAGGAGGGCGAAGCGACCTTGATCACTGGTTATCCGAACGCTAGGCAGTTGAAGGCTCACGGGGCAGCCGCGCTTGAGGATTTTGGTGAGTTGGTCCGTGCATTCAGGGCTGTGCGTCGTCCGGGGAGCGCTGCGCTCACACTGGCGCACGTGGCAGCTGGGTGGGTCGATGCGGCAGCAGGATTCAGTGTTAATCCTTGGGATATTTGTGCTGCCGACCTCATCGTCCGCCGCGCCGGCGGAACCTACATACCCTTGGCTGTCGGGCAGGAAGAGAAGCCAGAGGCGAGACATCTTCACAAGGGGTATGTAGCCATCGCCGGCGGCCGCAGCTACCCAACCTTGGTGTCGGTCGCACATGACATTGCTGCTCGAGGCTAGCGAATTCCTCACCTGCGTTGGCGCCCCCGACGTGATGAGAGGCGGACGAATGTGTTGTGCCTATGTGCTTCCTCGTCACAATGGGTGCCTTCATTTGCGGGCTGAGCGCGACGAAACGTACCGGCTAGGTAGTGCCAGTGCACAATCGAGGCAGGGCTCTGTAACCGAGGTGGAAGGGCAGGCGCATCTCGTGATGGAGGTTGCGATCGAGGTCAGCGATCGACCAGCGTGATCTCGAAAGAGTAGAGATCAGGGCGATAGAGATGGCGTCCCAGTTCGATGGCCTTGCCTGAGTTGTCGAACGCTGTACGAGACATCGTCAACAGGGGGCCTCCCTTAGCGATATCGAGAAGCTCTGCCTCGCGCTGTGAGGCGGCTCGAGCTCCGATGCGTTGCTTCGCCACACGCATCGTGACCCCCCGAGTGCGCAACATCTGGTAAAGCCCGTAGTGGGAGAGATCATCGATGCTGAGATCCAAAAATTCTTGCGGCAGGACATTGTCCAGGACTGCCAGCGGGACGCCGTCGGCGGAACGCAGCCGCACGAGGTGGAGGACGGGACTGCCCGTGTCGATTCCCAATAACTCCGCCGTCTCGGCCTCTGCTTTACCGCGTTCGCTGGACAACACGATCGTCGTGGGCTCCTGATGCGAGCGTTTGAGATCGTCGTAGAGGCTCGTGAGCTCGACGTTGCGGGTGACACGGCCGTGCACGACCTGAGTGCCGATGCCCCGACGACGCACAAGCAGGCCCTTGTCGACGAGCTCCTGAATCGCGCGCCGAATAGTCGGCCGGGACAGACCGAGGCGTTGTGCAAGTGCCACCTCGTTCTCCAGACGCGAACCAGCAGGCAGCATCTCATTGCGGATGGCGACTTCAAGGCGTTGGGCGATCTGATAGTAGAGAGGCACTGGGCCACTGCGATCAAGATCAACGAAGACGCTCAGGGGAAGCGTCTTCTCTTCCAATTGCGCCACGTGGTGACCTCCAACATCCAGCACGGTATGTCTGGACAATATATCGCTATTTCATCCTGTCGTACATGTAACGTGCCTAGGAAGGACTGTGCGAAAGGCCTTGAGAGTCCTACAGCAGCCCATGACAGGCTGGCCTGCTGTGACAAAGCGAGGCGGATAGCCCTATTGTCCTTACTTATTGAGGTACGCTAGGTGATCATGACTGAAGCACCAAATTCTGATAGAGGACGCGCCGACGGGCGCACCGCCGACCAGCTCCGCCCGGTGAAACTCCACCGCGGCTGGGCCGATCAGGCCGAAGGTAGCGTCCTGGTGGAATTCGGCGGCACGCGCGTGCTTTGCAACGCCTCCTTCACCGAGGGAGTGCCGCGCTGGCGCAAGGGCTCCGGCCTGGGCTGGGTGACCGCCGAGTACGCGATGCTGCCCCGCTCGACCAACTCTCGCTCGAGCCGCGAATCGGTCAAGGGAAAGATCGGCGGACGCACCCACGAGATCTCCCGCCTGATCGGACGTGCCCTGCGGGCGATCATCGACGTCTCGGCCCTGGGCGAGAACACCATCGTGCTGGACTGCGACGTGCTCCAGGCCGACGGCGGCACCCGCACTGCTGCTATCACCGGCGCTTACGTAGCCCTCGCCGATGCGATCGAGTGGGGAACGGCCCACAGCGCCATACCGAAGAACAAACAAGTGCTCAGCGACTCGATCGCCGCCATCAGCGTCGGCATCATCGACGGCCGGCCCGTCCTGGACCTGCCGTACGAGGAGGACGTGCGCGCCGAGACCGACATGAACGTGGTGGTCACAGGTAGCGGCGAGTTCGTCGAAGTGCAGGGCACGGCCGAAGGGGCGCCGTTCAAGCGCGAGGAATTGAACCAGCTCCTGGACCTGGCGGTACTTGGGTGCGGACAGCTCGCACGCGCCCAGCAGGACGCGCTC
>Ga0079226_10005063_pt1 | contig 10081 bp, 9 predicted proteins | sample Poulit2014_FD_76345 | JGI IMG/M metagenome (GOLD analysis project Ga0079226, IMG submission 76345) | Agricultural soil microbial communities from Georgia to study Nitrogen management - Poultry litter 2014 | ecosystem: Environmental > Terrestrial > Soil > Agricultural land | place: USA: Georgia... | reverse complement strand
TATATTCGCGGTCGTCGTCGTCTTCCCGACACCGCCTTTTCCTGATGTAATAACAATAACTTCACCCATGTTCCTTCCTCCTAAGACCAAACTTGATGGAAAGACAACAGACAGGAGAAATCCGCCCCTGCCATGCCGCCTTCTTTCTTTCGTAATTTCCGGTACATCATCAGTCTCCTGAAACAACCGTTCCAAGGGATGCTGCGTGTCCCGTCACGATTTCATCTTCTTCATCCAGCCCGTAATAGTAGCGGATAATATCACGCCCTATTTCAGAAGGATACGTAGAATTATAACCATTTGCGATACGGATCGCAAACGCAACGTTGGTGTCCTGTCCTGATGTAAATCCAACGAACAGGCCGTGGTTCGGATGTGTCGTACTCTGCTGTGCTGTACCTGTCTTTCCGTACAGCTCAAAGTCTCCGAGACTATTGAATGTGGAAGTGTTGGTAACCATTCTGCGCATTCCATTGTGAACTGCTGTCCATGTGGAATTCGCAATTCCTTCCACCTCATTTCTGACACTTGGCTCATAATCTTTCACAAGATTTCCGTTGACATCCGTTGTTTTATCAAATAATGACAGATTATAGACGGTCCCCTCATTGGCAACTGCGCTGATATAACGTGCAAGCCCTGATGTTGTATAGTTGTTGGTTCCCTGTCCAATAGAAGAACGTACTACGTCACTGTCGGAAATCTGCGGCTGCGACTCCGTGATTTCCAGCCCGGTTGTGTCTCCAAGGCCGAATTCCTCCGCATATTTCTGCAGACGCTCAATTCCGTATGCATCATTGTATTCTCCGCCCGTTGTTCCAAGACGGTAGCCTACTTCGTAGAAGAAATCGTTACAGGAGTGCTGAATCGCGCTTACCACATTTAAGCTTCCATGAGAGCCCGGATAGATCCAGCACCGTGCGATCGGAGAAATCTTATCAAAAATTCCGGTACAGGAAATCGTAGTTCCTGTGCTGATTACTTCCTCGGTCAGACCTGCAATGGAAACAAGCGGTTTATATGTGGAACCAGGCGCCGTCCGTTCCTGTGTTGCTTTGTTGTAAAGCGGACTCGACGTCATGGAGTTCAGCTGTGCATAATAGTCGGAATCCATCGTATTTGCCAGACGATTGTTGTCATAACCCGGATAGGAAACCATGGCAAGCACCTGTCCGTTGCTCGGATCCGTAATCACGATGGATCCGGTACACGGCTCCAGTCCCAGTTCGCCGGGCGTAATCTCCAGACTTTCAATCTTGCTCCGGATAAAGTTATAAGCAGCTGTTGAACCGGAACTTCTCAGCCGGTTGTACTGGGTTTCATCATATTTCAAAATATTCTGCTCATACAGGATACAGCAGACCTGGTTTCCTGAAATATCCCCGGATTTGATCATATATTCATAGATGATTTTTTCAAAATCACCGTCATCTCCAAGCACTTCTCCCACATACTGCACAATTGCCTGATAAATCTCGGAAGCGCTTGAATAGCTTGCATCCCCTTCCAGATAATCGGTCAGTTTTGAGGTGTCGATCCAGTTCTGTGAAATCGCATAATTCAGATATTCATTAACTCCGATCGTCTCCTCTTCTTTCCATGCAAGATAGGTCTCATCGCTTGTATCGATTCTGTCCTCAACAAGGATTCCGGAATCATCTGTCAGAAGTGTGTCCACCACATAGTCCATGTAGGCTTTCATCCGGTCAGACAGATCCTGGTAGGCCGTTCCGTTTGCATTCTGCATTTCGGAAAGCACGGAACTGATCGCGTCTTCCTCTCTCCTGGAATAGGTCTCCAGAACCTCTTTTTCTGCAGTGCCCGCATCACTTTGGGTAAACTGGCTTGTATCAATGATCTCGTTCTTGAAAAATGCATTATAAACATCTCCCACCGGAATGACGATGGAGTCTGCATCGGTTACATTGCTTGTATCATAGTCAAGACGGTTGACCATCTTGGAAAGCAGAATCGCCGCAAGCTTCTCTTCGAGAATATTGTAGGCGGCAATCTGAAGATCCGCGTCAATTGACAGGTATACATCATTTCCTGCCTTTGCCTCTGTCACCTTCTCGGAATCGATGACCTTTCCGACATTGTTGACGTAGATTTTCGTCTCTCCTTTTTCTCCCTGAAGGGTGCTGTCCATTGCTTTTTCAATCCCGGCCTTTCCGACAATATCTGTCAGAGAGTAGGATTCCTGCTCTTCCTCGGAAAGTGCATTGTACTCATCCTGGGAAATCTGTCCGGTATAGCCGATAATCGATGCAAAATATTTACTGTTGTTATACTGGCGGATGGAGCTCTCTTCGATGCTGACTCCTGTCAGCTCCTCCTGATTTTCCATTATTTCCGCCACTGTCGTATCACTGACATTTGTTGCAATTGTCGTTGCAATATATTTCCGGTACTTATTCAGGCTGATCGCATACCGGATATTGACAAGCTTCAGAATATCCGATTTCTCGTAATCGTCCTCATTGATTCCGTATCCGTACGTCTCATCGGTGCACAGATAGTGGATAATATCTGCCGCTGTATAGTTTTTCTGTTTCTCGGACAGCTTGTCTATCGTAGCATACCCAAAAATGTCGGCAATAAACCGAAGACGCGCCGTGCCTTCCGTAGAAAACTCATACTCACCGCTGTCATTGAGGACAATACCGAAGCTGTTGATGATGGAGTCCCCGTTTTTCTCGATAATATCGATTACTCTGCGGACTGTCGCGTTCAGCTCCTTGTTTTTCTGCTTAGTCGTATCGTAATCCCCGTTATCTTCGATCGTTACCGAATAGGCAAGAACATTGTCCGCCAGAACTGTTCCGTTCCGGTCGAGAATCCGTCCTCTTGTGCCCTGTACTTCTCTTGTTTTCTGAATCTGGAGTTTGTAGTCGTTCAGATAGCTCTCGCCTCTCACAATCTGAAGATAGAACACTCTCTGCACCAGAATCGCGAACATCACGCAGAATACAATACTCGCGATAAACATTCTGGACTTTACAAGCTTGATGACTGTTTCCTTTATGCGTTCCAAAATATTAAACAAACCTGCTTGCACTCCTTTTTTCTTCTTCTACAAGTTTACGGTTAATTCTTAAAATAAGCTGATATACAATCAAGGTGATAATGACTGTATAGAGCATCTCCGGAATGATAACATGCCCAAGATAGTAAAGAAAATGGAAATCACTCTGGAGCATGAACTGGAAAAAGTAGACCAGTATTCCATATACCAGCTCACTTCCCCCGATCAGAAGAAGCGGCAGTTTGATATTTTCATCATAGTAGAGCTTCTGGAAAAATCCATTGGCATATCCGATCACTGTGTATAATAAAATATAAAATCCAATATACTGTCCGAAGCTGATATCAAGCAGAAATCCGCTCAGCACTCCAACGAACATCCCCTCTTTCTTCCCCTGCATAAATCCAAAGGCTGCCGTCAGAATGATCAGAAGATTCGGCTTGATCGAAGCAAGCTCAAGATAGCTGAATATCGTTGTCTCCAGGAGGAAAAACACGATCACAAGAGCTGCCTCAATGACTTTGCGTTTTACAGCCAGCATGAGTTGTCTCCTTTCTATTCACCCGATGAATCGCTTTCCGTCTGATTTCCATTGTCGATCAGATCCTGTTTTGTCGTCGTAATGACAAGAACTTCCTGCAGCTTTTTGAAATCTACCGCAGGGATGATATATCCGGAACGGGTCAGATTGTTTGAATCCACGTTGACCTCGCTGACATATCCTATCAGAAGCCCCTGCAGATATTTACTGCTGATATTGGACGTTACAATCTGTTCTCCAACTGCAACTTCATTTTCATTATTTGCCAGCTGCTCAAACTGTACAACACCGTTGTTGATCAGCTTCAAATCTCCGCTGACAATACACTGGTCAAAGGTTGTCATGACCATGGCCGATATATTGACCTCATCGATAATCGAACGCACAGTAGAAGAATGCGCATTGACCTCTGTCACAATTCCGACAAGTCCGTTTCCGCTCAGGACATTCATATCTTCACGGATTCCGTCCTCGCTTCCTTTGTCGATCGTAAAGGAAGTAAACCAGTTGCTTCCGTCATTCGCGATCACTCTCGCTCCTACTTTCGGGTAGTCGGATGTATTCTGATCCATCTTGTATAAATCATAAAACCGCTCCAGCTCCACTGCTTTTTGCTGCAGCTGGTTATTTTCCGCTTTCAGATTTTCATTCTGTTCTTTCAGTGTTTCATTTTCTTTCTGTACACTTTTCAGTGTGGCAAAATTATCCGCCACATCGTTGACCCATGTCCCGATCACATTGATCCCTTTCTGCATCGGGACCACCGTATAATCTGCGATCGCCCGGAGCGGGCCGCTTTTGACATCTGCAAAAAAGGTCGCCGCCATGCACACAACACAGGCAGCCACGATGATCAACAGCCAGTATTTACTTTCCAAACCTTTTTGATTTCTTGTCTTCATCTTATCTCATCCACCTATAATTTTCGTCTTTCATGGAATATGCCAGATCCTTCAGATCGTCCGACAATAGAATATCACGCACTCCCCGGATTGCACTTAAATGGGGCTCTTTAACCGTATAAAACGGAATCCCCGTTTTTTCCTCCATATATCTGTCCAGACCTTTTGTACAGGCAATGCCTCCCGTCAGACAGATTCCCCGCTTTCTGATCGCCGCAAGCACATCCGGCGGAGCCTGTTCCAGCATCAGCGACACTGCTTCCCAGCAAGGCTTAAGGAACTCTTTCACAGCGGTTCTGACAATATAGTCCGGGATCTCCTTGATTCCGGGTCTTGACCGGACCAGGTCTCTCCCTGCAGCCATTACCGCGTGTCCCTGTTCTTCTCCAAACACGCTGCTCTGAATCCGCACAGCCTCTGCTGTCAGCCTGCCAATCACAAAATCCAGATGCCTCCTGACGAGAGTAATGATGGCTCTGTCTATGGAAGCCCCTCCAGTCTTTAACAGACGGTTCAGGACAATCCCGCCTCTGGACAGAACAGAAATATCCGTTGTCTCGCCTCCGATATTGACGATGGCCGCTCCGGTCTCCTGTTTGATATCAATCCCGGCTCCAATCGCATCTGCGACGCCCCGCTCCACGATGCGGACCTCTTTTGCCCTGGCCGAAGAATAGATCAGCAGATCAAAAAACGCTTTCTTTTCCATCTCTGTCACATCTGTCGGAACCGCAATCACATATTCTGTCCCTCTGGAGAAGAATCCCTCCTCTGTCTTCAATTCACTTTCCAACAGGTACTGCATCTCTCCGATTCTGGAAATCACACCTTCCTTCATCGGAAACTCGATTGTAATTTCCCCCGGCGCCTTTTCATACATTTCATAGGCACGGTCGCCTGTTGCAAAAATCTCTGTCTCATTCCGGACGGCTACCGCATTTTTTACGGTCCGGATCCGGTTTTCCTTTTTATCATAAATCTTTAACTGATACGTACCAAGATCCAGGCCATAAATACTCCTAGCCATCTTCGTCCCAGTCCCTTCTATTATTTATATCCACCCTTTTTCAGCAAGGCTCACATACGACCGGTCACCGATAATGATGTGGTCGATCAGCGTGATTCCGATCAGTTCTCCCGCTTTCGCGATCTTTTTCGTCACAAGGATATCCTCCCTGCTCGGCTCCGGATCGCCGCTCGGATGATTATGCAAAAGTATAATCATCACCGCATCTTTCTGTAATGCTTCTATAAACAACTCTCTGGGAGAAATCACAGACATATTGACTGTCCCCTTGGAAATTCTTGTCTCACCCAGAAGCTTTGACTTTGTATTTAACATCAGCAGTTTCAGTTCTTCCTGTTTGAGGTGACGCATATCTTCCATATAATAGGAAGCGATCGTCTCCGGCCTGTCAAAACAGAGCGGCTCTTTTGCTTTCTCTTTCGCAATTCTTCTTGCAATCTCACAGAGGCAGAGAATCTGTACCGCCTTAACCTCTCCGATTCCCGGAATTTTCATCAATGCCTCTTTCGAGTAGGAAGGAAGCCTCGTAAGCCCGCCCTCTTTTCCGTCCGGGTAAAGCACTGCTTTTGCTGTCTCCAGCACATTGCCTCCTTTCGTACCGCTTCTTAAAAGTACGGCCAGAAGCTCAATATCGGTCAAGCTTTTTGCACCAAAACGTCCACATTTTTCATATGGACGTTCCTCTTTCAGTAACTCTTTCATTTTTTGATTCATACTCTTTTGTAAACTCTGATGATCGATTCAGTAGATTATAAGAAGCGATAAATAATGATAGAAAGAATCATGCCAACAATGCTGGCGATAGAAATATTCACACTCAGTCCCAAAGTGAGAACCAGAATTCCAAGATCCAGTACAACCGGCTGCTGCAGGCCAAATGTCTGACCGTACGAAAGCCATCCAAGTCCGGGAATATCCTGTGCGAGCATCCCTATAAATCCGCCCAACACAATACCTGCCAGAAGCATCAGGAAAAGTCCCCATCCATTTTTGCTTCCTGCTCCTTTCATCTGTAACCCTCCAAACTCTAGTGTTTTACAAACCGCTTTTATTCTAACACACTTCAAAAAAAGTGTATAGACTTTTTGTGCATTAAATTTTCCTTAAGAATCGACAACGTATTTTTTATGGGTAATCCTTTTTCCCTTCCATAAAATAAACCTCCAAACTGATAAGTCTATCTTACATCAGTTTGAAGGTTTACACAAACTTTGGGATACTCCCTAAACAAAGCGAAGATGCCGCTCGATCATCTAATCTGATGATTTTGCGACACCTTCATCAGCATTTTTTCTGAACTAGCTGTGCTCATTATTCCATACTTTTATAATAATCAATTACATTTACAAAAGGGATTACAATTTTTCCGTTATTAAAAATATTAGCCGTAAGTGTTTCTATTTTCCCTCTTGCAATCCCAATAATGGCCGCCGCTCCATTCACTGCTACAAGTTGCTTAAATTTCTTTTCACTAATGCTTCCCTGTGAAAGAAATGCTCCCTCCAGTGACAGTTCCATTATGAATTTATGCTTTTCTGATTGTTCAACTTCAATTTCAAAATCAATATTCATTATAGAAAAGATACCGTTATCATCCGTTTCAAAATATGGTTCATTTATTGTAAGTCCAAAACTTCTTTTTGCATCCTTTTCGATATCAACTATATCATTCTTAACAGTAAGATTTTTGATTGTTGCTCCAACCAGTTCTATACCTGGCGCAACTATGTTAAATTTCATTACGCAATCGCCTCCTTGTCAAAAGAATATGATGATATCCATTCTCTTTTCACTTTTTTCTTCTCCGCTCTCTCAGAATCCCATTTGACAATCGAATAATCTGATTTCTCAAGTGGTTTTTCTAGTGCAATAGATAATTCTAAATGAAGCTTTTGACAAATATCATTTAATGCTTTAACTGTAAAATTATACTCTCTGCCTTCCCATTTAGAAACCATTCCTTGAGTCACGCCCATGTATTCTGCAAATTCCTTTTGGGTCATGTCCATTTCAAGTCTACATCTCTCGATCTGTGCAGAAATCTTTGCTAACTCAACAATCGTTTTCACTTCAGATTCTGACAATCCTTCCGAAATCCAATTTGTTTTTTTTGCATTTGCAAGTTTTTCCGCAATTCCCATTATTCTATCCTCCGATTCTATTCTCTCTCTAGCTATCAAGCCATTTTATCCTTTGCAAAGCGGTCTTAATCGCTCTTTGATAGTCTCCCGTGTTTTTTTCCAAAAATGCTGTTAATAGTATTACAGCTCCCTCTTCAATTATGTAAATTATTCTTACATTTTTCTTTGATTCGGGATGCCTGATACTGTATAATCTATCAACACCAGTTAGTTTTTCAAATTGTGGCAGATCAATCGCCCGTTCCTTTTCTTGTTCCAGCACTGCCAAATCTTGAATAAGCTTTTTTTGATATCTTTCCCATGGCGGAATATCTTTCCAAGGTTCATCAACTGCTTTTTTAAATTCCTTCTTTACGCTTGAAATAGCAAAGGTATTTTCAATTCCTTTTACGCATATTTTTTCTAGCTCCACATTCAATTTCTCTCCTTTATCTATTTATAATATTACTTATAGGTAATAATTGCAATAGAAAATACTCTATTTCCTCATATCCATTTCTATTCATCTCTAAGTATTATGCATTTAACCTTTTCTACACAGTACCGCTCGTTTTCGGACATTGTTGTATTGAGACAAATGATTGTACTATGAATCTAAGGAGGAATCTTTATGATTACATACGATCCTTTTTTGAATATATACCCCCTCGATGACTAGAAGCCAACGCTTTGTGCGATGGCTTCTTCTCCTTTGTTCTTTTATGCAGGATTCCCCATTCTTATAATTATAAGGTGTTATGGCTGTTCATCATCAAAAACGACTCTTCCTGGAATTTCCGTTCTTCTTCCATTCTGAAATTCATCTTTCCACTCGGAAGTTCCAAAAGGTACATTCCAGGTCACTCGCTCCTCTTCTGTGCGCAGCTTACATGGAGGATCGAGTTTGTCTCCTCATCAACTACCAAAGCTTCAATCTCAGCAGAATGATCCAGCGGATACAAGAGAGGCTGGATATCCAGTTCCTCCGGTATCAGATTCTGACTGAAAGCTTCTACCTCATCTTCCTTTTCGTAATGCAGCGTATACACGCCGCCGGAAACCGGACCGTTGGCACTGGATACAGGATAACTATCCAGCACCTCTATGGAATCCACCTTGTAATCTGCAAGCCTTTTCTCTGTATCAATGCCATATTCTTTGAGGAGATCACATGTCAGCTCAAAGAACGGGTAGACAAACATGTTCGTAATACTTCCGTCTGAGGAAGATCTGATCCTTGTATATCCGCACGGCAGCTCTTCTCCAAGCTGTTCCATCTTAAGTTCTGAGACATCCTGCCGGTACGCGTCAAGGAGAGCTTCTTTCTGATCCCCCGTGATCTGAAGGGCAGTTCCTCTTACACTGTCTTCCCATGTAAAGCGGTCTTCTGATACATCCTCAAGCTTTACTGCTGGATAGGCAATCCGCTTATATTCATCCATCTCATATACTGATGCGAACATCTCCACCTGTTCTCTGGTCAGCGGATAAGAACGGTAATGGGTGCCGCCGTCCGGCATATAGTAGCAGACTTTTGCACGAGTGCAGGAACTGTCCGCCATACTGCTCTCACCGATGTCTTCCCTGATGATCTCCTGAAGCCACGTAAGCACTGCCGTGCGACCTTCTCCCTTTAGCTGATACCGCCTCAACTGCGCAGCCGTCTCATATTTTTCCTGATTTCCCGACACCTCGGCATAAGTCGAGCAATCCATACCGATCCCATCGATACTGATCCCGATGCTTTCTGCATTTTCCGGAAAGAGGGTGTCATAAGCGGAAGCTCCGGCAGGAAATGCCAGACCTGCTACAATTACAGCCGCTGCAGACAATACAAGCTGCCACTTTCTACGGAAAAACTTCACCTCTGTTCCCTGTACCGCATACTCCAACAGCAAATGTACCGCAAGAGCTATAACCACTCCGCCCACAGTACAGCCGATGATAGAACCGATGCCGACAGACGCCGGATCTAAAAAATCCGACAGAAAACTGCACATCCATAAGCCTGCAAGGAATGATACCAGTATCTGTACTGTCTGTTCTGCCGGCGCCAGAGTAAATATCCGCCCGGTCCTCTCTGTCTTTCTTTTCCTCTGCGCGAGTACGATGAACCCGAAAAGAACCACAATCCACAGGACAGCCGCTGCCACGGAAGAAATCTCCGGTGTAAATGTCAGCACAAACGGTTTTTCAAACACACTCATTCCGGTCAGATCAGCCGTGAGCCGCTCCGGTGACAGGACAGTATATAGCCATTCAAGAAACGGGTTTTTATAATATGTAACAAAATAATTCCGTGATAGCGCAGGGCATATATTCCCTGTCAGTATCGGAAAATATAGGATCATAACCGCACAGACGACTACTGCGGATATAATATTTCCGCAGATCACGGCGCACAGAATCCCTATGTGATAAAAGATCAGAAAGGACACCGCATATACAAAAATACTCTTCAGCGTG
>Ga0079226_10005062_pt1 | contig 10082 bp, 8 predicted proteins | sample Poulit2014_FD_76345 | JGI IMG/M metagenome (GOLD analysis project Ga0079226, IMG submission 76345) | Agricultural soil microbial communities from Georgia to study Nitrogen management - Poultry litter 2014 | ecosystem: Environmental > Terrestrial > Soil > Agricultural land | place: USA: Georgia... | reverse complement strand
TTTGCCGGATATATATGAATCAGAAGAAGATGCTTTAGTTGTCATCAATACAAATTATGCAATCGAAGCAGGGCTAGATCCACAACCTGACACCCTTTCTAAAGAAGAAGATGACTCTGATTTAGAAATTGTACGTACAAAACGTCTTTCATTAAAACCAATGGATAGTGAAGAAGCAGTTTTACAAATGAATATGCTAGGCCATAATTTCTTCATATTTGAAGATGCAGAAACCAATGGAACCAGCATCGTTTATCGTCGTAAAGACGGTAAATATGGTTTGATCGAAACTGACTGATTGTTATTCAATAAACCAGAAACTGGCTGAAAGTGATTTTTCAGCCAGTTTCTGGTTTTAAAAATTTAGGAAAGTTAAACTCGCAGAATCATTCTGGGAGTATTTTTGTGTTAGAATAGAAAAGACAAATTGAAATACAATAGAAACAGTAGCAATTGCTTGATACAAATGATAAAATGCATTGAGGACTATTTACAACGAAGGAAGACAGTAGTTGATCCTATTTTTAAATACTGTACCTTCTATAAAGGAGATTTTAATTAGAATGGCCAACTTTTTTAAGACACTGGTTGAAAATGACAAAAAAGAATTAAAACGGTTGGATAAAATGGCAGATAAAATTGAAGCTTTAGCTGATCAGATGGGTGCCTTATCCGACGAACAATTACGCCAAAAAACTGATGAATTTCGTGAACGATATAAAAATGGCGAAACTTTAGATGCTTTACTGACGGAAAGCTTTGCTGTAGTTCGCGAGGCTGCAAAAAGAGTATTGGGATTGTATCCATTCCATGTTCAACTGATGGGTGCAATTGTTTTACATGATGGGAATATCCCAGAAATGCGTACTGGTGAAGGAAAAACTTTGACAGCAACCATGCCCGTTTATCTGAATGCATTGTCAGGTAAAGGAGTTCATGTAGTTACGGTTAATGAATATCTGGCAACCAGAGATTCCACTGAAATGGGTGAATTGTATAATTTTTTGGGAATGTCGGTAGGACTTAATATTAATTCAAAATCATCTGAAGAAAAACGTGCGGCCTATGCCTGTGATATTACTTATAGTACAAATAATGAATTAGGTTTTGATTATTTAAGAGATAACATGGTCGTTTACCGCCATCAAATGGTGCAGCGTCCACTAAATTATGCGATCGTCGATGAAGTTGACTCTATTTTGATTGATGAAGCTCGGACACCTTTGATCATTTCAGGACAAGCAGAAAAATCAACTGCACTTTATTTACGGACGGATAATTTTGTTAAAAAACTGAAAAACGAAGAAGATTATAAGATTGATATTCAATCAAAAACGATTGGTTTAACCGAAAGCGGGATCGAAAAAGCAGAAGAAACTTTTGGGTTGGATAATTTGTATGATATCGAAAATACGGCCCTTACTCACTATATGGATCAAGCTTTACGAGCTAATTATATCATGATCCTGGATAACGATTATGTTGTACAAGATGGCAAAGTATTGATCGTCGACCAGTTTACCGGGCGTATCATGGAAGGACGCCGTTATTCAGACGGCTTACATCAGGCGATCGAAGCCAAAGAAGGCGTAGAAATCGAAGATGAAACCAAGACAATGGCTACCATTACTTTCCAGAACTTTTTCCGTATGTACAATAAGCTGGCTGGGATGACAGGAACAGCTAAAACCGAAGAAGAAGAGTTTCGTGAGATTTATAATATGGAAGTTTTTCAAATTCCTACAAATGAAGCAGTTATCCGGGATGACCGCGCTGATTTATTGTATCCTACTTTAAACAGTAAGTTTAAAGCAGTTGTACAAGATATTAAAGAGCGGCATCGCAAAGGGCAACCTATTTTGGTCGGGACTGTGGCTGTAGAAACTTCAGAATTGTTATCTAATTTACTTGATAAAGAACGGATCCCTCATGAAGTATTGAATGCTAAAAACCACTTCAAAGAAGCAGAAATCATCTTGAATGCCGGTCAAAAGGGAGCAGTTACGATCGCAACCAACATGGCAGGTCGAGGAACGGATATCAAATTAGGAATTGGTGTTGCCGAAGTGGGCGGTTTAGCTGTTATCGGAACTGAACGACATGAATCGCGTCGGATCGATAATCAGTTGCGCGGTCGTTCCGGACGTCAGGGAGACCCTGGAATATCACAATTCTACATGTCTTTAGAAGATGACTTAATGAAACGATTTGGTTCAGAAAGAATCAAAACAGTGCTTGATCGCTTAGACGTTGAAGAAGAAGATACAGTGATCCAAAGTCGGATGCTGACTCGTCAGGTTGAAGGAGCACAAAACAGAGTTGAAGGCAATAACTATGATACACGTAAGAATGTTTTACAATATGATGATGTGATGCGTGAACAGCGTGAAGTAATTTATGGGCAAAGACAAGAAGTGATTTTAGCAGAAAAATCCTTGTCGGAACCTTTGATGCATATGGTCAGACGAACGATCGAGCGAGCAGTCGATAGTCATAATAATCTGGTAGACAATAAAATTAATTATCAAGGACTAGTTGATTTTGCCGGTGCTATCCTGGTTCATGAAGATAGTATTTCAGAAGCTGATTTAGAAGGTAAATCAGCCGCAGAAGTAACCGACTACTTGTATCAATTAGCCAAAGATAAATTTGATGAAAAAGTCACCCAGTTAAACAGTCCAGAACAACTGCTGGAATTTGAAAAAGTTGTGATTTTACGTGTAGTAGACTCAAAATGGACCGACCATATTGATGCCATGGATCAGTTGCGTCAATCAATTGGCTTGCGGGCTTATGGACAGAATAATCCACTTGTAGAGTATCAATCAGAAGGCTATACTATGTATGAGAATATGATTGGTGCCATTGAATATGACGTGACACGCTTATTTATGAAAGCTGAGATCCGTCAAAATGTTCAACGTGAACAAGTTGCTCAAGGAGAAGCAGAACAATCTGGATCTGACCAAACAAATAGTGCCCAAAAGCGTCCTGTACATGTAAAAAAAGTCGGACGTAATGATCCTTGTCCATGCGGTAGTGGTAAGAAGTACAAAAATTGTCATGGTAAAAGATAATAAAATGTTTGGGTCAGACAAAAGTCTGACCCCTTATTCTTTAGAAAGAAGGAGTTTTAATGGAATTAGCAGAAATTCGTAATCAATTAAATAAAATGCAAGAAAAAATCAATAGTTTTAGGAGGTCACTTTGACTTTGATCAATTAGCAGAAGACATCGCTCAAGCGGAGTATAGAATGGCTCAACCGGAATTCTGGGATGATCAGCAAAAAGCCCAGGAACTAATTGATGAAAATAACCGTAATAAAACTGCTTATGAACAATTTGTCCACTTAAAAAATGCAGTGGAGGATGCGGCTACTCTTTTAGAAATGCTGCAGGAAGAAGCTGATCATGATCTGGAAGAAGAACTGCAGAGTGATATGGAAAAATTAACGAAAAACATGTCGGATTATGAACTATCTTTACTCTTGGATGGTCCTTATGACAGCAACAATGCAATTGTCGAATTACATCCTGGAGCAGGCGGTACGGAGTCGCAGGACTGGGGGAGCATGCTACTTAGAATGTATAGTCGCTGGGCTGAAAGTCATAACTTTGAAGTAGAGACACTAGATTATCAGGCAGGTGAAGAAGCAGGGATCAAGAGCGTTACTTTACTGATCAAAGGACATTTGGCCTATGGCTATTTAAAATCGGAAAAAGGTGTCCATCGCTTAGTTAGGATATCTCCGTTTGATTCAGCTAAAAGACGTCATACTTCTTTTTGTTCGGTGGATGTTATGCCGGAAATCGACGACTCGATCGAAATCGATATTAATCCTGATGACTTGAAAGTAGATGTCTATCGTTCAAGTGGCGCCGGCGGCCAGCATATTAATAAAACCTCTTCTGCTGTGCGTATTACCCATCTGCCCACAGGGACAGTGGTGGCTAGCCAAGCGCAGCGTTCACAATTTCAAAACCGTGAACAGGCCATGAAAATGTTGAAGGCCAAACCTTATCAACAAGAAGTTGAAAAGCAAGAAGCCGAGCAGGCACAAATGCGTGGTGAACAAAAAGAGATTGCCTGGGGTTCGCAAATCCGTTCCTATGTTTTTCATCCTTATTCGATGGTAAAAGATCACCGTACCGATTATGAAACTGGAAATGTTCAAGCAGTTATGGATGGTGAACTGGATGATTTCATTGATGCCTATTTAAAAATAAAACTAAATACAGATAAAGCATAGAAAATTTAATCATATGAAATGAATTTGTAACTTGCTGCAAGCCAATTGCAACATTTACATGCTATAATGACACGGTGTGATTAAAAATATAGGAGAGATAGCCATGATTGAAATGAAAGATGTTACCAAGAAATATTCAAATGGTACGACTGCTATCCGTAATTTATCAATATCCATTGATCAAGGGGAATTTGTTTACGTCGTTGGTCCTTCTGGTGCAGGAAAATCAACATTTATCAAGTTAATGTATCGTGAAGAAAAAGCGACACGCGGTAGCTTGAATATTGCCGGTTATGATTTGATAAAGATCAAAAACCGCGAGGTACCTTATTTAAGACGTGAAATTGGAGTTGTATTTCAAGATTATAAGTTATTAGAAAAAAAGACTATTTATGAAAATGTTGCCTATGCCATGCAAGTCATCGGACGTAAACCGCGGGAAGTGAAAAAACGTGTGATGGAAGTCTTGGATATGGTGGGCTTAAAACATAAAGTTCGCGTTTTTCCTGGAGAACTTTCAGGCGGCGAACAGCAGCGGATCTCTATTGCAAGAGCTATTGTGAATACGCCGAAAGTCTTGATAGCGGACGAACCTACTGGAAATCTGGATCCAGATAATTCCTGGGAAATCATGAAATTACTCGATCGTATTAATGCCCAAGGAACGACAGTGGTAATGGCCACTCATAATCAGACAATCGTGGATACCATTCGTCATCGTGTAATTGCGATTGAAAATGGTCGCATCATTCGCGATGAAATGGAAGGAGAGTACGGTTATGAGGATTAGAAATTTTTTCCGTCATTTAGCTGAAAGCTTTAAAAGTCTGCGTCGTAATGGTTGGATGACACTTTCTTCGGTGACTGCAGTAACAGTTACTCTAGCCATTCTGGGAGTCTTTTTAGTAGTTATTCTAAATACCGTAAAACTGGCAGATGATATGGAAAATAATGTAGATGTTTCTGTTTATATTAATTATGGTACTAAAGAAGCAGAGATGAAGAAATTAGAACAAGATTTAAAGGATTTACCGCACGTTAAGTCAGTCACTTTTTCAAGTCAGGATGAAGAATTACAGAAGGTCAAAAAATCTTATGGGAATGCCTGGAATCTATTTGACCAGGATAATCCGCTCTTAGATGTTTTTATAGTAAGTGCTGATGAACCTCAATACGTTAAGCAGATCACTAAAGAAGCCAATCAGATGACGGAATATGTTCATAAGGCAACTTATGGAGATGACTTGTCTGATCAGATTTTTTCCATTGCAAAAAACGTTCGTACTTGGGGCCTGATTGGCTCAGTAGTCTTGTTATTCGTTGCGATTTTCCTGATATCCAATACAATTCGTATGACTATTTTATCGCGACAAAAAGAAATTGGTATTATGCGTTTAGTTGGTGCTAAAAATGGTTATATTCGCTGGCCTTTCTTCTTGGAAGGTGCTTGGATCGGGGTAATAGGCTCACTTATTCCAGTACTTTTAATGATTTTTGCCTATCCTAGAGTTTTTGATATGATTCAGCCGACCTTAGCCCGCTCTAATTATAGTCTGATCGAACCGGGAACTTTCACTTGGCAAATGAGTCTACTGCTGGCAGTTTTGGGGATTTTTATCGGATCGATCGGATCGACCTTGTCAATGAGACGTTTCTTAAAAATATAATAAGTAAAATTAGATGGCCTGCAATTTAATTTGCAGGTTATTTTTTTGACTAATAGGCTGTAGCAAATTTTTCGCTGCTCATTTATTCAGAGTGTTTTTATAAATGAAAACATGATAGAATAAAGAAAGCAAAAAAAAGGAGATTCTTTGATGAAGAAAAAAGTATTCAGTTTGATTATTCTTTTGCCTATATTTTTTACTTTGACGGCTTGTAGCCGGTGGATCGATCATGGTGAATCGATTACAGCAGTAGGATCTTCTGCTTTACAACCCTTAGTCGAAACAGCTGCAGAAGCCTTCCAGACAGAAAATCCCGGACGTTTTGTAAATGTCCAGGGCGGCGGCAGCGGAACTGGTTTGTCTCAAGTTCAGGCGGGTGCTGTTGATATTGGTAATTCCGATATGTTTGCTCAAGAAAAAAGCGGGATCGATGCTAAAAAACTAGTCGGCCATAAGGTGGCGGTAGTAGGGATAACCCCGATCGTCAATAAAAAAGTTGGGGTTGAAGATATCTCTAAAGAAGATCTGAAAAAAATCTTTTTAGGTCAGATCACTAATTGGAAAGAATTAGGGGGAGCAGATCACAAAATCGTTTTACTTAACCGTGCTTCTGGCAGCGGTACGAGAAATACTTTTGAAAAAGAGATCTTAGCTGGACAAACGGCCATCCAAGCTCAAGAACAAGACTCAAGTGGCATGGTCAGACAAATTGTCAGTGAGACACCTGGAGCCATCAGTTATGTAGCTTTTTCTTATGTAACAGACGAAGTGGCAGTTCTTTCAATTGATGGAATCAAGGCAAGCGATGAGAATGTTACAACGGATAAATGGCCAATCTGGTCTTATGAGCATATGTATACAAAAGGACAGCCCAGTGGTTTGACTAAAGATTTTATTGATTTTATCATGTCAGATGAGATCCAAAAAGAAATGATTGCTAAATTAGGCTATATTCCGATAACTCAAATGCAGGTATCAAAAGATGCCAAAGGGAATATTATCAAATAGCATTTACACTTTTTTTACAAAGTTTATCCAGATGTTATACAACTAATATGAAAAATTGATATAGAAGGTTTAATATTAATTAAAAGTTCATTATACAAGGGGGAGAATCCTTTTGGAGAATACAAATGTGAAGCAGGCTTTCACCCAAAAATCAAAACGGGCAAAAATGGAAAGTCGTGGTAAAAGAATCAGTTTTTTTTGTATTTCATTAATCGTTCTAGTGGTTCTGTCTATTTTTTATTTTGTAGCTAGTAAAGGCTTAGCAACTTTTTTTGTTGATGGAATCAAAGTAAAAGACTTTTTGTTTGGCACTCAGTGGAATCCCGGTCAGATCGGCAGTAATGGTAAGCCAATGACGGGTGCTTTACCCATGATTGCGGGTTCTTTTATCGTAACCTTTTTATCCGCTATTATAGCAACACCCTTTGCAATTGGTGCAGCCGTCTTCATGGTAGAAATTTCACCCAAAAGCGGTCAAAAAATTTTACAGCCTGTCATTGAATTACTTGTCGGGATCCCTTCAGTTGTTTACGGCTTTATTGGACTGACTGTGGTTGTTCCTTTCATTCGATACCTTTTTGGCGGAACTGGTTTTGGGATATTGGCGGGTTCTTTTGTCTTATTTGTGATGATTTTACCAACGGTGACGACGATGACGGTTGATGCTTTAAATGCAGTGCCACGCCATTATCGCGAAGCATCGCTGGCTTTGGGTGCCACTCGCTGGCAAACCATCTATAAAGTCGTTTTGAAAGCGGCCGTTCCGGGTATTTTAACGGCAATTATTTTTGGGATGGCACGTGCCTTTGGAGAAGCTTTAGCCATTCAGATGGTGATTGGTAATGCAGCCTTAATCCCTAATAGTCTGGTCACACCAGCTTCGACTTTGACCTCTATTTTAACAATGGGGATCGGCAATACGATCATGGGTACCCTAGAAAATAACGTCTTATGGTCTTTAGCTTTAATCCTTTTATTAATGTCCTTGTTTTTCAATATCCTGATCCGCTTGATCGCTAAGAAAGGGGCCTTGAAATAATGAACGCAAAACGAGCTGACAAAATTGCCACGGGTGTCCTTTATACAATTGCAGGAATTATTGTTTTACTGCTGGCTTCTCTACTGATCTACGTGCTGGTACGTGGCCTGCCTCATATTTCCTGGAGTTTTTTGACTCAGCCATCAAAAGCCTATCAGGGCGGTGGCGGAATTGGTATTCAATTGTTTAACTCTTTTTATCTGCTTTTAATTACTATGATCATCAGTCTGCCGATTTCTCTAGGAGCAGGCATCTATTTATCTGAATATGCCAAACAAAATTGGCTTACTGATATATTACGAACTTCTATTGAAATTTTAAGTTCACTGCCTTCTGTAGTTGTCGGCTTATTTGGCTTTTTAGTTTTTGTTGTCCAGTTTCAATATGGTTTTTCGATCCTTTCTGGGGCCCTGGCACTTACCTTTTTTAATCTGCCCTTATTGACTAGAAATATCGAAGAATCTTTAAAAGCCATTGCTCATACCCAAAGAGAAGCTGGTCTGGCACTAGGATTATCACGATGGGAGACCGTTTTACGAGTGGTGGTACCTGAAGCAACTCCAGGTATTTTGAGTGGTGTGATCTTAAGTTCGGGGCGGATCTTTGGTGAAGCAGCTGCTTTGATCTATACTGCCGGTCAAAGTGCACCTGCCTTAGATTTCACCAACTGGAATCCTCTGAGTGTGACAAGTCCGATCGGGTTGTTTCGCCAGGCCGAAACACTCGCTGTTCATATCTGGAAAATCAATTCAGAAGGGACTATGCCTGATGGAGATGCCGTATCAGCGGGGGCTTCGGCCGTCTTGATCATTGCCGTACTGATTTTTAATTTTAGTGCCCGGGCAGTTGGCAAGAGAATTTATAAGAAATTGACTTCTGCTTAAAAAATAAAGGAGCTAGTAAAACCATGGATGAATACAATCTGCAAGAACGCAATATCTGTGATATGAAGGATAAAGAAATCATATTATCAACTCGCGATCTCCATGTTTTTTATGGTGACAATGAAGCAATCAAAGGCGTCGATCTAGCTTTTGAAAAAAATAAAATTACGGCTTTGATTGGTCCGTCTGGTTGCGGTAAATCAACTTATCTGCGCTCATTGAATCGAATGAATGATGAGATCAGTAATACGCAAGTAAAAGGCCAGATCCTGTATGAAGGGATCAACTTAAATGCAAAAGAAGTTGATGTCTTTGAAATGCGTAAAAGGATCGGTATGGTTTTCCAGCAGCCCAATCCATTTAGTAAGTCGATTTATGAAAACATCACCTTTGCTTTAAAGCGCCATGGTCAAAAAAATAAAAAGAAACTAGATGAAATCGTCGAAACAAGTTTAAAACAGGCAGCTTTATGGGATCAAGTGAAAGATTCTTTAGATAAAAGTGCCTTAGCGCTGTCTGGAGGACAACAACAGCGGTTATGTATCGCTCGGGCAATTGCGATGAAACCTGATATCTTGCTGCTTGATGAACCTGCCAGTGCATTAGATCCTATTTCTACGGGGAAAGTGGAAGAAACCCTGATCCAGTTAAAAGAAAATTATACCATCATTATTGTGACGCATAATATGCAGCAAGCCGGCAGGATCAGTGATTACACGGCATTCTTTTATCTAGGCAATGCCTTAGAGTATGATATTACCAGAAAAATCTTCACCCGACCCAAAATAAAAGCTACTGAAGATTATGTTTCTGGACATTTTGGTTAGTAGAGAAAGGATAGACAAATGACTGAAACAATTTTAACTACCCATGATCTGCACCTTTATTATGGAAAAAAGGAAGCTTTAAAGGGAATTGATCTCTCGTTGAATAAAAACGAGATCACGGCTTTTATCGGCCCTTCTGGTTGTGGTAAATCGACTTTTTTGCGTTGTTTAAACCGGATGAATGATTTGATCCCTGAGGTTACGATTACTGGTAGTATTCAATATAAGAAACAAGACATCAATGGTCCTAAAATCGATACAGTAGAACTGAGAAAAGAAATCGGCATGGTTTTTCAGCAACCCAACCCCTTTCCTTTTTCTATTTACGATAATATTACTTATGGTTTAAAATTAAAAGGTGAAAAGGATAAACATAAATTAGACGAGATCGTGGAAAAAAGCTTAAA
>Ga0079226_10005061_pt1 | contig 10083 bp, 7 predicted proteins | sample Poulit2014_FD_76345 | JGI IMG/M metagenome (GOLD analysis project Ga0079226, IMG submission 76345) | Agricultural soil microbial communities from Georgia to study Nitrogen management - Poultry litter 2014 | ecosystem: Environmental > Terrestrial > Soil > Agricultural land | place: USA: Georgia... | reverse complement strand
TAGATCCATATCCGTTCATAAAAGCACCGCCATGAATCCAAACCATTACAGGGCGACGCTTGTTATCGGCAGCTGGTGACCAAATATTTAAATGTAAACAATCCTCGCTCATCTCAATTTCGCGATTATCTAAGAATCCAATCATTTGATTTATCGGTTGGAGGGGTGCTGGTCCAAATTTTGTCGCATCATACACATCTTCCCAAGGCTCCGGTTACTCGGGAGCACGAAACCTTAACGGGCCAACTGGTGCCTTAGCATAAGGTATTCCCTTCCAAACAGTAACACCATCAACCGTTGTTCCTTTTATTTGACCGTACTTCGTATCCACTATCGTATTTGACAAATTTCCATATCTCCTTTCAATCGTTATATTGCATTATAAGACACGGATCAAGACTAGCTCAATCGTAATGATTTTTATAAAAATGACTCTAAGCTTTAAAACTTCTTGTTCATCATTTTCTCAAGATACAATCAGTCAACACATCAACCTAAAGCAAAGAACCAGGTACCGAACTACTATTCCGAAAAGTTTGGGTACCTGGTATTTATTATTGAGGCTACTATCCCTTATAAATACAAGGGGCGAGGCGTGAAATATTAAGAGGGTATAGAAAGTTTTGGATGATCCTTTTTATCCAGCTTCTGTTCGATTAAAGGTTTCATGGAATAATTGCATATTTTCTTTTGCTCGTTTTAAACGAAGCATTCCGTAAGAACCAAAGTCATCTCCTTGCGCTTCTTTATAAAAGGTCCATAAGCTCCAGAGGTAATCCTGGAAAATTTTATGCATTAACATGCACTCCAATTCCTCTTCCTTTGTTTCTCTTTGAAAATAAAATGCAAGAAAAGTGAGTTCTTCGTTCTCAGTGAATTCACACTCTACATAGAATTTTTCAACTTGGAGTTGAATGACTTCCGCTTGAAGTTGAATGGTGATTCTTAAAAGTTGAATGCCAACACGGTAAAGTTGAACGGCGACCACCTGAAGTTGAATACCAACACGATAAAGTTGAATGGCGAACCCCTTAACTTGAATGTCAACCCGGTAAAGTTGAATGGCCTCCCTTACGCTTCCTCCATTTAAGAACTAAGATACCTGCCCAATCACTTCTATAGGCTGCTGCATATTCTAATCTGGAAGCAAATTTAGAAATGGGGGAAACAAATGGATCAAGAATTTTATTTTCACCAGAAGGGAACTGCTTTTGGCGAGGAAATGCAGCAAGGAGATAAAGCGGAGTTCAAAACAACAGCAGATAGCGATAATCAGAGAGAGTCAGAAGTGAGTGAAGATATTAACCAGCAGCCTATGAATAATGCATATGTTAATATGTATCATCCATTTCCTGCACAAAATGGATATTGGATGCATGAGGATGCATTTAGACGTCCACCAGCTCATGGTGGTTATCACGGAGGAGGACGCCCCGGATTTTATGGCTTCGGCGTTCCATTCCTTGGAGGTTTAGCCAGTGGGTTATTGGTTAGTTCATTCTTCCCCCCTTATGGAGGGTATTATCCATACTATCAATACCAACAGCCATACTATCCATATTATCCGTATTACCCATATTGAGAATGGAAAATGGTGCTATCGTTTAGTTGATAGCCCTTTACATAAGGTCTTCACCAATATTTTAAAAAGAACAACCATTCAATATAAATAAAAAATCACTAGCATTGCATAAACATCATAAAAAATTTATGCAACACTAGTGAAGATGACTTTACGCTTTAAACATGTGATACAACTAACTCAGCTTTACCTTCGAGTTCATATGACTTAACGCCATGAGGTATGATGAAATGCTGACCTTTTTGAATTTGAAATGACTTTCCATCCACACGAATGCTTGCCTCTCCATCAATAACACTTACTTGCAAGAAATCTTCTGTTAGTTCACGACTTATTTCACCGTCTAGATGCCAATGAAATACGGAAAAATACTTTGCCCCGATTAATTTTTCAATATGAAGTCCGTTTTCTTTTTGGACCGGGCGTTCTGATTGCGTTCGTTCATGAGGAACAGCGGTAACTTGTTTTGCTCGCTCTAAGTGTAATTCACGCTTATTCCCTTCATCATCTGTCCGGTCATAATCATAGACACGATACGTAATATCTGAGCTTTGCTGGATTTCTAGGATCATAATTCCTTTACCGATGGCATGTATGGTACCACTTGGAACGTAGAAAAAGTCGCCAGGACTCACCTTTTCACGTCGCAATAGTTCATCCCATTTTCCTTGTTCAATCATGTTTTCTAATTCTTCTTTTGTTTGTGCATGATGTCCTAAAACGATTTCCGCATCTGGCTCTGCTTTTAAGACATACCAGCATTCCGTTTTCCCATAAGGAACACCTTCCACTTCACGGGCAAATTCGTCACCAGGATGAACTTGGACAGATAAATCGTCATTAGCATCCAATACTTTCACAAGTAAAGGGTATTCCCCGGAAGGATTTGCATCTGTATTAAATAATTCACCATGCTGTTTCCATAAGTCCAATAACGTTTTTCCAGCTAATGGACCATTTTCAATTTTGTTTGAACCATTCGGCAGGGCTGCTATGACCCAGGCTTCCCCTGTTTTGTCATTTGGGATATCATAGTCAAATTCCTCTTTTAACTTTTTTCCTCCCCAGATTCGCTCTTTATAAATTGGTGATAGAAAAATAGGTTCATTATACATTTTATTTCCTCCAAAAAATCTTCTGTATTATTTTTTTACCTTTCAGTCTGCTTTAAAAGTTTCTGAAGCTTTTAGGCTGGTTAAAAATTGTTCCGTAATCTGCTTTGGCCGGGTGATTGCTCCTCCTACAACTACAGCATATGCTCCTAGTTCCATACAGCGCTTAGCCATCTCCGGCGTTTGAATATTTCCCTCCGCGATGACGGGAATTTCAAGCACTTCTACGATCTTTTTCAATATAAAAAAGTCATCTTGGTATAATATTTGTCCCCTGGTATATTCTGTATAGCCAACAAGGGTTGTAGATATACAATCAAATCCTATAGCTTCCGCTTGAACCGCTTCCTCTAACGTTGATATATCTGCCATGATTTGTACTGTAGGATACTTTCGTTTTATTTCTTTAAAAAAAGCTTGTAATGTTTGTCCATTAGGGCGTACCCCTTTTGTCGCATCAACTGCTATAATATCAGCACCAGCTCGGACTATTTCATCAACTTCAGCAAGGGTCGGCGTTATATAAACAGGTGATTGCTCATATTCTTTTTTAATTAGGCCAATCACAGGCAGTGGGACTTCTTTTTTAATAGCGACGATATCATCATAACTATTAGCTCGAATCCCCTTTGCACCGCCTTGATACGCGGCAAGGGCCATCTTACTCATAATAAAGGAGCTGTATAGTGGCTCATCTTCTAGCGCTTGACACGAGACAATAAGTGTCCCTTTTAGTTGTTTTAATGGGTCATGTTGCATATCGTGATCCCCCTAATTACCTCTGTTTAGCATAAAAAGAGGTGCTCCCATCCAATCGTTGAGACACCTCTATTTAAACTTTTACTCGATCGTATCAAGTAGCTTATATGCTTCTTCTTTTGAAGTTACGTTTAGTAACTCATTTCTAAAGGATTCATCCATTAGTTTGCGGGAAAGCATTTGTAAGATTTTCAAATGAGCATCTCCAGCACTTTCTTCTGGAACAGCGATCATAAATATTAATTGCGCTTTAGAGCCGTCCAGACTTTGCCAATCGACACCATTTTGCTTGATTCCAAAAGCAACTGCTGGCTTTTTAACTGTTTTGGATTTCCCGTGAGGAATGGCAATCCCCATTCCTAGACCAGTCGTTCCTTCCGCTTCTCTAGCAAGTATCGCTTCTTTATATACTTGCTTCGAATCTAAAGCATTCGCTGCATCAAGTTTCTCAATTAATTCTTCAATGATTTCATCGCGACTTTCCCCAGATAAGTCGGTTTTAATTAAGGTACCATCCATAATATCTGTTAGCTTATGAATTTCTTTTGGAGTGTTTTTATTATCAACGGGTTCATCTTTGGTTTCTTTTTCAGTTTCTTCTTCACCCATTTGTATATCCTCTGAATGAACATCTTTTTTCAAGAAGTTAACCATAAACGCAGTCACGATGGTTCCGATGATTGCTGCGACAAAAAACATAAGAACATTGTCAACAGCTCCAAGTACCGCTACAATCGGCCCCCCATGTGCAACATGGTTACCAACACTACTCATCATAGCAATAACGGAACCAACCATCGATCCAACTACAATACTTGGGATAACACGTAAGGGGTCTTGGGCCGCAAAAGGAATCGCTCCTTCAGTAATACCAAATAATCCCATAGTAAACGATGCTTTTCCTGCTTCACGTTCAGCTGGCTGATATTTTTGTTTTCTCAAAAATGTAGCTAGTCCCATACCTAATGGTGGGATACAAATGGCAACAGCGATAGGACCCATAATTTCATAGTTTCCTTCAGCTATCATCGCAGATCCAAATAAGAAAGCAACCTTATTAAATGGTCCACCCATATCTACTGCAATCATGGCACCTAATATGAGCGCAAGAAAGATGGAACTTGCTCCTTGCATACCTTCAAGCCAGTTCGTTAGGCTCTCAAACACCGCAGAAACTGGTGCACCAATGACAAATATAAATAGGAGACCAACGATTAACGTTCCAAAAATAGGAATGAAAATAATTGGCATAACTGGTTGAACAGCAGCAGGTACTTTGATCTTCTTAAGAGCTAAAACAACATAACCAGCTAGAAAACCAGCTATAATACCACCGATAAATCCAGCATCAGCTTCCGTTCCATAAAAGCTTCCATTCACAGCGATAAATCCACCGATAATACCTGGTGCAAGCCCTGGTCTATCAGCAATACTGTAAGCAATAAATCCAGCTAAAATTGGAACCATAAAACTAAATGAAGCTTCACCAAGGGCGTTAATTTTACTCCAGAAAGAATCTTCAGGAATCACAATCCCACCAGGTGTTTGCTCTCCTCCTAGTGTAAGGGCGATAGCGATTAATAATCCACCCACAACGATGAATGGAATCATATATGAAACCCCATTCATTAAATGGCGATAAATAGGATTTTCTTTCTCTTTCTTCTGTTTTTTAACTTCATCAACCGTTTTCATTTCGGATTGATAAGTTGAGACGTCACCCTTTTGAATGCGTTCAATCAACTCTTCCGGTTTACGAATTCCATCTTGTACTCCAACAACAAGTAACTTCTTCCCTATAAAACGATCTTTCGAAACTTCTTTATCACTAGCAATGATAATTCCATCGGCTTCTTCAATATCTTTATTAGTCAACTCATTTTCCACACCGATGGATCCTTGAGTTTCTACTTTCATATCAATACCCATTTCTTCTCCAGCTTTTTGCAGGTTTTCAGCTGCCATATACGTATGTGCGATACCTACTGGACAAGCGGTAACTGCTAATATTTTCATGGAATTGTCTCTCCTCTCTTTACTGCTATCATTTAATCTATGTTTATTATATTCCCTAAAGAGAGGATATTAATTACTTATTGTTACCGGAACAAAGGTAAAATTAAATTAAAAGGAAGGTTTATCGAAGTAATTTTTCAACTTCCTCTTTTTCCTCAGCGCTAATCATTTTTTCAATTAAAACAGGGTCTTGACTTACATTCGAAATTTCTTTAAGTAATGCTTGCGTAACATGCTTGTCTTTTTCACTTATCGCGAGTAAAAATACGATGGACACGAATTCATTTCCCCACTGAACCGGATTTTTTAAAATCGCCATGGACAACGTTGATTTCTTTACCGCTGTCGGTTTAGCATGTGGAATAGCTATTTTTCCTCCAATTGACGTAAACGAAGCCCTCTCTCGGAGCAAAGCACTGTGGGTAAATGATTCATCAACAATACCTAAGCGCACGAATTGATTCGCCAGTCGTTCAACGATTTCAAAAGGATGCTCTAAATCCATGTTTTTTTGAAATAAACCATTCGTTATAAACTGGTGAAGTGTAGGATAGTTCGTAGATGAATATCCTTTTTTCCCTTCCTGAATAAATTGATTCAGCTTCACTTTATCATTTGAATCGAGTAAAGGTGAAATCACAACATGTGGTATCCTTTGAGCAGGTAATGGGACAGTCGAAATAATAAAGTCAATAGGCGTATGTTTTAAAAATGCATGCAATTCATTTTTTGCAATGCAGTCAATAATGGTTAAACCTCTATATTGCTGTTCTAATTTCGCTTGTAGTAAGCGACTCATTCCAATTCCCATATGGCAAACAACCAATACCCGCTTAGGTGTTTGTTGTTTTTCCATCCGTTCAATGGATGCTTGGAAATGTAAAACCAAATAAGCCGCCTCTTCTTCCGGGATATCGAAGTCATACTTATCACTTAGATCATTAAGTGCAAAAACAATCATACTAAATAAATAGGGATACAATTTCTTAATATCATCTAACATGGGATTCGTAATATGAAAACCATAAGAAATTCTTTTCACTACAGCATCCATATGAATCATTAACCCGTCTTTAAGCATTGGATCGCTGTCAAATGATATATTTGTGAGGTATTGCACTTTATTAATTAACCTTATCACTGTTTGTTCTGTCAGTTTATCTGAGGGACGTTTACCTATGACTGGATCAAGTTCTTCCGCATTTTGAATGGAACTTGATAGATGCCATGAATAATAGATACGTTCATTTTCGGGAAATTTCAAACGAAGAATGTCTTCCAATTTTTTTAATAAATAGACGGTTATTACATATTCCTTCGTTTCCATTGTTGTTTCCGCTTCTTCATGAGACACCATCACAGGTGTCCCCTGCCTTGTTCGTTTAATCATAATCAAAGCATGAATGACCAGGCTTTCGAAACTTCCGTCGGTCAAATCAAGTTTGTATTGTATTTGGATATCTTTAATCACCTTTGTAACAGCATTAATTTCATTATCCTGGAAAAAATCTAATATATAGTCTCGCTGTTGAGGCCGAGAAACGAGTTCAGAAAGGTGGGCAAGCGCATTGCGTTTATCAAATTCTTCTCCTTCCACAACACTGCCGATTCGCTGTCTTGTCATAACTTTTAAATCAAATCGAAATAGCCATTCCTCAATCTTTTCTAAATCCCGCTTAATATCAGAAGTATTGGTAAAATATTTTTCAGCTAAATCCTTTAAAGTAACAGGATTAGAGCTGATGAGTAGTTCGTAGGCAATTTCAATGACGCGTTCCTCATTTGTTTTAGCTGAAACCTGAAATAAATCCCGAAAAATCTCTGCTTGAGTCTCCTCCGTCACTTCTAATGTAGTCCCAGCCCCACGCTTACGAATCAATCGGGCACCATGATACGGAGTTAAAAATTCCTCCAACTGATTCAGGTCATTCCGGACGGTCTTCTCTGAACAGTTAAGGGGCTTTTTTAACTCATTGATTAAAAAGAGTTTATTTGCATTCACTAGCAAAATCCTAAGTAATTCCCTCTGCCTCTCATTCATGAACTGACATCCTTTTTCATATGTAATCTATTTTTATTTTAACGAGTTAGATGATGTGATAGCAAATTGATAATATCAGTATTTTTAAATTTATCAAGGGAAAGTTCTTTACTTTATTAAATATTAGTGACACACCTGATAAAATCTCTAACCATTCCAACTTCTTAAACGATTATACGACTCCCATGCCACGACAAATTTAATCTCTATTTTAAAAGGAAGCATAAGGCCCTTCCCCATGCTTCTACTACGGCTCCCTGCCAACTACTTTATTTAAAGTAATTAATAAGTTTTTAAAATAAGGTTTAACTATAAAATCCTTTGCTCCAACATTTAAACATTCATCTATGTATGCCTGTTGTCCAAGCGAAGAACACATAACAACCTTCACACCTGGAAATAGTTTAACTAAATGTTTTAATGCTTGTACTCCATCCATTTCATCCATTGTGATATCCAAGATAACAACGTCAGGCTGATAAGAATGATATTTATGAATTGCTTCTCTGCCATTAGATGCCTCTGCTATTACTTTAAATTGATTGGTATCATGCAAAATACCCGTAATCCATTTTCTCATAAAGGCTGAATCATCTACTACTAAAATGGTATACATAAAAATCACATTTTCTCCTACTACATTTTTTCACATCTATATGTTCCCTGTTTCACAAAGATAAAACATATTAATTTCCCCTTCTTTTTAAAGGCTTTCTTGGAGTTGATCAGAGATTGCTTAAAGTTGAGTGCGGGCCCATTGAAGTTGAATGCTAACCTATTAAAGTTGAATATCAACCACTCGAAGTTGAACGCCAACCCCTTAAAGTTGAACGCTAACCGCTCGAAGTAGAGTGTTACCTCCTTAAAGTTGAATGCCAAGTACTTAAAACTAAATGTGTCACCCCCTTCTAAGCTGAGTCGTCAAAGAACAACAAATCCGAACGATGATTCAAATTCCATCTATTAGAATTTGAAATCGTTCGGATCGTTTTTTATGTGTAGGTAAATCCTTAGTGATCCCTTACATAACTAACAATATAATCTATCATTTCCGGTCAACTCCGCAATAAAAAACGTTGAATTTTACCACTAGGGGTTTTTGGTAAAGTATCAACAAATTCGACGATGCGTGGATATTCATGTGCTGATAAATTACCTTTGACATGCTGCTGGATTTCTTTTTCCAATTCCTCACTTGGAGAATAATTTCCTTTAAGGACAATGTAAGCTTTGGCAATCTCACCGCGGCGTTCGTCCGGTATGCCAACGACGGCTGTTTCAGCAACTGCTTCATGCCCCATGATGGTACTTTCCACTTCAAACGGACCAATACGGTACCCCGAGCTTAAAATAATATCGTCATTTCGTCCGGAAAAGTAGAAATAACCCTCCTCATCAAAGCTCGCATCATCGCTTGTTAAATAATAACGCGGGCCATAACGAAAGCATTCGGCCGTTTTCTCTTCTTTTTGATAGTAACCTTTAAACCAAAAAAGCGGCGAGTTTACTGTATCAATACTCATTTGACCTTCAACATTTGATCCGACTTCTTCCCCATTTTCATCTAAGATCGTAATGTGGAATCCCGGCATCGGTTTTCCTGTTGTTCCAGGCTTATAAGTGTTTTGTAAGTCTGGGTGATGATGATTATTAAGAACCATTCCCTGCTCTGTTTGCCCGTAATGATCATAAATGGCTAGCCCTAAATTATTTTCCGCCCATTTAATCACATCGTAATTCAATGGTTCACCAGCACTTGATAACACACGAAGATGTAACTTTTCTTTTATGCTGTCATCAATTCCTTCCGCTCTCATCGTACGATAAACTGTTGGCGCACCTGCAAGATTGGTTACATTATATTCCTGTAAAACACGTAATGTATTTTGAACACTGAAGGGAGTATTGATCACGATAAATGTCTCTCCAAGCAGCAATGGTCCAATCAGTCCATAATATAAACCATAGGCCCATCCTGGGTCGGCCATGTTCCAAAATACATCCCCTTTTCTTACATCTAATCCGAACCGCATGTATGCTTCAAAGGCAGCCAGGGAATATACTGGAACTTGTACACCTTTTGGATTACCAGTTGTCCCGGACGTATAAATGAGAACGATTAAATCATCTTTTGTGACGATTTCATTTCGTTCAAGTGGCTGTGTATTTTCGAACATGGACCAATAATCAATATCACCATCCGCTTCGTCTGCCCCCAAAGTGATAATTTGTATTTTATTTGGATCAATAGCATCTGTGCCGCTTGTTGTTCCATTAAGCTTCTCACGATTCGCCTTATCCGTAATAATAATATCAGCACCACTATCATCCACACGATAAAAAATAGCTTGTGGACCAAAGGCCGTGAATAGTGGAACATGAACAGCACCTAAACGCCAAATCGCTAAAACAGAAACTATTAATTCCGGACCTTTAGGTAGTAAAACAGCTACGCGGTCACCTTTTTTAACCCCTAAAGCTTTTAAGGCATTAGCAAAAATCAAGGAATCTCGTTTGAGTTCACCATATTTGTAGCTGCTTTTGACAGCGTTTTCATTTTCATAGTGAAAAGC
>Ga0079226_10005060_pt1 | contig 10084 bp, 9 predicted proteins | sample Poulit2014_FD_76345 | JGI IMG/M metagenome (GOLD analysis project Ga0079226, IMG submission 76345) | Agricultural soil microbial communities from Georgia to study Nitrogen management - Poultry litter 2014 | ecosystem: Environmental > Terrestrial > Soil > Agricultural land | place: USA: Georgia... | reverse complement strand
TAATAAGTTCATTTGAATCTCTTTTCTAGAAGTTTTTGTGGTTAATTACATTCTATCAAAGAGTCCAAATGGACTTTTTTTAATATTTGAACGAAGTGTTCAATTTGATTTTACAATCCGCCAGAATTATTTAAATAAGCAGAAGAAGATTTTGTTCTCAATAATCGGCTTTTTAATAATAGTGTTCATTGGCTTTTATGCATGGGGAAGTAATCATTTCAGCGAAGATAAACAGATCGATCAGATTATATCAAGTTTAACTGATTCTAAGGCTAATGTTGCTCAATATCTTACTACTGACAATGTAAAAGTAACAGTAAATTCTGATACAGTTAAACCACTTCAAGCCTATTATCGAGATCATAAGCAAGTGGTTAAATCGATGAAGAGAGATTTTAAGAATGGGGCAGAAAAATCGGAAAATACTCAACTTGTTAAAGTTGGTCATTATTTATTGTTTTTCCCTAAATACATGCTTAAATTTCATACTTATATGCCAACGGTTAACACTAATCATCCTAATACAACATTAAGCCTAAATCATAAAAAAGTAGGCAATTTAAGTAAAAACTCTAATTCATATTCCAAAAAGATCGGACCAATTCTACCGGGTAAATATCAGCTATTGGTTAATAGTAAAGTATCAGGACGTAACTTATCAGCAGCCTCAACAGTCAATGTTTGGTCGAATAAACAAATTAATATGAATATTGCAACTAAAACATTTACAGTTGCAAGTGTACCTAATGGTAAAGTTTACATTAATGATAAATTTGCTGGTAAATTAGATGAAAAAGGTTATCTTAAGTTTAATGAGTATCCAATTTCTAAGAATATGACTCTATATGTTACTACCTCTTATAAAGACAAGAAATTGAAATCGATTGATGTTAATGATCTAGGTACTGCGCTTGATATTGCGGTTGAAAAATCTTCAATTTTTTATCCAAAATATAGTATTTATATAAGTAAAAATGATAGCAAGGCAGTTTATAAGATTCATGGAAAATACTATGTTACTCCACAATGGCAGGGACTGGCTACCGAAAAGGAAGCGGAAAGTGCTGCAAGAAGTGCATTAGTTGATCCAAAAGCTGATGATTATATTGGAGGAAAAAGCAATCCAGATTTTGTTAAAGCAAAGAAAATATATAAAAGTTTTACTGGGAATGGAACGTACGTTAGTGATTCTTCAGCCAAGATTAAAAAGATTCTTCCTGCTGGAAAAAACTATAGTAGTGTGGACTATGAAGTTCATATTCAATTAGACAATGCATTTAAAGATATTAAACGAGATAAAATCGTATTGAAATTTAAAGATGCTTTAATATATAAACCTAACGATATTGATCCTTTAAAAATTAAAACTATTGGAGAAGAAGTAAAAAAATAGTAATTATGTAGTGACCCGCATTTTTCGGACACTTTATTAATATTATGCGACTAAGGACTTATTCCGATATTCTATCGAGGTAAGTTCTTTTAGTTTGCTCTACTTTTTATGAAATTCTTTACGGGTCTCTTTTAGCGTAATCAGTTTATCAAAGTGGAATTTAGCACGGTAAGCGACATCCTGTCCTGGGGCCAAAGAACCAGCGCCATCATAATCGTCAGATGAATAGTCCCAAATAAGTTTGCCGTCCCAAGGGTGATCATAGTCAAAATTGCTTGAACCGTATGGTTTTACGTAAGCATGTTTTACAGCTTTGGTGTCAGAATCCCATTTTTCTGGAACTTGTAAAATAGTAACGCTGGCTGGTTGAGTATGTTTCCAGTTTTTGCTATTTTCTATAGCACCATTAACCGGTTCATTGAGTCCACCAATGTTTTGAATTGTTGCATGTTTGACAGCAGAAAACTTTCGTTCATACCAATTAGTTCCGCTTTCTGACTTGCCCGATTTAACCGTCTTGTAGGTTGTAATTGAGCTTCCGTGAGCCACAGTGCCGCTGGTTTGGGTAGTAACGTATTCCTTGACAGAATTGTCAACATGAGTTGAACCAACTTTATCTTTGCTTACGTCAAGCGTAGTGCCTTTCTTAATCAAATTGTTTGCCATCTTAAAATCAGTTAGATTGTATTTAACGTGATCCGCGGTAACTGGAATGATCAAGTGATAGACGTGGTTGTAGAAAGCGGTATTGCTGGCTCTTAAGACGTTTTTCTTAGCCGAAGCCATAACAAGGTGTTTGCCATCGCTTAGTTTTTTAGGATCAGAGATGTCGAACCAGCTGGTTACATTTTTAGCATGTCCCAAGTAGCCGTAGCTTTGCTTATTAGAGTCTAGCATTAATTTTCCGGCTTTATTGCCATTTTTGCTATCGTTGCTGTAGTACTTGGTATTAGAAGCCGTTTGATAGACCTGAGGTTTGCCGACAGTCAATTGTTCATCAACTTTGTCCTGCAACTCAAATGCTGGCAAGCCTTGATAGTTCATATTATCAGTGCTTCCAGTAACACCGCCAGTCCTCATGCCCGGCCACTCAACATCGCCATAGACATCAAAGTAGAACTTCTTGTTTTTAGAGCCAGCGAGTGCCAAGTGGGAATAGTATTTGCCTTTTTCGCTAGTGCCGACCATTTTGCCCGTAAACGTGATTGGTTTGTCAGGTTCATCAGCGGTTCCGCCCAGTGAAAAGTAGTCTAATCCAGCGTTTTTATCAACTTTGCCCGTTGACTTGAGCGATGCTGGATTATAAAGATGTTCGTGTTTGCCAATATTAGTTGAATATTTGAATTCATTTGCGAGATACTTTAATCCTTTGTCTACATAAGGGTGTTTTTCATACATGCCGTAAGTAGTGTGATAGCCGTTCATGTTGTGGTGGAATGTGATTACTAACGGATGTCCGTCTTGGCTCCACTTGTCAAAGAACTTAATCCAGCCACGTGGGTCATGCGTATAAACAGTATCGCCACTAATGCCCTTAGGAACATAGTCATCGCCTTGGACTTTAGGGTCGCCCTCAAAAGTTGTGTTTTTTGGGCCAGAGCCATACGCGTTATCATATTTGACCAAGGTATGTGACTTGTATCGCTTCTTCTTTTTGGAATCGTCGTAGCCGTAGTAAACCCTGTCGCCAGCTGAACCGCCTTTGATTAAGTTGCCCACGCTAAAGTGCTGTCTTTCGTCCATATCCTTTAAAGTATAGGCAGACTTAGGATAAACACGTTTGTGGGTCTTATGATCGTAGAACTGAATAGCAACAGAAATTGAGCCTTTACCTTGAGCAGATAGACCAATGCTGTTGGTGTCAAACCAGACCTGATTTTGAACGGGAGCTGAGTGTTTACTAATATAATTATAAATATTGTGGCTTTCAGAAGACCCGTGTTTCTTATCAAGGTAGTATTGCTTTATCCTGTTGAAGTCTTTGTCTTGGGCTTGATTCCAGCCGACTACTACCATTGCCGCGTCTAAGTGTTGTGCAGTCATCTTGCCGTGGGGTCTAAATGAAGCCGCGTTTTCATAGAAACAGCCAATTTTGCCAGCCAGATCACCAGCAGTTTCAGCATTAGACGGGATTGTCCAAACAAGATTGGTGGTATTGCCGTCCTTATTCTTAGTGAAGGGAACAGGCCCAAATGGTTTAGCTTTTAAGATGTTTTCAGCTTTTTTCGCCTTGCCCTTATACGTAGTTTTGGAATTGTGAAAGACTAAGTAGCCTTGGTTCATGCCTGTGCCTGGCTCTTTTTGCTTTGGACTAGCGAACCAGCTCATTGCTTGACTTTTGGGTAAACCTTCAAATGAACCAGCATAAGCAGTGCTAGTAGTCGCAATTCCGCCAGCTGCTAGCAAAATTGTACTGACAATCAGAGCAGTCTTCGGAATGAACCTTTGTTGCTTTTGCATATTTTATGCTTCCTTTCTATTAATGTATCCGGATATTCTATTATCAAGGAACAAAAAATAAGTTAGACATAGTTTGAACGAATGAGTTAACACTATGTCCACTGTTTATTTTAAGAAAAAAGAAGCTATGTTTTTCAGAGGGCAAAAAAATAATGCCGATATTTTCTCTTTTAAATAACGCTTCCCATGTAATTTAGCATAAGAGTAAACTTAATCAGTCTTTCTAATTATAATAAATTCAGTCAAAACAATAAATAGATATAAATAGATGGATAGAACTCCCTCGACTTCACCTTGGCAGCTTTGTAAAAAATAAAATTTAAGAAATTATTTAGAGAGGATTTTTACTATGAAGACAAATAAATTAATGGCTAAGTTGAGTCTGGTATTGTTGCTATCAGGCTTTTTTGTTGTAGGAATAAAGACCAATACTGTTCACGCAGATGACTGGGGATTAGATGTCGGTTATGGTTTAAATAAAGGACTAAATGATCAAAGCGATCAAACTAATAAGCAACACAGTGTACACGATTCCGACTTTGATACGCCTTACGGTTACCACTTATTTGGACCTATTTCAGATGTGCCAATGTTTACGCCAAGTGAAATTAAAGCACAGTATTCAAGAGATAACTTTAAGACAATTTCAGGTAAAGAACAGCGCGAAATGGATAAAGCTGATAATTATAGACATCCTGTTAAACTAAAGGGATATCGAGTAACTAAATTAGTTAAAAAGTATTACAACAGTTGTTCTACTAAATTTGCAAAGTTTAATAAATTAAGAAGTCATTATGATTCATACGACGATTTGGTTCATCATAATGGATTTTTTTTATGGGGTAGTTTAGCTCCCGATGGTAGAATATATCACAGTAATAATGATAGCGATCCTCATGAAATGCCTAGTGAATATGTATTAGGCTACAAGAAAATTAATGGTTTTTGGATGGAATTAATAGCTTATAAGTTTCCACATCAAAATGTCTTAGTGCACCCTGAATTCAATATGATTAGACCAATGGCATCTAAGGCAGTTTATAAGGTTATTAAACATACCAACACATATGTTGACGGTGATGATGGTACAGCCAACGGTTTTGGCGACAAGGATCATCAATATGCCCAAGTAGTACAAGGAATTGAACCGGGAGTTAAATTTCATCTTGATGATGATAAATCCAACTGGCGTGCTACTTATAATTATAGAAAAGTGTATGGTGATAGACTATGTGGCACAGCAGCTCTATCAAATTATGATGCATTAAATGGTGCAGGTGGTAACATCAGCATGATCAACTTTAACAAGTACTTCAAGCGTATCAAGTAATTAATAAGTTAATAGAGTCAACTAATCTTGGCTCTTTTTTCTTTGCCGTTCTTTTTTAGCCCACTTTTCTTTAGAGCGTTTTTTATCAGGTTAAATTTATTTAATATAATTTGAAAGTATTGTGAGGATAGAAAATGATTATTTACAATGTAATTACAACAAATATAAAGCTTTAAATATTGTAATCTATAGTGTAAAAAGATAAACTAATGTATATTATACTTAGGATGATGAGGTTATCATGTGGAAGAATTGAAGATACAAATACCGCTATTTCATGTTGATACCCAAAAAAACAATGAAAATTTTATTATGGGAGGAACGCTACCACCATCTTTAGAGGACGGTGATTGGGCCGGAAAAGGGATATATTTTTGGGATAATTTAGGAAATGCACAATATTGGTTAAAAGAAAAAAACAGAAAAAATCAAAAACAAAAATATAATATTGTAAGGACATATTTAAGTGTCCCAGCAAATGAAGTACTAGATTTAACAGAACCCACGGAAATAAGGAGTTTTGAAGAAAGCATATCTACGATGCAAAGAATGAAGTTGCTAGATAAAAAAATAGGGACTAAGCATAAAGGGGCAATCATAAACGCCTATTGGAAGGTTTTGAATTCTTTTGGAAATGCAACTTTATTTTCAGTAGTAAAAGTTATAGGATATTATCCTAAAATTAATAATAGTATTTACTTCAAAGAAAATGACACTCAAAAGAATATACAGCCTTATGTAACAATTAAAGGTAAAGTGATCTATGCAATTAGAGATTTGCAAGTATTGAGTGATAATTATAGAAAAATTATTGAAGTTAAGGAGGAAAGACTATGAGTTTTGAATTACCTTCAGTTACTGAATTAGAAAAAATGATTAATGCTCTTAGTGACAAAGAGTTTAATCAGATTCGGACTGAGTACTCAGCTGAAGTATTTTATCAAGAGATGAAAGAATTACAGAAACGCATTAATAAAACGTATAGTAATACGATTACACATAATTATATTACTAATTCTGAAAGCTCCTTAGATAATAAAAACTTTGATAGTAAGAATATTACTCCAACTAACGTTGATCCCCTTAAAGAATCAATCTCTACAATAAAGAAAAATATGCAATTTAATAGGAAGAATGATATCTTCGCTAATTCTACTACATTTGTTAGTTCAGGTTTCAGAAAGAAAACATCTTTAAAGTTAAATGAAAAAGGAAAAGCAGCATAATGGATACACAAAAAAATAAAAGTAATTTTAGTTTTATTCCACCAACATTGGTAGAGTCTATATTTATAGAAAATCCTGAATATAAAGGCGATTTTTGCTCTGTAAAAAATTTAAAATTTAATTTGAATACTAGTGTGGAAAAACCAGAAAAAAATCCTGCTAATAGTGATCAAAATCAAGCAGTTGTAATGTTAACTTTAGCCACAGCTAACGATTTGGAATTTACTGAAAATGATGCATGCTATTTAAGAATAACAATGAAATCTAAATTTGTTTGGCAAAAAGATTCCTATAATGATAATGAAGTTGATTCGTTATTAAAGATTAATGCTCCTAGCTTGCTATTATCATATATTCGTCCTCAAGTTGTAAGTTTAACTGAAAATTCAGATATCCCTACACAACATGTTCCATTTATTGATTTTTCACAAAATATTTTCAAAGATAAAAATTAAAACGCTTTATTATGAGGAGGTAGGTATTGTTCATCATGATACCAAAGTATTTTATGGTGATAACCTGCGCGGCTCTACAACAATAAATAGAGGCATTGTCAGCCTGATCAACTTCAACAAGTACTTCAAGAGAATCAAATAAGTAATTTAGAGTCATATCTTATCCGATATGCTCTTTTTTTCTTTGCCGTTCTTTTTATCATCCCTAAACAAAAAAGCAGGCTTTTTCTCCTGCCTTAGTTTCCATTATTATTCATGCTTTCTAAGCCCTTGATCCGCTCTATCGCCCATTTCCCGTTTCTTTTCTTGATCTCTAATCCGTATTCGTCTGGTTCGATGTTGCTTTCCTTCGTTGTCCCCGTTAGCACTCCGCTTTCTGCTTTCGCGTAATAGTGTCCTTCCCCGTACTTCGTGATTGTCATCTTCTTTACGAACCGTTCGTTTTTGTTACAAGGTAGATCACGTAAAAACGTGATCGATAGGATTAAAGATTCTTGATAAATTAGTGTGAGTGGTGATTGCCATATATTAGATAACATTTTTTGACAAGTGCTCCCATGCAATTTTGCATCTTCATAAGATTAATTGGACTCTTGGTTTACGATAAATCCAGTTAAGTAGTAATTATGAATAGATATAGATGCTATCAAAAGTAATTTAAAGTTTTAGCAATTATATTGGAGAGATAAGAGATATGGTAGAAGACTCTGTTAAACAATTAGTAATTTTAGGAAATGGTTTCGATTTAGCTTGTGGGTTAAATAGTACATACGATGAATTCTTTAAAGAAAGATTCGAAAAAGTAGATACTGATAAAATTATTGATACTTTACTGGCCCATAAGCCTAATAGTCATGGCTCAGCATTAAATCTAAAGGTATATGGCTTAAATCCAGTGTTTAAAAAGTTTACTGATAATTTAAATCCAGACGAAAATTATGAGGTTAAAGTTAATTACTTTGACCTATTATTCATGGCGACTAATCGTTATATGAAGGCTGATAAGTCTTGGAGCAGTGTGGAACAGATTTTACAGGAAGTTTTACGCATTATGTATGATCAACATAATAGTAGAGGCTTTGATACCAATTGGGAAATTCAAAAAAGGGCAACAGAATTAAAAGATAAATATTTTAATAACTATAAATTCGATTCTGATGGAGATAAAATTGAATTTATTGCTTTTGTACTACATACCTTTAATAAGGCAGTCGCTGATGATGATATTACTAAGGGGCTACGTCATTTTGAAGAAACTTTTGGTAAGTTTATTGCTAATCAAATTTCAGATGATTACCTTAATAAGGTAAACAATAAAGTTACTAATTTAATTGATTCCAAGGCAGATGTGTTAAGCTTTAATTATTCAGCTACACCATTATTTGATCAGCAACTTGAAGACAATAAGAAAATTAATAACTGGTACAATGTGCATGGCTTATCTAGATGGGGCGTAAAGTATAGAACTATAGCCATGAATAAGGTAAATAATATTGCTATTAAGTTACCTAGACCTATATTTGGTATTAGCTGTTATGATCAAGACAAAAAGGAATTTCTGTCAGTTAATGATCCTATTCGTAAATTCACTAAAGGTAATAGGCGAGATGATCAAATTAAGGAAGATGAATTTGATTTCTTAAATTATACAATCTCTCCTGATATTAATAAGGTTACAATTTTTGGTCATTCATTAGGTATGACTGATTATGATTATTTCAAAGAAATTTTTCAAAAGCTAAATCTGGCAAACGGTGATTTAAAGTTAGAAATTTATTGTCTTAATACTGCAGATTGTCATGATAAAGTAAATGCTATCAAACAAATGTTTGATGAATATGGACATGAAGTTTCTGTTAATGCTGATGATCTTTATAAAAATTTATGTAAAGAGAATAGATTAGCATTTAAATATTGCGATGAAATTGAATAAGGATATGTTCATTTATCTTATTTGTAAAGGTAATACATTATTTATAATTGGCACGATAATAAAAAGAAGAGTAAGCAGGAAAGAGTATGATAACAATTATTAATGCGGCCATTTTACTTTTACTTGTAGTATTAGTACTAGTTTTGATGTTAGTTGCAGCTGTTTTTTATAAGCATCATAACGTAGTAAAAATAATTGCCGATTTTGTATCTGGTATAACCATAGGTATGGCCATACCAGTGTCTATTACTTTAATACAAGATAATACCAATAATCCTGATAAGATAGTGACGGGTTTATTTATTTTAGTTGGATTTCTTGTGGTAATGCTTTTTTCAATGATATTAAAAGCTAGAAATGAAGATAATGTAAAGCCTATGCATGATGTGAAAAATATTAATCGAAATAATTTATATTTAACTACAAAGGATAAAGAAGTCAATGACTCAGTTATTTATGTGAATTATAAATCAATCTGGCCTTGGAAGTCTGTAAAGGTTTTATGTAAAAATAATGATTCCCACAATTTTAAAATTGGTATTCCTATTAAAAGAGATAAAAATCAAAGAACACTGTTGATTTCTTATAATAGTAAGAGCGATAAAGTATCTTTGAAGCAAGATAGTAATGCAAGTGAAAAATAATAAAAAGTATATATTTTATCAAAGACAATCTTTTATGGTCCAACTGCTTGAGATTGTCTTTTTGTATCGGTAATAAAGGCTAGATAGGGTGAAAAATTTGATTGTAAGGATAATCTGTTACATTGCACTTTTTTGTTCCTAAGATGAAACTTGTAATGGGCAGGAGCATAGGAGCTTAGCTAGGAAATTGATTGAATGGTGCTTTTCTGCCATTATTGCTGTTGAAATAGCTATTTATGAGTTGAAGCCTCAGCGTAAAAAGTTAGGGATGAAAAGAAAGCTGAAAGAGAAAAAAGAAGGGCCCAGGCTCGGAGGTAAATGAATAAAGTAACTGTAGAGCTAATCAGACAAGCAATTAGCTTAGGCGTTTCTACAAAATATGTCTTGTTCGATTCCTGGTTTTCATCTTAAGCAATCAGGACTCAACACGGTGCATTAACAACTCAAGTGGCTGGCAGCAGTTATTTGAGTGACTTAGGCAGACACTTGCAAATACCACTAAATTATAGAAAAAAATAAAAAATCATGGTAGTATAATAATACAGAAGAAGAAACATCTTGCATATGCGAGAGATTAAGACACAAAAAAATCGCTACTCTAAGTCGACAAATGAGTAACGATTTTTTGTTTCACCAAAGTTTA
>Ga0079226_10005059_pt1 | contig 10085 bp, 8 predicted proteins | sample Poulit2014_FD_76345 | JGI IMG/M metagenome (GOLD analysis project Ga0079226, IMG submission 76345) | Agricultural soil microbial communities from Georgia to study Nitrogen management - Poultry litter 2014 | ecosystem: Environmental > Terrestrial > Soil > Agricultural land | place: USA: Georgia... | reverse complement strand
TTTATAGCGGTGACGACGGATTTACGCCCTTTTTTGCCGCCGCCGGCTGCCAGGGCCTGGTTTCGGTGATGTCGAATGTGTGGCCGAAAGCGGCCCATAAATATGTTGATTGGTGCCTGCAGGGGCGAACGCAAGAGCTGCTTCCGCTATGGCAGGAATGCGCTGATGTATTATTTTCTGCTCCTAATCCTGTTCCCGCCAAAGTGTTAATGCGCGAAAAAGGATGGATTAAAAATGCGGCTTTCCGCCTGCCGCTTACCGCCGATGAAATAGACAATACTCAGCCGCTGCTGGAAGCCGATGAACGGATTAAACAGTGGATGGAGGAAACGAGCCGGTAGAAAAATTCCCAAAAAACTTTTAAAGAATTACACTTCCGCTCTTCTCAAAGAAACCGTTGCGCGGGAGATACGTGAGATAAATCCGCTTCCCGGAAATGAAATAAATTGGTCAGCCTTGTTAAGAATAAAAATCATTTATTAACGGTATCTAATTATTAAACACTTCTGTAAAGTTAATCAATAGAATAAACCAGACCATGACAGACATTGATTATAACGAAGTCTTAGACCGTCTCGAGGAAGGCCAAATGCGAGCGGCTTTTAAAGAAAACGGACTTTGGAAAGCAAATAAAAAGGTAAAAAAAGCTATTTTAGCAGCTTTTTCCGCCGGTAAAAATACAGCTTATAGCAATAATTATGAGGGATTTGTGGACAAAGATAACTTGCCTCCACAAAAGTTTTCCCCGAAAGAAAATATACGTTTGGTTCCCGGCGGTTCTTCTGTTCGAAGAGGCGCTTACGTAGCTTCGGGTGTTATTATTATGCCGCCGGCCTATATAAATGTTGGCGCTTATGTGGATGAAGGCTCAATGATCGACAGCCATGCTTTAGTCGGTTCTTGCGCACAAGTGGGTAAAAACGTGCATTTGTCGGCCGGCGTGCAACTGGGCGGCGTGCTCGAGCCGGTGGGATTAGCGCCGGTCGTGATTGAAGATGATTGCTTTATTGGTGCAGGCGCCGTAATTGTTGAAGGCGTGCAGGTACAAAAAGGAGCAGTAATTGCGCCGGGCGTAACGCTTTCCAAATCCATTCCAGTGTATGATTGTGTAAATGAAACCCGGCTTCAAAAAGGTGCGCCGATTCCAGAAAATGCAGTAGTCATTCCCGGCAGCCGGCCGGTTAGCGGTGCCTGGGCACAGTCTCAAAATTTAAATATGGCCTGTCCGCTTATCGTAAAATACAGGGACGAAAAAAGTGATGCTTCACTGGAGCTGGAAGAGGTTTTGAGATAAATTTTAGGTAATTTAGAACACATTATACAATCACCCGTATGCTTACCGGACCGATAGGCGAGGAGTTAAAACTCCACGCTATGGAAGCCTTTGTAGCGACAGAATTCATTCCCTCGCAAGATAAAGCTGCTTATATTTTAATTGGTAAAACACATTAAAATAATTTTCAAATAATTTACTCATGGATACAAACTTTTGGCTTCAAATGTGGCAAAATAATCAAATCGGCTTTCACAGAAGCAAGCCGAACCCCCAATTAGTGCAGCATTTCAAAGCACTTTCCCTGCCGGAAAGCAGCCGCATATTTTTACCGTTATCCGGCAAAACACTTGACATCGGCTGGCTGCTTTCAAAAGGTTATCGCGTTGCCGGAGTGGAGCTCTCAGAAATAGCTGTAGAGCAGTTATTTGATGAGCTTGACGCCGAACCACAGGTATCAAAAGTGGGTCAATTCAGCCTCTACAGCGCCGAAAATATTGATATTTTTGTAGGGGATATTTTTAATTTAACAAAAGAAGAACTTGGTACCGTAGATGCGGTTTATGACCGCGCGGCTTTAGTGGCGCTGCCCGAAGAAACACGCAAACGTTATTCCGCCCATTTGGCCAAGATTACAGAAAACGCGCCGCAATTGCTTCTTGTATATGAATATGACCAATCGCTGATGGAAGGGCCGCCTTTTTCTATCAGCAAGGAAGAAATATATAAACATTACCGCGCACATTACAATATATCTCTTCTCGCCGAGAAAGACCTTGATAAATTGAAAGGAAAGCTTGCAGCCCAAGAGTGGGTTTGGCTGCTCGAGGAAAAATAATTTTTAATTCTACATTTTTCCCACTTTAAAAGCAAAGGGTTCATTAAATAGAACGCGGATGACACGGATTAAGCGAATCTTCGCGGGTAAAAAATAAATAACGTAAATTCGATATGTAATCTACCTAAATTCGCCCTGACCCCGTAATCCGTGTTCCATTGAGAAAATATTTATTCTTAATTCTTCATCTTTTAAGTCAGTGAAGTCATATCGGCGGTTAAAAATCGCCAAGAAATTAGCTATATTTGGCTAAATATATCACTGATGAAAAAGAAAAAGCTACAACTTGAACTCGAAGCACTGGTTGAACGTTCCGGCTATTCAGTCAGGAAAGAACGCGGCACATTCAGCGGCAACCATTGTATTATGGAAGGTGAGAAACTGGTAGTTATCAACACAAAAAAACCGCCCGAACATCAAATTGGCTTGATGTACCGGGTATTGCGCAAAATTGGCGTAGAAGATGTGTATGTAAAACCGGCGGTACGAAGGGAACTGGACAAGCTGCACGATCAATTTGAAAGACTTGAGGGTAAGCAGAACCTTCAGGAGCAAAGTTTTAAAGAATGAAGATAACATTTTTAGGAACCGGCACTTCAATGGGCGTTCCGGTAGCGGGCGGTTACAGAAGGAGCAAAATCGGGGATGATCCGCGAAATATTCGTTGGCGCAGTTCAGCCTGGATTCAAACTGAAAATACTTCCATTGTGATCGATACCGGGCCGGAATTTCGCCTGCAAACACTGCGCGCCGGCCTTTCACAGCTCGATCTCGTGCTTATTACCCACGAGCATATGGATCACATTGCCGGACTTGACGATTTGCGGCCTATCTGTCATCATCAAAAAAAAGCGATGCCGATTTACACTACAGAGGAAGCCATAAAATCAATCCGCAAGCGCTTTGATTACATGTTCGGGCCCGATAAATATCCAACCGCTGCTTCAATAAATCTTCATGAGGCAAGCCAACCGTTTACTTTTAATGATATAAAAATAACGCCGCTGCCGGTAAAACACGGGCGCGTGGATGTGCTGGGCTACAGGCTCAATGATTTCAGTTATATCACTGATGTAAAAACAATTCCGGATGAAACCAAGGAGCTTATTAAAGGGTCAAAAGTGCTTGTGCTGAGCGGGCTGCGATGGAAGCCGAAACATCCTACCCATATGACTATCCCGGAAGCAGTGAAAGCAGCTGAGGAGCTGGAGATCCCACAAACATATTTAATTCATATGAACAGCTTTGTGGATCACCAAAAAGCAAACCAAAAACTGCCCGGCTATGTTAAGCTGGCCTATGATCAGCTTGCCGTTAAGGTTTAAAATATCTCGCCCGTCGTCAACGCACAATCCGGAATCTTCAACTCGGTACCCACCGCTTCATTCATTTTTTTGATAAAATGAGCAGCCAATACCGGCGATTTCTTCTCTTTGTTTTGATGCACGAAAAAATGAATCTTTTCCAGTCCCTGCTCATTCCACTTTTGCAGCCGGTTCACCCATTCATCAAGCCGTGCGACATCCGTGGGATGATTGGCACCCACAAAACGAACAAAAGCCTCGTTATTGGTAAGCCGCATGTGTAGCAAATCGCGACGGCCGGCGGTGTCAGTAATTAAATTGGCGATGTTATTTTCTTCAAATAAAGCATAAAGTTCATCAGCCACAACTTCATCATCAAACCAGTCCGGGTGCCGAAATTCTACCGCCAGCGGAAGTCCTTCCGGCCAATATTCAATAAAGTTTTGAACGCGGTCAAAAAATTTGGGCCTGAAATTGCCGCGTAATTGCAAAAATATAGTCCCCAGCTTTTCCTTGAAGTGCACAATACTGTCAATATAATCATCAGTGCGCTCCTCGATATCATTCAACCATTTCAAGTGGCTGATGTAGCGATTTATTTTAGGAAAAAACTTAAAATCAGCCGGTACTTTATTGCGCCAGGTTTGAATTTGTTCAGCATCAAAAATATTATAGAATGTAGCATTAAGCTCTACGGCGTTAAATTGTGTGCCGTAATACGTGAGCTCATCCTTTGTACCGGGCGGGTAAAAGTTTTTCAAATCTTTTCGATTCCATTTGGCACAGCCTACATAAAGTTCGGTTTGGCTCGTTTTTTGGGTTGATGAAAGAACTTTTTCTGTCTTCGGGTGATCTTCAGGATGGTAAAGGTCTATCTTTTCCGGGTTCTCTGCGCTGCCAAATTTCATAAGTAATTATCATAGTTTAGGTTTAAAAAAACACCTTAAAAGATATAAAACATCCCCACCATTTCTGAATTAAAAAAATCTTTTTGCAAACTGTCGAATTCGATTTAATGAAGCCGTTATTTTTAAAAGAGTAAAATGAAGGAAAATAAATGGAACACGGATATCAAATGAATTATTAGATTAAATTATATATCATATTTAACCTAAAAAGTAAACCCTGTCAGGGTTGCCCGCGGAGCATAAATGAAAAATTACTGCCGCAAGCTTTGGGGTTCCACACGGGTAGGCGTATCTTCACCGCTAATAATACTCTGCGAACTTTCAGCAATGGCATGAATAATTTGCTTCATATTTTCTAAATCAAGCGTACTCACCTCATCGGTAAGTTTATGATAATTGGGTTCGTTCTGCATTTTAGCGGTAGAAATCGTGTGAGCAGGAACGCCGAGCCGTGCAAGTGTTGCATTATCAGAGCGATAGAACAGGTTTTGTTTAGGATAAGGGTCCGGATGAAAAGTAAATTCACTTTCTTTTAGATTCTGTTGCAATATTTTGCCAAAACTTGATTTATCAAAACCGGTAATATAAGCTGAATTTTTGCCCCACTTTGAACGCGTACCAATCATTTCGATATTAAACATTGCTATTACTTTATCCGGATCCAACTGCTGTGAAAAATAGCGAGAGCCGTAGCCGCCCAGCTCTTCGCCGGTAAAAGTTACAAATATAATCGTTCGTTTATTGTCATTCCTTGCTTTAAAATATTTGGCAAGTTCAATTACGGCTGTCGTCCCCGAGGCATCGTCATTGGCGCCGTTATATATACGGTCACCGTTTACAGGCTCATCTGCCACACCCAGATGATCGTAATGCGCTGAAAACACCACAAATTCGTTGGGGAACGTATCACCCGGCAAAACACCAACAATGTTAGCGGTTTTTTTAACGGCCTGCTTATTCTTAATTGCAATTTCAAAATTTGATGCGGGATCGGAGAGTATAAAAACGACCGAGACGGAATCGGGGAAAGAAGTTTGTTCCTCAAAGAAAGATTTTATCCGCTTAAACGGTGCTGATAATGTTTTATCTACCCAAACCAGCGTATTTTGCTCCGCCTCCATATAATTTCTCAGCATAGCAATAAAGCTATCTTCAGCCCCGATTGTATCTATTTTAATATTGCTGGCTTCCGTCCAGCTAATATTTTTTTGAGTAGAGAGGGCCATTGCCTGCTTTGATGAAATGGTTTGTCCATCTACACGTACATCAATTTCTTCCGGAATGGATTTTATCATTTCAAACCTTTGCCGGTATGAATCAAGGCCCTGCTTTTTTTCCAACCCAATCTCTTCAAATTTTTTAACAATAAAATGAGCTGCTTTTTGAATGCCGGGGGTAAAAGTACGTCGTCCCATCATACTGTCAGCGGCCAGTGTTTTTATAATATACGTTACGTCTTTTTGTTGAATATCCGCGTTATGTTCCTGTGCTTTTACATCAACTGTAAATGCAACAAGGATGAAAGTAAATATGAATATATAGTTAAGTATATGTGATTTTAGGAAAGACATAGCTGATTTTGGATAAAGTTTAGCAATATGTTAAAGCAGATGAGAATTTAATAATAATCATTTAAATTACTAAATAATTATTAAATTTTTTTGCTTTTGCTAAACTTGTATTAAAGATAAGGCAGAAAGAAGGTAGATAAACCCTATTTCATTCTTAATTATATAGATAAAATATATAGCAATTTCATTAACTAAAATTGCTATATATTATAATAAGTTTGATTGGATTTATTGACAAAATCCTTTATCGGTCAATTCTAAGCTACGACAAACTTTGATTTCTATACTTCCTTTGAACTCCCCATCATCTACATTAAGAGTGTATATAGTAGAATCAGCAGAAGTAGCAGGGAATGAAACGGCCACCTTCAAACCGTTGTAGTCAAAAGTAGAATCAATTACAGCATCTCCTGATATTGACCAATCATAAGTTTTATCAATGGTAGCATAATCGGTATAATATTCGCCTTGAACCGAAAGCCTGTCACTTGGATCAGACGTTGTGGTATCCGCCCGTAGATTCAGTACTGTTGGGCCTTCTATAAGCAGCGAATCGCCTTCACGAAAATCAAAGTTTTGTGTGGGATTATTACAACCGTTAAGGCTAATTACAAATAAGCTAAGTACTAACGCTGGTAGAATTAATTTACGCATAATATTAATTTTAAAGAATTAAGAATTGATTATTTACCTTCGGCTTCTTTATCCCACCAAAGCCGCTGGCCTTGATCATCCTCCGAAAATCCCTGAGCTTGTATTGCTGCATCTACATTTTCACCGTTCAAGTTATGTTCTTGGGTAGGATAGGGATAGCGAACCGGATTTTGGGTATCAAATGAAACCCCAAGCTTCCCGCCCTGTGGCGGAACAAACAGCCCGAAATCGAGGCGCCTTTCAACTGACCAACCTTGAATGCCCTGCATATACAGCGCTACCCATTTTTGCCGCCCTAAATTCTGTCGCCATTTGTTTGGTTGGTAAGGATTATTAGAAATATATGTTTCAGCATCGGATGAGCTGACATCCCAGTATTCCATTGAAGCCCGAATGGCCTCTTCATATTTCTGAGCAGGATCAGCGCTAATCCAGTCACGTTCCGCCGCTTCGGCTTCGTTAAATAAGACTTCAGAATAGGTCATAAAAATAGCTGGAGCGGTGGCTTCACGAACGCGTTCACTGGGCCGCGACCAAGGTTCATTATTTTTATAAGATTTGGCATCGCTACCTTTCATTCCATAAGGGAAACCGGAATATTTTTGGTTACCGTCATTAACGGCAGGTTCAGCATAAGCTCCCCGGCGTGGATCATTGTGGTCATTCATAAAACCCATTAGAGTCTCTGAAACGGCAAAATCATCACGCGTTTTGTAAGCTTCGTTCATGGGGTTATTATTGGGACTATCGCTCAAATAAACAAATAGCGCATTGTCATCATTGCTTTGCATTGCGCCGCTTTGATACGCTTTTTGGAAAGCATCTTTTGCTTCTTCCGTTGCCGCATCTGCTTCACGAATGGCCAGCCGCATAATCAGAGCGTTAGCAAATCGTTTCCATTTTGTGGCATCACCGTCAAAAATAATATCACCGCTGTTAAATACCGGTTCACCTTCAACAATAGCATCGCGCGCGCTCTCCAGTGTATCGATAAGCGAACTATATATTTTTTCCTGTGAATCATAAGCGGGCGAAGCATTTTCAGCCCCTTGTAAAGCTTCGGTATAAGGAGCACTTCCCCATATATCGGTGATTGTTTGGAAGGTCCATGCTTTTAATATCTGTGCCGCGGCTATTTGATTGGCGTTATTTCCATATGCGGCTGCAACATTAGGGTTATTTCGGTTTTGTTCAATAATTTGCTGCAAGGAAAGCATAGTTTCGTAATAAACATCCCAGATATTATTGACTACTCCCGGGCGGTATTGATATTGGCTTTCTTCCGTATATTGATTGGAAGACCAATACTGAGCATAATAGCTGCCAAAATATCCTAAGGGGAATTCACCCCAATAATTGTCAGCCAAATCTTTTTGAGCATTGGTCATCAAATAACTGGTAGCTGCTTCTGTCGGTTCATTCTCATTGGTGTTGACATCGGTCAGGCTTTCCTTACACGAATAAGCGAGGAAAAGGAATAGGCTAAGAATTCCAACTATCCCTGCTTTTCGATATGTTTTATTAGTTAAATTTTTCATAATAAATATATCCTGTTTTAAAAATTAGATGGAAAAACAATTAAAAATCAAGTTCTACACTTAAACCAAAAGCACGCTGTGGCGGTGTACGTCCCGCTTCATAACCTTGAAAGTTACTGGCGCTTATCACCGTTGAGGGATCAAAATTTGGAGCATTCTTAAAGATTGTCATAAGATTGCGTCCATAAGCAGCAACGGTTAAACCATGAATCGGTGTTCCGCTGAAGGTGTTTACAGGAATAGTATATGACAGTCTTATTTGGCGCAGTTTAATATAGCTGGCATCGTAAACATAGGGCTTATCTAAACCAAACATGGATTTGAAGAACTGGTTAGGGTCTGCCACGGTTGTATTGGGCGAACCGTCCGGATTCACTCCTTTAGCAATAAGCCCTAATTCGCGAATATTTCCACGGGCTGAAGGTTGGATGATACCGGAATACAAGCCAAAAGCATTACTTATGGAAAATATATTGCCGCCTTTCTGTCCATCTAAAGCAACAGTAGCGGCAAATCCTTTGTAATGAAAGGTTGTTGATACCGAACCGGTCCAATCAGGTAAGTAGGAACCTAAAGGCTGTTGTTCAGTATCTATCAGAAAACGGCCGGTCTCGCTGTCAATCACTTTTTGGCCATCTTTGTAAACAAAATTGGTACCCACAATCATGCCGTATGGTTCTCCTACGCGGGCTTCGGTTGTAACTTCAAACGGGCCACTGCCTATAACATAAGTATCTAAACCGCGAGCTAATTCTACCACTTCATTATTGTTTTTGCTAAAGTTAAGCGTTACATCCCAACTGAAATTATGTTTTTGGATAGGAGTCAAATTAAGTGTGGCTTCAATACCGGAATTATTAATTTGTCCGGCATTTACAAATTGACTGGCATATCCTGTGGCTCGTGATACTTCAATTGCAATAATCTGATCAACCGACCTCGATTTATAATAAGTAAAATCTAAACCAACCCGATTGCTAAAAAATTTAAGATTTGCGCCGATCTCCCAGCTGTACGTTTTTTCGGGTTTCAGCTCGGCATTATTCAATACATTGGGCACTGAAAGCTGCGGGAAACTTCCAAAAGGTTGGCCAATATTATATGTATTAAGAAGACTGTACGGTTCAGCGCCGTTACCGGCCTTCGCATAACTCAGGCGTAATTTCCCGAATGATAAAATTGAATTTTGAAAAGGCTCGAGATCGCTAAATACAAAAGAACCGGTTGCTGTATAATATTGAATAGAATTATTATCGGCAGGCAAGGTTGAGGCCCATTCATTTCGCCCACTGAGCGTCAAAAATAGCATATCTTTATAGGCCCCTCTAATCTGGCCTAAAATCGCATCGTGCCGCTGTTGAAAATAATAGTTATTAACTGAAGGGCGGGCTACTGAATTTTGGATGTTATAAATTCCCGCATTCACCAACCCCCCTTGTGTTGATTGGGCATTATGGTATTCATTATTATAACGAATTAGTCCTTTTACAAATGCATTTAGTGTAAAAAACTCCCCAATATCATTTACATAATTTAATCGAACCCCCGCATTTGTCTCCTGTACTTGACGGATGTTTTGAGTATAATTGGAAACCGCTTGTGAACCTACGGCAATACGGCTATCCTGGCGTCGGTTATAATAATCGGTTTTTAGCTGTCCTCTTAAAGCGAAATGTTTTGAAATATCATAAGTAAGCATTACGCGTCCAAATAAGCTCCTGTTTGACATATTTGCATAATTTTTATGGCGCTCCCACCAGGGGCCGTTGCTGAAATTAGTAATACCTTCCTTGGCGCCTTCAATTCCTTTCCAGTTCCATCCGCGAGCCGTACCGTCAGGGCGCTGATAATCAGCACCGTAACTGTTGGGGCCAATTTGAATCTGACGTTGGCCAAACTGATTGAATTGCTGAAATACATTAACATTGTCATATCCCGTTCCGGCAATATGGTCTTGATTATCTACATTAAAATTACCGGACACCGTTGCCGTTACTTT
>Ga0079226_10005058_pt1 | contig 10085 bp, 9 predicted proteins | sample Poulit2014_FD_76345 | JGI IMG/M metagenome (GOLD analysis project Ga0079226, IMG submission 76345) | Agricultural soil microbial communities from Georgia to study Nitrogen management - Poultry litter 2014 | ecosystem: Environmental > Terrestrial > Soil > Agricultural land | place: USA: Georgia... | reverse complement strand
TAATAGAGACTTATGTTTTGGTTATACAAAACGTCTATATGGGTTTAGCGACTATCCTAAAGATGCATTCAACATGGCACTGTATATAAATGATGATTTAAACAATGTACATAAACACCAAGAAATTTTGGCAAAAGAAATAAATTTTCAAACGGAAAATTGGGTCATTCCAAATCAGCGTCATAGCAATAGAGTCATAGAAGTAACATCAAAAGATAAAGGTACGAATGTTAAGACACTTAGTGACAAACTTATGAATGTGGATGCGATGTATACGTATGAGAAAGATATTCTTTTAGGTATGAACTTTGCAGACTGTACGCCTATTTTTATCTACAGTATGAGTGATAGTTTTATTGGTGTTGCACATGCAGGATGGAAGGGAACTAAGTTAGAAGTTTTAAAAGAATTGCTAAGTGTATATAAAGGAAATATAGAAGATTTACGTGTGATTATTGGTGTTGCAATCAATAAAAACAGCTATGAAGTTGATAGTAATGTCGTCGATGGCACTTGGGATATACCTAGTGGTGCAATCGCTATACATGGTGATAAATACTTGCTTGATTTAAAAGAAATCAACCGTAAACAAGCAATTGATTTTGGATTAGATGATTCACAAATACATGTCACACATTATGGCACAGAAATGGATGAATTTTTCTCATATCGATTAGAAAAAGGAAGCACTGGCCGTGCACTCGGATTTATTGGAAGGAGATCTAAATGATTAAAGAAAATTATGATCAAATTTTAAATGAAATTGGAGAAGACGTAACGGTGATTGCTGTTACGAAATATCATTCTATAGATGCTGCATTAGAAGCATATGAAGCTGGAGTGCGTAACTTCGGTGAAAACAGAATTGAAGGATTCATGGAAAAGCGTGAAGTGATTCCTAGAGACGGTGAAATGCATTTTATCGGAACACTACAATCTAGAAAAGTAAAAGACGTCATCGATGATTTACATTATCTTCACAGTCTAGAAAGAGAATCAATAGCCAAACGTATTGAACAATATGCCCAACATGAGGTAAAATGTTTTATACAAGTAAATGTTTCTGGTGAAGAAACAAAACATGGTTTAGAACCTACTGCAGTAAAGGATTTTCTAGAGACTTTAGAAAAATATTCTAAAGTTAAGGTTATTGGTTTAATGACAATGGCACCTGAAACAGATAACGAAGACGAAATACGTAACTGCTTTAAAACGCTACGTGAATTACGTGATGAACTATCCGAAACGTATCCTTCTATTACTGAACTCAGTATGGGCATGAGTAATGATTATAAAATTGCCGTAGAAGAAGGTGCAACTTTCGTTCGCATTGGAAGTAAATTGATGGGAAGATAGGTGACTAAATATGGCAATTAGAAAAATGATTAAAGACTTATTCGTTGTTGAATCCGAAGAAATGAATGAAGTAGACACTAAAAAAGTTCATGATTCTGATAAAGTGACTTCTGTAAATTTTACAGAGACTACTAAGAAACGAGAACGTCCACAAAGAGAAATGAGACAACAGTCTAAACCTAAAGTAACAGAAGAGAAAAAACAAGTGCTTGGTGGGAATAATAAAATGAGTGGAATCAATTCTAAAGTATGCCTATTTGAACCGTATGTCTTTGCTGAAACTCAAGATATTGCGGATGAATTAAAGAACGATCAAACAGCGCTTGTAAATTTAACACGGTTAGACAGAGATGCTAAAAAACGTATCATCGACTTTTTAAGTGGTACAGTATATGCGCTTGACGGAGATATTAAGCGTGTAGGAACAGATATTTTTCTATGCACACCAAATTCAGTTGGCGTAGAAGGAGAAATTTCTGATTCTGAAAACGCGTAAGGAGATTTAAAATTGGATAATATGCAAATCGCAAGAATTGTAGCAACAATATTTGATATATATGCTATTTTATACCCAATTTTTTCGTGGGGATTCATCATATATATATTATCAAGCTGGGTTCCTGGACTTAGAGAATCTAGATTTGGCGAAATTTTAGGACGTGTTTATGAACCATTACTAGAACCGTTCAGACGCATTATTCCTCCACTAGGCGGAATGCTCGACCTTTCACCACTTGTATTCATCATAGTTTTACAGTTGTTTAACTATGGGATGCGCTCAATTTTTGCAACAGTCATAAATGGACTATTAACATAGAGACAGGTTGTTCTCTATGTTTTTTTATAGGAGTAAATATGGAAGCTATATTTCAGCATTTTAGACCAGAAGAAAAAGAAAAGATAATAGAGATTTATTCGAAATTTGAAATCGCTGAACGTGACTACTATCCAGTGCTGCTCGATTTTCTTGATCCAAGAGAACGCGTAATCGTAGATAATATCAGTGGTCACTTCGAAGATCTTACTGTCGAATATTATGGTGGTGGGAACAGTGGTGACAGAGAACGCATGAGAGCTGTCATTTATCCTAGTCTCATTCCAATCGAGTTAGACGTATTTCAAATCACAACTTATAAAATCGACTATCCTGAAAAGTTCGTAAATTTATCTCACAGAAATATATTAGGTGCAATGATGTCTCTTGGATTTGATCGATCAAAATTAGGAGATATTGTATTTGGTGAAAGCATTCAATTTGCGATAGACTCAAAGTTAAAAGACTATATAAAAATGGAACTCACTCGAATCAAGAATGCACCGATTAAACTCGTTGAAATACCATCTGAAGAGATGATTCAAGGGGATATCGAAACACGTAACATGACTATTGTGGCTTCATCTTACAGAATTGATACGATGGTGAGTGAAGTATTAAAAGAAGGTCGGGCAAAATCTAAAGCCAGAGTTGAAAAAGAAAAAGTAAAAGTCAATCACTCGCTTGTCACGAACCCTGCGTTAAATGTTGAGATTGGTGACATCGTTTCTGTAAGGGGATTTGGCCGATTTATTGTAAATGAACTCGTGCATGAAACGAGAAAAGGAAAGTATCGGATTTCTGTAAAAGTATATGTAGAGAACGTTTAGTAGTTGACTATTGAACTAAATTTTCGCATAATATTAGTATTAGACATGCAATTGACGCTCTTTTAAATAGCGACTAGAGGACGGTGTGAGCTCTAGAAAATCGTCAAATTGATATCACTAATCCTGAACATAAAATTATATTAAATGATAGATAAAGTGGGCGTATTTACGTCAAATAGGGTGGTACCGCGGTTTTCCGTCCCTATTTTGACATACGCTCGCTTTTTTAAATAGTTTAAAAGTACGAAATAATGGGAGGATCATTCATGGATTATAAAGACACACTGTTAATGCCAAAAACCGCATTTAAAATGCGTGGTGGCTTAACTACTAAAGAACCTGAAATGCAAAAACGTTGGGCTGAGATGGATCTCTACAACAAAAAATTAGAATTAAACGATGGTAATACACCATTTGTATTACATGATGGACCACCATATGCAAATGGTGCATTACACGTTGGGCACGCTTTAAACAAAATCATCAAAGACTTCATCAACAGAAACAAGCAGATGAGAGGGTTCTATACACCTTACGTTCCAGGTTGGGACACACATGGTCTGCCAATTGAACAAGCACTGACAAACAAAGGTGTAGACAGAAACAAAATGACAGTTGCTGAATTCAGAGACAAATGTATCGAATTCGCAAACTCCCAAATCGATATCCAACGCGATGGTTTTAAACGAATGGGTGTTGATGGAATTTGGGATGATCCATACCTCACATATAAACCAGAATTCGAAGCACAACAAATCAGAGTACTTCGTGACATGGTTAAGAAAGATCTTATTTACAGAGGCAAAAAACCTGTATATTGGTCTCCAGTTTCTGAATCTTCACTTGCGGAAGCAGAACTAGAATATAAAGACAAACGTTCACCATCAATCTTTGTATCATTCAAAGTTGTGGATGGTAAAGGTGTATTAGATAATGACGTGAAACTTGTGATTTGGACAACAACGCCTTGGACGATTCCAGCAAACGAAGGTATTGCGGTTCATCCTGACTTAAACTACGTTCAATTTAACTATGATGGTAGTGAATATGTCATCGTTGAAGACTTGCTAGACAGTTTCTTAGAATCTGTAGAGTGGGACAAAGATAAAGTGACAAGAACTAAAGAAGTTAAAGGTTCAGAACTCGAATATATTAAAGCACAACATCCATTGTTTGATAAAACATCACTTGTAATCTTAGGAGATTACGTAACTACTGATGCAGGAACTGGACTTGTTCATACAGCGCCAGGACACGGGGATGATGACTATATCATTGGACGTAAATATGGATTAGAAATCCTTTCACCAGTAGATGACAAAGGTGTATTTACGAGTGAAGCAGGTAAATACGAAGGGTTATTCTATGATGATGCAAACAAAGTCATTACGGACGATTTAAAAAAATCTGGCGCACTCATTAAGCTCAACTTCTATGACCACTCATATCCACATGACTGGAGAACAAAAACACCAGTTATTTTCCGTGCAACACCACAGTGGTTTGCATCAATCGACAAAGTTCGAGAAGAAATCATTGAAGCACTAGATGGTACTAAATTCCAAGTGGAATGGAACCGTGAGCGTATGACTAATATGATTAAGAATCGTGGAGACTGGGTTATTTCGCGTCAACGTGTTTGGGGTGTACCACTTCCATTCTTCTACGCAGAAAATGGTGAAGAAATCGTTGATGTTGAAGTAATTGATCACGTTGCAAATCTATTTGAGGAACACGGATCTAACATCTGGTTCAGTAAATCAGCTAAAGAATTACTTCCAGAAGGATTTACGCATCCTGGTTCACCTAATGGTGAGTTCACAAAAGAAATGGACATCATGGACGTATGGTTTGACTCAGGATCAACACACCGTGGTGTATTAGATTATAGAGATTACCTCACATACCCAGCAGATCTTTACTTCGAAGGTTCTGACCAATATCGTGGTTGGTTTAACTCATCGCTCATCACAAGTGTTGCGTCACGTGGGGTGTCACCATATAAAGAATTACTTTCACATGGATTCGTTATGGACGGAGAAGGCAGAAAAATGTCTAAATCAATCGGGAACGTCATTGATCCAAATAAAGTAATGCAGCAAATGGGTGCGGACATCTTAAGACTATGGGTAATGTCATCAGACTTCCAAGAAGACGTGCGTGTATCAGACGATATTCTTAAACAGGTTTCTGAAGTTTATCGTAAAATTAGAAACACATTCAGGTTCTTACTAGGTAACGTGAATGATTTTGATCCTAATACAGATGCGATTTCTTACGAAAACTTAGAAGATGTAGATAAATACATGTACAACGTATTTACTAAATTCACAAATGAAACATTAGATCGTTACGACGCGTATGATTATCTTTCAATCTATCAAGCGTTACAGAATTTCATCAACGTAGATCTATCTAACTTCTACTTAGACTATGGTAAGGATATTCTATACATTGAAAAACAAGATTCACACATTCGTCGTAGCTTACAAACAGTTCTTTACAAAGTGCTAACTGACTTAACTAAGTTACTTGCGCCAGTTCTTGTTCATACATCTGAAGACATCTATGACCACACACCACATACAGATAAAGAAAGTGTTCACTTAACGTACATGCCTGAAAAAGGTGAAGTGGATACAGAGCTTCTTAAGAAATGGGAAACGGCTATGAACGTTCGTGATGACGTTTATAAGGCATTAGAGGTAGCTAGAAGCGAAAAAGTCATTGGTAAGTCATTAGATGCGAAAGTATCACTCGTATTATCAGAAGGAATGACGGATCTCGGAGTAGATACTAAATTAAATCAATTATTCATTGTTTCACAAGCTGAAATTGTTGATGAATTAACTGATGGCGAAATTTACGGAAAAACAACGATTAAAGTTGAACATGCTAACGGTGAAAAATGTAACCGTTGCTGGAACTATGTCACAGATGAAAATCTAGTGTCAGGTAAAGATGACGTATGTGATCGTTGTCGTGACGTTGTAGATAGTTTGTAAGGTGCACGCATGAAAAACTATAGACTCTTACCGATGTCTATATTAGGAATAGTAATCATATTTTTAGATCAAGCGACTAAACTCCTCGTAGTTAAATTTATGGAACTCGGGGAGTCTATTCCTTTAATAGACGGATTTTTATATCTTACATCACATAGAAACGAAGGCGCAGCATGGGGCATGCTACAAGGAAGAATGTGGTTATTTTACATCATCACAGTATTCGTTATTGTAGTACTTGTCATGTTTTATAAGCGTGAAGCTAAGACGAGTCTTTTATTACAAACATCACTAGTACTCTTAATGGCTGGTGCAATCGGAAACTTTATCGACAGATTATTCTTCCAAAAAGTGGTCGATTTTGTAGATACAGTTATTTTTGGATATGATTTTCCAATATTTAACGTTGCCGATGCATCGCTCACAGTTGGAGTCATATTAATGATGATTCAAATTTTCTTCTTTGATAAGGGGGACAAAAATGAAAATTAATTTAACTGAAGACGCAATTGGAAAACGACTGGATCAGTTTTTAGTCCAAATCATTGAAGATACTTCAAGAACAGATGTTCAAAACCGAATTAAAGAAGGGTTAATTACTGTTAATGGAAATACAGTAAAGCCTAACTATAAGATAAAAGAAGACGACTTGATTGAATATCAGGAACGTGAACTCGTCGACTCAGAAATCAAACCTGAAAACTTAAATCTAGATATCATCTATGAAGACGAAGAGGTTGCTGTTGTGTACAAACCAAAAGGTATGGTTGTTCATCCAGCTGCGGGTCATAACAGTGGAACGTTTGTAAACGGATTGATGTATCAACTCGATTCACTTTCAGGTATCAATGGTGAACTTCGTCCGGGTATCGTTCATAGAATCGATAAAGACACGAGTGGTCTTTTAATGGTTGCGAAAAACGATGTTGCGCACAGAGATTTAAGTGAACAGCTTCAAAATAAAACTGTAGATAGAAAATATGTTGCTTTAGTGCATGGTGTAATTCCACATAACAAAGGTACGATTGATGCACCAATTGGTCGTAATCCTAAAGAGCGTCAAGAGATGGCTGTTGTTGATAACGGTAAAGATGCAGTTACACATTTTAATGTAATCGAGCGCTATGAAGATTACACACTTGTAGAATGTATTTTAGAAACAGGGCGTACGCACCAAATTCGTGTTCACATGAACTATATTGGATATCCAATTGTAGGAGATCCAAAATATGGTCAGAAGACGAAATTCAAAACAAATGGACAGTTATTACATGCAGGTACGGTTGGTTTTATACATCCAACAACAAAAGAGCACTTAGTGTTTAAATCTGAATTGCCTGTTGAATTTACCGATGTTTTAAATGAATTAGGAGAATTTGAAGTTTAAGGTTGACTTTTAGCTCGCACATGAGTAATATAATTTAAGAACATAACTGAATACGAATGTGTCTTTAAATTGTGTCCAGAGAGGCCAATAAGACATGAATATATAGAGTTATAGGGGACAAGTGCGCTTGTACACCTATAGCTCCACACGACTATACTCATGTCTTCTAGGCATGAGTATTTTTTTATGATCAAGGAGGAATTGTGTTGGAAAAACGAACAATTTTAGACGAAGTAGGAGTGAATCGTGCACTAACGCGCATGTCTCACGAAATTTTAGAAAGATACAAGGGAAGCGACGATGTGGTCGTACTCGGTATCAAAAGACGCGGTGAGTTCTTAGCGGAACGCATCCAAGAAAAGATTGAGGGTATCGAAGGTGTGAAAGTACCACAAGGTACAATCGATATCACACATTTCAGAGACGATGCCAAGAGAGATTTAAATGCTCAAGGTGTTGAAATCGAAACAGACTTGAATAATAAGCACGTTGTTTTAGTAGATGATGTACTTCAAACAGGTCGTACGATTCGTGCATCAATCGATGCAGTACTACAATATGCAAGACCAAAGACAATCTCACTCGCGGTACTCGTTGATAGAGGGCACAGAGAGCTCCCGATTCGTCCTGATTATGTCGGTAAAAATATTCCAACTAGACGAGACGAAAACGTCAGTGTCAATATCGAAGAAGTCGATGGTGAAACAAGAGTATTTATTTCTTAAGAAAGAAGAGGCGGATTAAATGGCATATGATCAGGAAGAGATTTATGTAAGAACGGTTGAACCAAAACTTGATGTACATGAGAAGCCACAACCAAAAGATGCATTACTACTCAGCATCCAACACTTGTTTGCAATGTTCGGAGCAACAGTACTCGTACCATACTTAACAGGCTTACCAGTTTCAGCAACACTGATTGCGAGTGGTATCGGTACACTACTATACATCATGATTACTAAAGGAAAGATACCTGCATATCTCGGTTCGAGCTTTGCGTTTATCTTCCCAATCACGATTGCACTACAGAGTAACAGTCTCGGAGAAGTGCTCACAGCACTCTTCTTCAGTGGAGTGGTGTACGTTGTAATCGGAATAATCATTCGCTTTGTAGGAGTCGATTGGCTCATGAAGTTACTACCACCAATTGTAGTTGGTCCAGTAATCATGGTAATCGGACTTGGGCTTGCACCAGTTGCAGTCAACATGGCAATGTATGAAAATCCGAACGATATGACGGGGTACAACATCACATATATCACGGTTGCACTCATCACACTAGGTATCACAGTACTTGGTTCAATATTCTTTAAAGGTGTATGGGGACTCATTCCGATTCTTATCGGTATCGTCGGTGGATATATCACAGCGGTACTATTCGGAATTGTAGACTTTACAGTAATCAAAGAGACGTCATGGTTACAGTTACCAGAAGTGCATGTCCCGTTTATTGATTACTCGCCACAAATCAACCTAGGTCTCTTCTTAGTCATGCTACCGATTGTTTTCGTAACAATCAGTGAGCACATTGGCCACCAAGTAGTTATAAATAAAATTGTCGGCAAAAACTTCTTCAAAGACCCAGGACTACACAGATCTTTAGTAGGTGACGGTGTAGCAACAATGTTCTCAAGTGTTATCGGTGGACCACCAACAACGACTTATGGTGAAAACATCGGGGTACTTGCAATCACGAGAATATTCAGCGTTTGGGTCATCGGCGGAGCAGCTGTAATCGCGGTAATCCTTGGTTTTATCGGTAAGTTTACAGCTGTTATCACGAGCATCCCGAGTCCAGTTATGGGTGGGGTATCCATCTTACTGTTCGGTATCATCGCATCAAGCGGTCTTAGAACGCTGATTGACGCTAAAGTTGACTTCGATAATAAGCGTAACTTAGTCATCGCATCGGTTATCTTAGTTATCGGTATCGGTAAGGCACATTTAGACTTCGTCATCGGACAAATTCCATTTAACTTAGAAGGTATGGCACTCGCAGCATTCATCGGAATTGTATTAAATCTTATCTTACCTAAAGGAGAGAATGAATAATGAAAAACTTATTATCAATGGAAGACGTTAGCCCAAGAGAAATTTACGAGATTATTTCAAGAGCACAAGAAATCAAAAAAGGTGATTACAGCAAGTTCTCATCAGATAAAACGATTGTAAACTTATTCTTTGAAACGTCGACTAGAACGAAATCAAGTTTCGAGATGGCGGAATACAAATTAGGTATTCACGCAATCCCATTTGAAGTCTCTCAATCTGCAGTTCAAAAGGGAGAATCTCTCTACGATACATGCAAAACATTAGAAGCAATCGGTGCAGATGCACTCGTTATTAGACACCCAGACGTAAAATATTACGAGCAATTAGAAAATATCAATATCCCAATCATCAATGGTGGTGACGGAAGTGGTTCACACCCATCACAATCATTACTCGACATGATGACAATGTATGAACATCACGGAAGAATTCATGGTCTTAAGGTAGTAATCGTTGGTGACATCATTCACTCACGTGTCGCAAAATCAAACGCTACTGCACTAGAAAAAATGGGTGCTGAAGTATACTTCTCAGGACCAAAAGAATATCAGGACGATACGATTGACGTTCCTTACATGGAACTCGATGAAGCGGTTGAAGTATGTGACGTAGTCATGATGCTACGCGTGCAAAACGAACGT
>Ga0079226_10005057_pt1 | contig 10085 bp, 13 predicted proteins | sample Poulit2014_FD_76345 | JGI IMG/M metagenome (GOLD analysis project Ga0079226, IMG submission 76345) | Agricultural soil microbial communities from Georgia to study Nitrogen management - Poultry litter 2014 | ecosystem: Environmental > Terrestrial > Soil > Agricultural land | place: USA: Georgia... | reverse complement strand
TCTTTTAGAATGCGTGAAACGCAGGAATGGTTAAAAAACGAATCAACTGATGATTAATTATTTATTTTAGAGTGGTTCAAAATTTAATTGCGAAGTGGTTCACTTTTCACTTGCGAAATACAGTTTATCAATACTCCTAGAATAAAAAATAATTATATAGATTCAAAAGATACAGAAAGAAGCTTGTTTATTAATCCGGAGATCTTTTGTAAAGGCGATACAAATAAACTTAGTCCCACCTTGGTAATGTTAATTAAACATAATGATATCATTGAAAGGAGCAATATTAAATTGCCATACAAAGTAAATAGAGATATTGGTGCTCTGTATGGAACATTACAAAGAAGGTTAATTTTTAAATGGCTTTAAAGATATGATTTTAATTTTCTTTTTCACAAACTGTATCGAAAAGAAACAGACACCTATCTTTGTCCTCAAGGGAGGGAGAGGGAGCTTCCTTACGTAGAAAAGTCCTCTGAAAATGGATTAAAGTATAAAGAATATATCGAAGGGGAAATATGTTTACCTTGTCCCATCTATGGTTAAGCGCAAAAGTTAAAAGAGGAAGGAACATACAAGGCTGGAAACACGAGAAAGTTCTCGAAGAATTAAAAAAGTACACCATAGCAAATTATGAAACCTATAAAAAGCTATCGCAAATTGTGGAACCCCTTTTGGAACAATTAAGCGGTTCTTTGGTTATACTTATTACCTGTTACCTGGGAAGAGGGCTGGATTCTGCAAATGCAGAGGTAGCCCTAATTGGTGTTGCTTATAATTTCAAAAGGTTAACGAAAATCAAAAAGGTTTTGGATATTACGGAGGTTTTAGTAGCTTTATAAAAGCGTAACTCTTTTAAACTCGTCTATAACGATGTTTATATTATCAATTAATAATGTTCTAAGAATCCATCCCACTAATTTCTTCGATACTTTCCCTAAGTAAAGATTAATATATCTTGTGATATTTGGTATAGACATTGAATATAATCTAAATCTTAAAAGTCCTAATAAAAACATAAAAATATTTATGTCGAGTTTTTCCTCCACCTTTTGTGATGTACTTTATATTTTCCTTTCAGTTTACTTGAGTCCACTTTGTAGGTTTAGTTTGAAAGCATATTGTTTCTTTTTGTCGAACAGCCTTTTATACATTTTATCAATTTTTAGAAAATAGATATAATTTAAAAATAACCATTGACATCAAAAAATTATTATAATAAAATAAATTTTAATACTTTGTTATAACAAAGTTATAGATTGTGATAATTAATGTAATTTACTTATGTTAAATCAAAGGATGATATAAATGAAAAGTTCTTTAAACGTTTTAGTTTTTGAGGATTTAGTTCAAAAAATAAAATCAGGTTATTACGAATTAGGAGATAAGCTTCCTACTGAAAGTGAGATGCAAGAAATTTATGGGGTAAGTAGAGCACCTATAAGACAAGCGTTAGGTTATCTACAAGCAGAGGCTATTATAGAAAGGAGGCCAGGAATAGGGAGTGTAGTTATAAATAGTTTTTCAGATGAACCTATGCCTTCTTCAGGTGGATTTCAATGGAACTTAAATAGAAAATGGAAAGAATTAAATTGTAAAACAATAAGTGTAAAAAAGGTGGTTTCTGAAGATGAAGATGTTTTAAATAGTTTAGATTTAAATTCACAAAAGGATAATATTTTGATTCAAGTTTTGCGAGTTAGGTCAGATAATAAAACACCTATTTTTCTATTAAGTAATTATTATAATGAGCGAGATGTAGATATCCAAAAAATTAAAAATGCTGGAGATATCTCGAATATGCGAAACTTTATTAAAGAAGAGTTAGGGTTAAAGGTTTCGTATGCTAAAGAAGTTATAAAAGCAGTTGAAGCAGATGAAGAGACTGGTTATTATTTACAAGTTGAACAAGGGTATCCTTTATTACAAATAAAAAGAACTTCATACGATCTTAATTATAATCCTATTGAACATGTTATTTATCATGTTGATTCTGAGAATTGGCCTTATATGGTTATTTATGATGAAATTCAAAATTAGTATTATAAAGGAGTGAAAATAATGTACAAAAAAAGAAAAGATATAGTTTTACCATTACGCTACCTCATGGGGATATTAATGTTTGTAATAGTAGTTATTACAATTTTACAAGTAGGGTCTAGATTTCTTTTAAATAGTCCATTAGTTTGGAGTGATGAACTGGCAAGGTTTTTATTAATATGGATGGTTTTCATAGGTGCTAGTATAGTGTCTTATGATGATAAACATATGTCAGTTGATTTGTTCCAAGATAAAATGTCTCCTGGTTTGAAGTTGTTAACGAATTTATTATTAAGATTATTAATCATAATTTTCTTAATAGTAACAATTTATTCTGCAGTAGATCTCGTACAAGCATCGCACTATACTAAGTCAGGTGCATTAAAAATACCTTTTTCATATTGGCGCGTTTCTGCAATGGTTGGAAGTGTATTGATGTTATTATTAACGATTTTAAGATCTGTTTATGATGTAATTGATTATACTAGAGGAGTTTATGATAAGAGTTCTGATATTGAGGAGGTGCAAGAATGATTGCTTTTGTAGTAATTTTAATGATTGCTTTAATAATAATTGGACTACCAGTTGCCTTTTCGATTGGGATTGCATCTTTAGTATATTTATTAGCTGAAGGTGTCAGTCTAGGAATGATAGCTCAAAGTTTAGTTAGAGGGGTAGATTCTTTCACGATGTTGGCGGTTCCTTTCTTTCTCTTGTTAGGGGAATTAATGAATTCTGGTGGAATTACAAACAGAATAATTGGGATGGCTAAAGTGTTAGTAGGTCATTTCAAAGGAGGATTAGCACAAGTAAATAACGTAGCAAGTATTCTTTTTTCAGGAATATCAGGTTCAGCTACCGCAGATACCGTAGCATTAGGTTCTGTTCTTATCCCAGCAATGGAAAAAGAGGGTTATGATAAAAAGTTCTCAGCTGCAATTACTGCAGCTTCATCGATTGTGGGGCCTATTATCCCACCAAGTATAACTTTAATAATATTCGGAATTGTTACTGAACAGCCAATTGGGCCATTATTAATTGCTGGAATTATTCCTGGTTTTTTAACAGGGATCTCACTAATGGTTTACACTTACTTTATATCTAAAAAAAGAGATTATCCTAGTCATCCTAGAGCAACATTTAAAGAAGCAAGAGGTGCATTTTTAAGTGGTATTCCAGCTTTATTACTTCCAGTTATAGTAGTAGTAGGAATTATAAGTGGTGTGTTTACTCCAACAGAATCAGCTGCTATTGCTGCTTTCTATGGATTTATCATTACTTTCTTCTTTTACAAAAATATTAACTTAGTAACTCTTGGAAAAACATTAATGAAGTCAGGATATGAATCAGCACGGATTTTGTTTATATTAGCAACTGCAACTATATTTGCTTGGGTAGTAACTAAATCAAGAATTTCAGATACGATAGGAGATTTTATTTTCAATTTCTCTACTAATCCAACTGTAATCATCACATTAATAGTTGTATTCTTAATTATTATTGGATTGTTCATGCTACCATCTGAAGCGATTATAGTATTTGCTCCTATTTTAACACCAATCGTTATGGAGGTAGGAGTGGATCCTATTCATTTTGGAGTATTAATGGTTTTAACATTGACAGTTGGTGGAGCTACACCTCCAGTGGGGATAATGTTATATATAGTGGCAGATATTGCAAAAATATCTTTCCAGAAGTTGGTAAGAGAAATGTTGCCATTATATATTCCATTAGCTGTAGCGATTTTGTTAACAGTGTACATACCCCAATTAAGTTTAATCATTGTAGATATGTTTTTTTAAATAATATGAAAGGAAGTTGATTATGAATAAAAAAGCAATACACCATATGACTTGGAAAGAAGTGGAGGAAGAATTTAAAAGAAATCCAGTAGTCCTTATTCCTTTAGGGTCTATGGAAGAACATGGTCCACATTCAATTACAGGAGATTATTTAGCATCAACTGAAGTAGCAGAAAGAATAGCAGATCAAACTGAAGCATTGTATGTACCAACCGTTCCATTTGGTAACTCTGAATATTTTCGTGGATATCCTGGAACCATCTCAATATCACAAAATACAGCTACTCTATTATTAGAAGACATTTGTAATAGTTTAATCGAACATAATATTAAAAGAATTATATTTGTAAATGGTCATGCAGGTAACAAGTCTGCTATCGATGTTGTAGCACGTAAAATTAAAAGAGAACATAATATCACTATCACAGCTATGAATTTATGGCAAATACTTAATCAAGATCAAAAAAATGAAATATATCAAGAGGAAGACCCATCTGGCCATGGAGGAGAGCCTCTCACGTCTGTCATGTCTTACTTACATCCTGAAAAAATGCGCATGGATTTGTTACCAGAAAAATGGGAAGTAAAAGAAAAATATCACTCTCTTTCTTTAGCTGGTTTAAATGAAGTAGAGTTAGATGGTTCAAAAGCAAATGTGTTTTTAAATATGGAAGATATCTCAGAAAAAGGAATCCTTGGTAACCCTACAAATGCGTCAGCAGAACGAGGTGAAAAAATTATTAACGCAGTTGTAGATTACGGTATTAAATTAGTAGAACAAGTAAAAAAATTATAAAATAAGCAAACTTATTTTAGGAGGAAGAAAAATGAAAAGATTTATAAGTTTATCTATTATGATATTATCGGTACTAACGATTTTTGCTGCATGTTCAGATTCATCTGGAAATGATAAAGGAGCAGGAGATGAAAAGTTTTCTATTGATTATAGTACATGGGCAAACCCTGGAGAGCCTGCTTATGAAGGTATGGAAGAATTTAAAGAAATAGTTGAAGATAAAACTGATGGTAATGTTACGGTAGAATTGTTTCCTGGAAATCAGTTAGGTGCAACAGAAGAACAAGAAGAACAAGTGAAAATGGGTACAATTGAGATGATGTCTAGTGGTAACCCTGGTATGGATGAAATGGAATACCTTTCTTTACCATATCTGATGAAATCAAACGATCATTGGCAGAATGTACTAGATTCAGAATTAGGACAAGAATGGAATGAAAGATTAATAGATGAGATGAACATTCTAAATATTGGAACTTTACCTAGAGGGCCAAGAGTTATTTCGTCGAACAAAGAAATTAATACACCAGAAGATTTAAAAGGCTTTAAAATTAGGGCACCAGAAAGAGATTATTATGTACAAACGTTTGAAGCACTAGGAGCGAGTCCTACACCAATGGATTTTGGAGAAGTTTATAGTGGATTACAAACTGGGGTAGTAGACGGCCAAGAGAATCCTTTAGAAACATTTTACTCTGCAGGGTTCCAAGAAGTGCAAGATTATGTAATAAATTCAAACCATATGTACAAGCCCGCTTTTGTGAATATTAATAACGATTTCTTTGAAAGTCTACCAGAAGAATATCAAGAGATTATATTAGATGCAGCAGAGGAATCCCAGGATTTCGCTACAGAGATGTTAGAAGAAAGTGAAGAAGAAATGATTGAAGAACTAGAAGATGAAGGAGTAACATTTGTTGATCCAGACATTGAAGAATTTGAGGAAGTAACTCAAACAGTTCGTGATTCATTTGGAGAAGAAGTTTGGGGTAAAGAAGATTATGAAACAATAATAGAACTAGGCAAAGAAGATTTAGATTAAATGTTTTCCAAAAAGGTTGAGATAAAATTAAATAGATTATCTCAATCTTTTTGGTTAGAATTATAAAGGAGTAAATTATGAATAATATAAAAAATATAGTACATGAAATCGAAGAAGAAATAATTAATGTTCGTAGACTTATACACCAAAATCCAGAACTAGGATTTGAAGAATTTGAAACAACAAAACTTATTTATAATACTTTAAGAGATACGGATATTTCATTGGAAATATGTGCTGGAGGCACCGGTGTTATAGGAACTTTAGTTGGTGAGGAAGCGGGTCCTGTATTAGGAATTAGAGCTGACATTGATGGGCTGCCTATTAAGGAAGAAACAGGTATACCATATGCATCACAGAACGATGGAAAAATGCATGCTTGTGGCCACGATATTCACACTTCCGTCCTGTTAGGAACAGCACTTACATTAAATAGAATAAAAGATAAAATTAAAGGAACTATCAGATTTGTTTTTCAACCCGCGGAAGAAACATTGGGCGGATCAAAATTTATGATAGAGCAAAATGTGTTAAAAAATCCGGATGTTGATCACATCATTTGTCTGCATACTTGGCCGTTTACAGATGTAGGGAAAATTGGAATTAGGCATAACACGATTATGGCATCTACGAATCAATTTGAAATAAAAGTATATGGAGACGGAGGACATGCAGCACATCCTCAGAAAAGTGTTGATCCAATTCCTGTAGCAACTCAAATTGTAAGCGGGCTTCAGCAAATAGTAGCTAGAAAATTAGCTCCACTGGAACCAGCTGTACTTACTGTTGGTCAGATACACGGTGGGACTGCTGATAACGTAATAGCTAAAGAAGTTAAAATTTCAGGTACTGTTCGTACTTTAGAAAATGACGTTCGGGATAAAATTGAAAAACATATGAAAGAAATTGCAGAAAATACTGCAAAAGCTTATGGGTCAGAAGCTGAAGTTCATTTTAATCCTGGCACACCTCCTGTTATTAATGATGGTACTCTTGTCGATTTAATGGAAGAGACTGTTATTAATAATCTAGGGAAAGATGCTTTAGATTATCTACCAGAGCCATCTCTAGGCGGAGAAGACTTTTCATTTTATTTGGAAAATACGAAAGGTATGTTGTTTAGATTAGGTACAGGTAATGATCAAGAAGAAAGTAGAAAAGGTTTGCATAACCCTAAAATTATTTTTGATGAAAAGGCTATCCCTACAGGAATTTTAGCAATGTCTTATTTCGTAATTAACTATTTTGATAGATAAAATTAATAAGAAAGCTTTTAAAGGTTGTTATTTTTCTCGAAACGAAATTTAATCAAAAAATGCTCACTATGGTACGCCTGATAAAATGCGTGGTGAAATCTGTTAATTTATCATTCCAGACACTAAAACAAGCTGAAAACGGCACACTTAACGCCCGTCTGTCAGCTTGTTTTTCATTATTTCAAATCTCATCTACATCTTACGTACATCCTTCTATCCATTCTTCTAATCTTTTATATACTTGATTGTAATTCGATAGATTATAATTATTGAATTTCTCTGTTTTTTATTTGCCTTTTTAAAACGTCATAAGAAATATCTAATATAATATGGTTTTTTGAATGGAAATAAATAATGCTCCCATTTCTGTTGCTGAACATAATTTAGAAGACGAAACAAAAATTTCAGGGAAAATATAGGAATTATATTTCAAAATTCAAGTATAGATTTGGAACTGACTGCTGAAGAGAATATTAGGTTGCATCTTAGCATCTAAGTAGTATACGGATACCGCTCATTTTATCGTATGATGCCTAAAGAGTACAAACAACGCTTGGAAGATATGGCTGAGATTGTAGATCTTCGTGAAAGTTTATTTTAAAAATGAAAACTTTTTCGGGTGGTATGAAGCATAAGTTAGAAATTTTTCGCATTGTTAGAGTATCATTTATAAAAATTATCTAGAATAGTTAAAAATATACTCTTTTTATTATTATTCTACTAGTTGTGATATGAGTATATTATCACAACTAGCGTATGTTAAAACGGAAATATTCCATGGCGATAAAAGATGGAGGAAAGTGTAGTAAGAGTAAAAAACTTTAAAAATGAGAAAAGATGTAGAGAAATAGAAAAGTTATTACAGAAATAAAATTAGCAGCGGATATAAAAGTGACATTCGACAATATCAAAAACTTTTGTAATAAGACAGATCAAGAAGAAAACTTAATATCTTTTCTTGATTTTTTGCATTATTCAATCAAAGATCAAAAAGTAAAAAAAATTAACATACCTAGGAAGTCGCTAAATTATCAAACGCCGATTGAGTGTTTCATGAATCATGTTGGTAAAAAGTATGATAAAAGCATGTGGTCTCGCTTGATTTGATAAATCAACGGTTTTTAAATTTTTATTAAAAAAGTGAATACAAATAATTTTTGGGTTGAATACAAAGTTAATAATATTTTAAAAATTTCTAAAAAATTGTAATACAAATTTATTGCAGTAAAACGTTGTTAAATCAATTGTTTGGAAAATAAAGACGTTGTTTTGTATTACAAATTAACAAATGAAAGTGAATACAATCATATTGTTTGAGTGTTTTAGGTGTTGTAAATAGACAACACTTTAAATGTATTACAATTTTATAGCTTACTAACCTTGATATAACAAGGTTTTGTATGAATGACGTGTAGTTTTCACTTGCAAAATACAACGTTGTTAAATCAATGTTTTTAATGTTTTTATTAAAAAAATGAATACAAGTGCTTTTGAGCGTTTACAGATAGATTTTATCAAGGAAATAGGAGGAATAATGCTTATTTGGGATAACGGTAAGGAATTAAAGAAACAATTAATCTTATTAGAGAAATTGAAAGTCGGTATTATGAAACAGATCAATCTATATAAATGAAAATAAGAAAGCAGTAATACCAACGAAGGTTTACCCTACAGCTGCGGTTGAACCATTGTTAGTGAATGGATATAAGGTTTTTCGTTATAGTTATGACGGCATGTTGCCACATGAGATAGAAGATGCAGAGTATAACAAGATAATAAATGATTTTTACTTTCATACAACGATGTCTGCATTTGATTTTGAGGAATATGAAGATATTTTTGATGAAGCATTCATTATATACCTTCAATATTTCAATGATTCAGTTATACGTAACTTTGATAATCGCAATAAAAAATATATTCAAGACACAATTAGGCATACAAGGCTTATTGAAGATGATAACTGGAAGCATGTTTCTAATATAAGCATTGGTTTTTCTAATGTGTTTAATCATACGCAAGTGTATGTTGTAGACCAAGCTAATGTAGTAAGTTTCTTAGAAGAACTATTAGATAAACACGATGAAAATAAAAAAATAGATGATTTTTTACTGAATAAACAATCGTTCATTGAAACATGTAAAAAAGGAAGAAAAAGACAATAATGAAACGAATTTAAAATCCATTTTAAAGGATACAGAAGATAGTTTTATGTAATAAAAATAAGATGAAAAATAACGTATAAATCAACTACAAAAACAGTCAATTTCGACATAAAAAAACAGGTGATTTTCGTATCGAAATCGACTGTATTGAGAAAACATGCCTTTCGACACGGTTTTTCGTATCGAAATAGACATATAAACAACGTTCCAGTCCTTAATATATACTGTTTTTAATTAAAAATGACAGATAGGGGAAAAGTCCAAAATAAAAGTAAGTTTAGGAAGGTCAATCTGTGAAACGGTTAGATTGAGATTTCTAAACAGTCTGTTTTACAGATTGACTATTTTAAAGGAAAGGGTGTGTTTTATATATTATAAAAATAAAGAAAATAAGTTGAGAGATATTCGTATTTTAGATGAACTTTATAACTTTATAAGTATAGAATCTTAACAATAGATCAGCTAACAAGGAGATTTGATTATAAAAAAAGTTATATGTACAAATTGGTTTCAAACCTTTTCAAGTCGGTCTTGGTCTGTTCAAGGAAGTAGAGAAGTGAAGAAAAAATACTGAATTAACAGGGGAGATAATTTGAACGGAGTCCTCTCAAGTCCGGTTTTAAATGATTATCCATTTTATATATTTTTAGAGAATACAATTGATAAATGGTTAAAAAGAGTAGTAAATGAAATAAATAAGTACAGTTTTAGCGATATTATATTGTTCACTGTGTCAAAGAGTACATTTGAGCAAGTTATGAATGAAATGTTAGAACATGCTGATGTATTTACTTACTCAACTTTCCGTATTATGCCAATGAAGTATGGAACAAGATACATGTTGAATTATGTAGATAATGAAATTTTGGTTCATTGTATAATTAAATGCAACAGCTGAATAAATAGAAAGTCATCGTGAAACCGCGTATAGTTAAGGTCGACTAAAACACTAAAAATACGGAGGTAATTCACGATGACTAAAAC
>Ga0079226_10005056_pt1 | contig 10086 bp, 7 predicted proteins | sample Poulit2014_FD_76345 | JGI IMG/M metagenome (GOLD analysis project Ga0079226, IMG submission 76345) | Agricultural soil microbial communities from Georgia to study Nitrogen management - Poultry litter 2014 | ecosystem: Environmental > Terrestrial > Soil > Agricultural land | place: USA: Georgia... | reverse complement strand
TTAGAGAAATATACAATTTAGATTAATAAATAGACTTCTTAAGAAAATAATTCTTAAGGAGTTTTTTATTTTTAAAATATTTAATTTAAAAATAAATTAAATTAGGTTATAATAAAAAAGGCAATAAAATGGTGGAAGTTTTGAATTATTTTAATAACTTTAATTTATTTTAACAACAATCTCGATATTAAATAAGGGATAGAGAAAGATTTTTTATAATTTAGATAATAATTTTTTAAGATAAGGTGTTTTATAAATTTAATCGTATAGTTTATAATGAGATAAGGACAAAGACCAGCTTAATTAAGCTGGTCTTTGAAAGTGTTTTTATTATTATTTAATATCCATAAAAGGTTCTTTTAATTCTTTTCCCCTAACGTAGCGTTTAGATATTTGGCGGTCATCGCCAGTATATATGAATCTTTGAACTCTTTCTTCGATAGTTCTTTTATTATAATCGGATAAACTAGAATCATCTATTACAAGAGCATCAAATTCATAGTCTTTTTCAAAGCTACCTACTTTACCAAAGAAACTTCCGCCACCTTTTGTTGCTAGATAAAAAGCTTCTGTAGTTGATAGACATTCTTCATCGTCATTTACATATAGCCAGTACATTTTTGATGCTTGAATTGCAGTTACAATTGTAGTCATCATAGATACTGTATGGCCAGCAGAAATATCAGTTCCTATACCAACAGGTATATTTTTATTTAAGAATTTTCTTATTGGAGCGATACCGCTGGATAAGTTGAAGTTTGAAGTTGGGCAATGAGCTACATAAACTTGATTTTTAGCCATTAAATCCATTTCATCTTCTGTTACATATATACAATGAGCCATAACTGTAGGTTGTTGACCGAATAGTTTTGCTTTATCGTAAACATCTGCGTAATTTTTTGATTCCGGATGTAAGTCTTTTACCCATGCAATTTCGCCTTTATTTTCTGATAAGTGAGATTGAACTTTTACATCGTATTTTTCAGCTAAATTTCCCAATGCATTCATTAATTCAGTATCACAACTAGGTACAAATCTAGGTGTTATTATAGGTTGAACTAAAGCATTTTTATCGTTGTATTTTTTAAGAATATTTTCAGTTCTTTCTATGGAATCTTTAGTTGTCTCTATTAAATTATCTGGAGAGTTTCTATTCATATTTACTTTTCCTACATAAGCTCCCATACCAACTTCATTGAAATAATCCATTAATATTTCAGTAGCTTCTTGATGTAGACTTGCAAATACTACAGCTCTTGTAGTTCCATATTTCCATAGTGATTTTACAAATAATTTATATTCTTTTTTAGCGTATTCTGGGTCTATATTTTTAGCTTCTTCAGGGAAGGTATAAGTTTCTAGCCATGGAAGTAATTCTTTATCTAAGCCCAGTCCGAGATTTGGATATTGTGGAGCATGAAGGTGAATATCATTAAAACCAGGGATAATTATTTTATCACCTAAATCTTCTACTTCTATATTTTTATATTCATCGGATAATGCCTTTTGAATATCTAGAACTTTTCCATCTTTAATTATTATATGACTATCTTCAAATACTTCGAATTTATCTTTGTTTTTTGTAAAAACTATATTGCCTTTTAATATTTTTAACATTAATATCCCTCCTTAGTTTCTATAGATTATGCTTCTATATCTATATGTTTAAAATTATTTACATCAAATAAACCTTTATCTGTAATTTTTATCTCTGGAATAACTGGAAGAGCCATAAAGCCCATAGTCATAAATGGGTCAATACCTTCTTTGATTCCAAGTTTTCGTGCATTTTTAAGTAGTCGTTTCATATTTTTTTCTACATCTTCTATACTATCACTGCTCATTATTCCTGCAATATCAAGTTTTAGACAATCAATAATTTCAGAATTAGAGGATATAGCCATTCCACCACCCATTTCACGGATTTTATTTATTACACATACCATATCATCATCGTTATCGCCTATAACTATCATATTATGGCTATCGTGGGCGATAGTAGTACCTATAGCTCCATTTTTTATATCATAACCTTCTATTAAGCCTATAGCGATAGTTGATTTACCAGTATGTCTTTCTATAACAGCTATTTTTTTAATATCGTCATCTGAATATTTAAAGTGATTGTCTTCTATTTCTACTTCACGTACAACTTTTTTAGTAAGTAGAGAGTCTTTTTGCATTTGAATAATATTTACTTTGTTTTTATTTAATTTTAAATTTAAGTCTTTTGAGCTAACCTCGTTTACTTTCATTTTAGATAGTACCTTTGAGGATAATTTTTGTGGAAAATCTACGATAGTTTTTCCGTTTTCTGCAATTTTTTCTCCTGATAGAAATACTTCTTTCGCCTGTATATCTTCTAAATCTTCAAATATAAAGAAGTCGGCTTTATATCCTGGAGCAATTGCACCTAATTTTTCTAATTCATAACATTCTACAGGGTTGATAGTAGCCATCTTTAAAGCATTTAATGGTTCCATGCCAAGTTTTATAGCTTTTCTAACATTATTATCCACGCTTCCATCTTTTAATAAATCTTCAGGATGTCTGTCATCAGTACAGAAAAAGCATCTACTTATATTATATGGAGTTACCCCTTTTAATAATTCCTCCAAATTTTTTGCAGCAGTTCCTTCTCTTAACTGTATATACATACCACGTTGGATTTTTTCCTGCATTTCTTCAACAGTTGAACATTCATGGTCGGTATTTACTCCAGCTAGTACATAATCGTCTAGCGCTTTACCGCTAAGCATAGGAGCATGTCCATCTATTACCATATTATTATCCTTGGCAAGTTTTATTTTATCCATAATGTCTTTATCTCTATTTACAGTTCCGACAAAGTCCATTAATTCGCCTAAGCCAAGTATATGTTTGTCTTTTATTATCTCATCATAATCTTTTGCTTTAAGTATAGCACCACTTGTTTCAAAAGGAGTTGCTGGTACGCAAGAAGGCAACATTATATATACATTTACAGGTAAATCTTTGACCTCATCTATGATATATTTTATTCCATCTAGACCGCATACATTAGTTATTTCATGAGGGTCAGCTATAATAGTAGAAACTCCTCTAGCAACTAGACATTTTAAAAATTCTGCAGGAGAAACCATTGAGGATTCTATATGAACATGGCCATCAGTCATAGTAGGAGATACATAATTGCCTTTTGCATCTATTATTTTATCGCCATCTTCATAATCTCCAACTCCAATAAATAGACCGTCTTTAATAGCTATATTTCCGTCTATAATTCTATTTTGAAAAATATCTATTACTTTTGCATTTTTTATTATTAAATCTGCCTTCATTTTACTATTTAACATAATAAATCTCCTTTAGTTAATATCTTTATTTTATATAAATAACATTTTTACTAAAAATAGTGCACCCATTATATACATAGGGATAGAAATTTCTTTAGCTTTCCCAGTAACTAATTTAATAATTACATATGATAGAATACCTAGCATTATTCCATCAGAGATACTATAAGTAAGAGGTATAATTACGATTGTTAAGAATGCTGGGATAGCTTCTGTAATTTCATTTAAATTTACAGTTTTAATTGAGCTCATCATAGATAAACCAACACTTACTAATACAGGAGTTATTGCAGCAGCAGGAACTATTAAGAATAATGGACTTAAAAATAATGCCAATATAAGCATGAAAGATGTTGTTATAGCAGTAAGTCCAGTTCTTCCACCTTCAGCTATACCAGAAGAACTTTCTAAAGTAGTTCCGATAGTACTACTTCCTAAACATCCAGCAATTATACTTCCTATTGAATCTGCTAAGAATGATTTATTCATATCCTCAACTTTACCATTTTCATCGACTAATTCTGCTTTAGTAGATAGTCCAGTTACAGTACCTATATTATTAAATATAGACATAAATACAAATATAAACACGCATATTGCCATATCTGCACTAAAGATTTCTGAAAATCCTACAAATTTAAAAGCAGTATCGGCAAAAGATGGTGGCAAACTAAATATTTGATCCGGTAGAGAAGTTACTCCTAGAGGTATACCTATTAGCGTACTAGCTATTATCACGATAAGAAAAGCACCTTTAACTTTATAGTGATTTAATATTGCTATACCAATTATACCCAAAAGTGCAAGTAAAGGACCTGGAGTGCTAAAATCTCCAGCTGTAACGATAGCTCCACCTGGTTGTACTATTCCAGCATTAGCTAGACCTATAAAGGTTATAAACAGCCCTAAACCACACACCATGGCTGTTTTTAAATTTTCTGGTATTACATTAAATAAAGCCTCGCGAACTTTAAATATTGTAAGCAATAGTAATATAACTGAAGATAAAAATACGGCGGTCAAAGCAAATTGCCAACTTTTATTCATACCTACTACTATTGAAAATACAAAATAGGATTCAAATCCTAATAAAGGTGCCAGTATAAATGGTAGATTACCATAAAAACCAGCGATTAGAGTTGCTACGATTGAGGCGATAGCAGTTGCAGTAAATACTGCACCTCTTGGCATTCCAGATTCGCTAAGGTTAGCAGGTATTACTGCTAATATGTAAGCAATTGTCATAAAAGATGTAATGCCAGCAAAAATTTCTGTTTTAACGGTTGAGTTTCTTTCAGATAGCTTAAATTTCTTCTCTAAATAACTGTGAAAATTTTTTTTAGAGGTATGAATTCCAGCTCCTGAGAAACCACTTGAATTTTCTGTCATATTTGTTCTCCTTCCAAAATTGAATTATTATATAAAATCATATAATAATAGATAAAAGATTATACACTATTATAATAGAAACGATTTCTCTAATTATATACAAAGCGGCTAAACTGAGGGGTAAAAATTAGTATTAAAACGATAGAAATCTAATCTTTTGTATAATCTTTATCATATTAAAGATAATACCTTAATACGTATTACTTGTCAAATTAATAAATTCGTTAAAAAGGGTTGTGTGTTAATTAATTATCTAAAAAATAAGTATAAATAAATACTATATTTTATTATTTAAATCAAATTAAGTTAGTAGATGAAAGTATAATAATTATATATATTTTATTTGTAAAAAAATATATATAATTTATTTAGAGATTATAGAAAAATATATAATAACGTTTACAAAAATATTTGTATTTAAATTTTTAGTGAATTTTTAGTGAAAATTTTAAACAATAATACTCAAATAATTAGAGATTTAATAAAATTTTATTATGATATAATTTAAATAGAGAAATAAATATCAGAATATATAGATAAATTGAATAAAAACTTATGAATAGAGGTTTGATATGTTTAAGATAATGGTCATAGAAGACGATATAACTATATCTAAATTAATAAAAAGAAATTTAGAAAAATGGGGATATAATGTTTATATAATAAAAGATTTTTCAAAAGTTGTAGAAGAGTTTGGAAATTTCAATCCAAACTTAGTTTTGATGGACGTAAATTTACCTTTTTTTAATGGATTTTATTGGTGTGAAAAAATTCGAGAAATTTCTCAAGTGCCTATAATCTTCCTATCTTCAAATCAAGAAAAAATGGATATGATTATGGCTATGAATATGGGAGCAGATGATTACATAACAAAGCCTTTTGATATGGACTTACTGATTATCAAAATCCAAACTCTACTTAGAAGAACTTATTCTTTTAAAGAAACTATGGATATTTTACAATTTAAAGAAATAATACTGGATTTAAGAAATAGTCGATTACTTTATAAAGACGAGATAATAGAGCTGAGTAAAAATGAATTTATTATTTTAAAAGTATTTTTCCAAAATATTAATAAATATGTATCTAAGGATAATTTAATTAAAGAATTATGGGATAGCGACTCTTTTATTGACGATAATACTTTAGCTGTAAATATAAGTAGGCTTAGAAATAAGCTGAAAGATTATGGCTTAGGAGATATTATTACAAATAAAAAGGGAATAGGTTACGGGATAATAGAGGACTAGATATGTTTAAAAATTTAAAATTTTACTTAAAAGATAGACTAGATTTTATAATAATATACTTTTTTTCAGTAATAATTACATTAGTTGTAAATAATTTATATAAAATATCAAATAAAGGTGTAAAATACTCTATCGTGCTGAGTGGTCTACTTATCTTTATTATGGGGTTAAAGGATTATTTTAATTATAATTACAATATTAATTATTTAGAGCGTATAGACTCAGGATATGATGATATAAAAACTAAAAAAGACAGTAAAATAGAAAAAGAGTATCAAAAAATTATATATAATTTAGAAAAAGAAATTAAAGATATAAATAATAAAAATCTCGAAGAAAAAAATAAATTATATGAAGATTATGTAATTTGGATTCATCAAATAAAGACGCCAATTTCGGCGATTTCTATGATTTCCAATGAATTAGAAGGGGAAATTAGACAGGATTTAAAGCATGAATTATTCAGAATAGACAGATATACAGATATGGCTTTAAACAATATACGACTTCAATCTATATCTGAAGATTTAGATATTAGAGAGTATAATTTAGAGGATTTAGTAAAAAAAGTATTAAAAGAATACTATATACAATTTAACTATAAAAATAATAAACTTATATTAAAAGATTTTAATAAAAAGATAATTACAGATAAAAAATGGTTTATGTTTATATTTGAACAAATTTTATCTAATGCTATTAAATATACAAATAATGGCGAAATTACTATAGATGTAGAAAATTATAGACTGTATATTAAAGATACCGGCATAGGAATTAGAGAAGAGGATATAAATAGATTATTCTCTAGAGGATTTACTGGCTTTACTGGAAGGGAAATGCGAAAGGCGACAGGTTTAGGCTTATATATGAGTAAAAAAATAGCAAATTCTCTAGGGCATACTTTAGAGATAAAATCAGAAGTCGGCAAAGGAACTACCGTATATATAGGTATAGATTCAAACAATATATTAAAAGATTAAAAGACTTAGAAAACTAAGTCTTTTTTTATTTAATTTCTAAAGGTTTAATTTTTTTCTTGTAGGTATTTTTAAATAAGATATATGAAAATATTAGTGTAGCACTTTCTGCGATGGGAAATGCGAACCATATGTAATTTAAGTCAATTAAGCTAAATATCTTGGCTAGTGGAAGCATAAAAATAACCTGTCTTAAAAGAGATATTAAAAGACTGTAATTTCCAAAGCCTAGAGCTTGGAAAAAAGTAGAGCTAACCCAGTTTATACAAGATGGAATAAAATATAAAGATATAATTCTAAGGGCTGGTATGCCTATAGCCATCATCTCTTTATTGGAGTTAAAAAATAATAACATATTTTTTGGAAAAATTTGAAATATCAATAATCCAATACTCATTATTATAAGATCTATTATTAAAACATATTTTATAGTCTCATCGACTCTTAGTTTATTTTTTGCACCGTAATTATATCCTATTATAGGTTGAAAAGCTTGAGCTACTCCAGCTACGGGCATAAAAATAAAACTCTGCATTTTATAGTAAAGGCCTAGTACTGATACGGCAACTTCAGAAATTGGAATTAATATTCTATTTAAACTTATCGTTAAAAAAGCCATCATTGATTGCATTATTATGGCAGGAAAACCGATAGAGAAAATTTCTTTTGTAAGTTTTTTATTAAATTTAAAATTTTTGAAACTTATACGCAGGTGTTTTTTATTAAAAAGTAAGTAAAGTATGCAAAAAATAGCACCGACGCTTTGACTTATAATAGTTGCAATTACAGCTCCTTTAATGCCCAGTTCTGGAAAGCCGAAATAACCAAATATCAATATAGGGTCTAAAATTATATTTATTAAAGCACCTATAATTTGACTTAACATTGGAGCTATCATCTCGCCTAATCCCTGAATAGTTTTTTCTTGAGATATCTGAATTAATGGAAAAACACTAAATATTAAAGTGTAGTACATATAAGTTTTTCCCATATTATATACTTCTATATCATTAGTAAAAAAATTAAATAATGTATCTGTAAAAAGAAAACCTATTAAAGCTAATATTACAGATATTACTAAAATTATAATAATACTTTCCGTTATAGCATCTCTTGCTTCCAGTGTATTTTTTTCTCCAAGTCGCCTCGATACGATAGAGTTTACACCTATACCGATACCTAATCCTAAGGCCAGTATTATTTGATGTACTGGGAAATTCAAGGAAACGGCCCTAAAGGCTTTTTCGCTTATTAGAGATACAAAGTAACTGTCTACTATATTATATAGACTCAATATCATCATAGAGAAAACTATGGGTACAGACATTGATATGAGCAATTGTAAAACTGGTTTTTGTCCCATTTTATTTTCCGACATTTTAACCTCCTTTAAAATGTTTTTTAATAATTTAATTTTATCAAATAAAAGGTTTTCTTCCAAATTTTATCAATAATATTTATTATAAAATAAAAAAAGACATTATAATTAAATAATGTCTTAAAATTTAAGGTATTATAGAAATTTTTTCTTTATATAATTTCTTCCCTAATATAATACATACAATGGCTGCGATAGTTTCAGCTATCGGATATGCAGTCCAAACATAATTAAGTCCAATATAGCTCATAAGTTTTGCTACGGGAAGTATTATTGCAAATTGTCTAAGCACCGATACAAATAAACTGTAATTTCCCTTACCCAATGCCTGAAAGAAAGTGGCAGATACTACTGTTATGGTAGCAGGTATAAAGGATATGGATATTATCTTTAGGGCGATAGTCCCTATTTCAAGCATCTCTGGTGTCGGATTAAATATGCTCATAAGCTTAGATGGGAAAATTTGGAAAACTAAAGTTCCAATAACCATTAAAACTAAAGCCATAAGAGAGCCTATTTTTAAGGTTTCATCTATTCTAGATTTTTTACGAGCTCCATAATTATATCCTATGACAGGAAGTATAGCTTGAGTAATTCCATAAGTTGGTAAAAATACGAAAGTCTGTATTTTATAATATACACCTAAAACCGATACGGCAACTTCTGATATAGGCATTAAAACTCTATTTAAAGCCATAGTCAAGAAAGCTGTTATAGATTGCATGAGTGTAGCTGGAAAACCGACATTTAATATAGCTTTTGTAATATGGTGATTATATTTAAATTCTTTAAAGTTTAACCTTATTTCACTATTATTAAATATTAAATAAATAATACATATAAATCCTCCAACTGATTGGCCGAAAATAGTTGCCACAGCTGCTCCTTTAATTCCCATAGCAGGAAATCCGAAGTAACCAAAGATTAGTATAGGATCTAGTATTATATTTAATATAGAACCTGCCAGCTGGCTTATCATAGGAACTATCATTCGTCCTGTTGATTGTATAGTTTTTTCCTGAGAAATTTGTAAAAGACAAGTAAAAGAAAATATACATACAATACTTAAATATACTATTCCCATTTCATATACTTCAATATCTGAAGTAAAGAGTTTAAAAATTGGCCTTGTAAAAAAGACTCCAAAAATAAAAAATAAAATGGCAGTAAAGCATACTATAATTAAACTATTTATAATTCCATAATTTGCTTCTTTAAACTTTCCTTCTCCTAATTTACGAGAACAGAAAGAGTTTACTCCTACGCCAATACCTACACCACAGGAGATGATAATCTGTTGAATAGGAAAACTTAAAGAAACTGCTCTAAAGGCTTTTTCGCTTATAAGAGAAACGAAATAGCTATCTACCATATTATAAAGACTTTGTATAAACATGGAAAATACTATAGGCAGTGACATGGATAAAAGTAATGGAAGGATAGGTTTTACTCCCATTTTATTTAATTCTTTATTTTCCATAAAATACCCCCTTAATATTTATTTTAACAAGAAAAACAGAAAAGGTCTATAAATTATGTAAAAGCTTGTCTTTAAATAAACATATTTCACTGAAAACATAGAAAAAATTCTATCTTACATAAATGTAAGTTTAAATAATAAAATTGTAAGGATATGTAAATGAGTATATTTAAAAATTAAATTATAGTAATAGTACAGACAAAGAAAAAATATAAAAATAAAACTTGGAGGAAAAGGAAATGAAAAAAATAAAAGAAATAATTGAAAATATAAT
>Ga0079226_10005055_pt1 | contig 10086 bp, 11 predicted proteins | sample Poulit2014_FD_76345 | JGI IMG/M metagenome (GOLD analysis project Ga0079226, IMG submission 76345) | Agricultural soil microbial communities from Georgia to study Nitrogen management - Poultry litter 2014 | ecosystem: Environmental > Terrestrial > Soil > Agricultural land | place: USA: Georgia... | reverse complement strand
GCACAGGCAAGATAGAGATAGACCGCAAACCAGGAAAAATTCGCCACAATCTTAATCGTCGCATCATTCATTAACCCTTTGAGCGACCATTCATAGATAATAATCGCCGGCGCAACGCCAAAGGAGATTAAGTCCGAGAGCGAATCATACTGCTCGCCAAAGGCACTTGAGGTATTTGTCCAGCGTGCAACGCGTCCATCCATTCCATCGAAAATCATAGCAATAAAGACCAGCATCGACGCTTTAATATAGTATCCATCCAGCGCTAATAAAATCGCCGAGAAGCCTGATAAAAGCGCTGCTGTGGTAATTAAATTAGGTAAAATATAGATAGCATTACCTTTGGGTTTATTTGTGTGTTCTGACATAATAAATCGTACTGAAATTCCGAAAATGGGAGGAGTGATTAGTATAAGGGCTCTCGCTTGATATTTAAAGCGCGAACCTTTATCTTACTACACTTCGGCCTCTTCTTTACTACTTGCGAGTCAAACTTTATGTCAAAACCGATCGTCTCTTTAATTTTAGCCATGTCTGAAAATCGCACCATTGGGGATAATAATGCGCTTCCTTGGCATCTTCCCGATGATCTTAAGTTTTTTAAAGCGCATACCACCGGCAAAACTGTCATTATGGGGCGTAAAACCTTTGATTCGATCGGTAAACCGCTCCCTAAACGTACCAATATTGTGCTCTCTCGCAATGAAAAACGTGAGATTCCTGGCACGATCTGGGTCGCCTCAATTGAGGAAGCCCTTGAGTATGCAAAAAATGATGACGAGGTAATGATTATGGGCGGCGCGAATCTCTATAAGCAGGCCTTTCCCTATATGGATCGCCTCTATTTAACGCGCGTTGATGCGGTGATTGAGGGCGATACGCAGATGCCCGAAATTGATCTAACCGACGCAACCCTCACCTTTGAAGAGCATCATGAAAAAGATGAGCGCCATGCTCATGAATTTACCTTCCAAATTTGGGATTTTAATCGCGCTTAAATTTAATTAAATATTAAAACATTAATCCATCAGACAATAAAAAGCTCCAACTCGATCATGATCCGTTGGAGCTTTTTTGTATCAATTCAATTAACTCATTGCGTATTAATGCATTACATCAAACGCGCTTAGTCGATTGCTTTTGCGAGCTTCTCAGCTAAACCGGTATATGTACCAGGGGTTAACGCTTTGAGCTCTTTTTTCGCATCGGCAGAAAGCTCGAGTGAATCGATAAATTCATCTAATTGTGGTTTGGTGATGCGTTTACCACGCGTGAATTTTTTGAGACGCTCGTATGGACGATCGATTCCGTCACGGCGCATAACCGTTTGAACCGCTTCACCCAATACTTCGACGTTTGCGTTTAAGTCTGCCATAAGCGCTTCTTCGTTCACTTCAAGTTTTGAGTGACCGCGGAGTAAGCTCTTATAACCGATAAGTGAATAGCCAAATGCTGAGCCTAAGCTACGTAGCACCGTTGAGTCACTTAAGTCACGTTGCATACGTGAAATTGGAAGTTTTTCCGCAAAGTGATTGAAAAGTGCATTAGCAACGCCTAAGTTTCCTTCTGCGTTTTCAAAGTCGATCGGGTTGACTTTGTGAGGCATTGTAGATGATCCCACTTCATCGGCGATCATTTTTTGGGTGAAGAAATGATGGCTAATGTAGTTCCACGCGTCGCGCGCCCAGTCGATGTAGATGGTGTTGATGCGCGCCATAATGTCGCAAAACTCTGCGATATAGTCGTGGCATTCGATCTGCGTTGAGTATGGGTTAAAGGTTAAGCCTAAATCGTTTTCGATAAAGTCTTGAGCAAAGCCTTCCCAATTAAAGTCAGGATAGACCACTTTGTGCGCGTTATAGTTACCCACCGCACCGTTGATTTTACCTAAGTATTCTTGCGCTGCGAGCTGCTTCATTTGACGGCGAAGGCGATAGATTACGTTCGCGATCTCTTTACCTAATGTGGTTGGCGTTGCCGCTTGTCCATGTGTGCGTGAAAGCATGGGGACAGACGCATTGTCGTGCGCCATTTTTTTAAGTGAATCGATCACTTCTTCAAGCTCAGGAAGCACGATTTCATTGATCGTCTCTTTAAACATTAAGCCGTATGAAAGGTTGTTAATGTCTTCTGAGGTACAGGTAAAGTGAACAAATTCTGATGACGCCGTTAATTCATCATTACCGTGCGCTTTAACGCGATTTTTGATCCAGTATTCAACCGCTTTCACGTCGTGGTTTGTTTCACGCTCGATCTCTTTAACTTCCATCGCATCATTCGGTGAAAAGTTTTTCGCAAGATCGATTAAGAATGCTTTTGCATCATCACTAAAGTTAGGAATCTCTTTGAAATGGGGCTCTTCAGCGAGTTTGATGAGCCATTTAATCTCAACAAATACGCGGAACTTGATTAAACCATATTCGCTCACCTCGAGGGCCAACGCTTTTGTACGGTTCGCATATCGCCCATCAAGAGGTGATACAGCTAAAATTGAATTGATACTCATTACATCTCCTTTACTTATGACTCAAAATGTCCACTTTAGACGTGAGCACAGCTGACAAAAATAATCCCCAACCAATAATAAAGAGTAGACCACCTATGGGGGTAATGTAACCTACGTTTTTAACTTGAATTAGACCGATCGCATAGAGGCTTCCCGAAAAACAGAGCGTCCCTAAAATAAAGGTAATGCCCGCCATTTTTAGAAGGCGACGATTCGATAGAAAGACCATTAACACGCCGGTTAAAATGATCGCAATCCCATGAAACATCTGATACTGAACGCCGGTATGCCACACAGGCAATTTCGCCCCTAAATGTGGCGCTAACGCGTGCGCGCCAAACGCCCCTAAAATAACGGCAAGGAGTGAAAATATTGCTCCAATTGAGATTAAACCTTTCATAGCCTTCCTTCTGTTTTGCTTCGCTTCTCTATTAACGTGCTGTCTGTCTTAATCGCGCCTTAACCGATCCGCAATTAATCAATCAATGCTGCGATCAAATCCGCCGCTGGGCGCGCAATTACGGCCTTTTTACCATTAGACACGATCGGACGCTGTAAAACGCGCGGATTTTCCGCAATAAAGATAAATTTCTCCGGCGCCGAAAGCGAATGCCATGAGCCTTCAATCACTTTAAATTCATCTTCACCCATGCGCACCATCGCATCAAGATCGCCCCCAATTAAGGTATAGAGCGCTTGAATATCGTCTGCCGTGAGCATTCCTTCAAGATAATTGACCGTTGTAAATTCGATCCCATTTGAAATTAAAAACTCACGCGCCGCACGCGATTTTGAGCAATCACCGTTGTAATAGATCGTCCACATAACTTTAAATTATTCCTTTTCAATCTCTTTTAATTCAAATTCTTCAATTTGTTTAACAATAACCCAATATTGCAAATCCTTTAATCGATTCCATCTTACTATTTTTTCTGAAAGCGCGTCATCCATCTTGAGAGGATCCCCCAATAACAACTGATCGACATTATTCCAGCGTCGAAACTCTTTGGCATTCACATCATACGCCCCTTCAGGAAACAGATATGTTGACACATTATACCCAACATTACACCATCGATCATGCTCGATGATCTCATCTGAGGCCGTTAAATCACACCCTATCTTTAAGTAATTTTGATCTGATAGAGTTACATTATACAAAGTTGGGAATATATCTTTATGTCCTCCAACCCTAGTGGAGCTATACGTCCTATTATTTCGATATGCTTCTGGCAAATATAGATAAAAAGGAACACTATGTGCTAACGCTTTCTCATGAGGATCAGGATAATTAATATTACGCATATTGTGATCCCCTGTTGCAGCGATCACAATACGCTCCCCAACAGCGCTCTGTTTAGCCCAATTAATAAACTCGCCAAGCACATTATTTGAATATCGGAATGTGTTAAAAATAAGATTGAGTTCTTTCAAATTAAAATTCGTAAATCGTTTTTGCTCACTTTCAGAAAAAGAAAAATCAATTAAGTTAGTCCCTTTCGGTAAAATATAGGGAGGATGGTGTGTAATAGACAGCGTTACAACAAATAACTTTTCTCCATTTTCATCAGCCTCGACTAATCGTTCTTTTAAATATCTAAATATAAATTCATCCGCAACACCCCATGAAAACTCTTCTGCCTCAGGATATCGCTCCATCAATTGGTTTTGATCAATAACATCATGGAAATTATTTGCCATCAAAAAGTTTCGAAGATTGCCCCAAGCACCATTTCCTGCGGTAATAAAAATTGGCTTGTATCCTTGCTGAATATATGGTTCGAGCATATTACTTAATTGAAAGTGCTGATCACTATATTGAGATTGTGTAATGGCAGAATAAGGGCTTTGTAACAACAATTTTGCAAGCGAATCCATCGTACCATTATCACCTGAAACGAATCGCTTAAAGACCCAGTCTTCAGAAAAAGCATCTCTCAAAGTTCCATATAGGTCACGATTATCCGGATCATCATACATCAACATATGATTCCCCATACTCTCCATGATGCTAAACACAACGTGTGGCGCATTATCTTCAAGCCACTTATTTTTTTCTGTTTTGCCTTTTAAAAGACCAATAGGCTCATATTCATGACGATATTCATCACCATAGAAATCAGCAAATAACTCCTGGCTAGCCTCATCACTCATTGGTTCAAATTTCAACAAGTTCTTTCTCTGTTTGATTGCCCACTCAAGAGATAACACCGCATTAGGTGATAGAGAGTTTAAAAAGCCAATATTTGAAACATGTGAATACTTTTTCCCCAATGGCACTGAACTATATTGCCCTCTCAAGCCCCCATAAAATAAAGCAGTAAACAGCATTATGAAGACCACTTTGAAAAAGAAATTTGGCGAAAAACTAATATGTCTCAGAACATAGTTATGCCATTTTTTATAAAGATAAAACGACACAAAAGTAAAACCAATGCATACAAGACACATACGTAAAATAGGATAATCATTCCATGCCGTTTTTAATATCGCTATAAAATCATCATCTACAAGACCAAACACGAACACATCAAATTGAGTGTCATAGGTAGCATAATAATAAACATTAGATGCAACTAAGATCATCAAAAATAGACTTAACAAGGCCAAAATGGCGACATAACCGCGTTTATACCAACCTTGCTTGGGTAGCAAAAGCGTTAAAATCAACGCACATAAGAAAAATAAGCCAAACACATAAGTCGACACGCGAACATCATATAAAGTGCCAATTTTAAATAAACGGAACAGATCCTTACTGCGTCCCGACAGATCAACGGACTCAGGTAGATATGTCAAAAACAAATATAGCCGCGCTATACCTTGAATAATTAACATTAAAACCCAAGGGAATAATGTGATTAAAATTAACTGTATAAATTGTACGAATCGTGATTGATAACTATTTTTCATGCGCTTAAAGCCTAAATCGTGATTATGCATTTGAAGTAGAATGATAAAGCCAACCGCGCCCTACTTGGCACGACGCCTCAATTGCCGTTCCTTCTGCCTCATTACTGATGGAGAGCCCAAATCCGGCATCTAAATCCGCATCTTGCAGCGGCCATTTTGTGCCTGCAAGCGTGACGCCCGTTAAATTTTGCAATGGTAAAATGCTGATGAGATCACCTTTTTGAGCTGGAAAGGTGTGAGGAACGTCGGTCAGCGTTTCTAGAAATTGAATGCCATCAGAATAGATAAAATGGGTGGTTAAATATTGGAGCGGCAACATTAAGAGTGCCATTTGATGATCAAGTCGTCCGCCCATACCGCCGAGCATAATAATGGAGTTAAATCCGCGCCGAATCGCTTCGCTTATGGCAAGTTCAGTATCAACTTCCGATTTTTCTCGCGGATGAACAATGTGTGGAATCGAGTGATAAAAGGTTTGATCATCATGGCTTGAGGAATCAAAATCCCCAATCCAAAGATCGGGAGTCATATTGAGCGTTTTAGCATGTTCAATCCCCCCATCCACTGCAATAACTAGCGCTCGATCTTTAATAAAATGAGCGATTCGCTCGGTCATCACCAGCGTCCCTGGAAGCAGTAAAATCGCGGAGGAATGAGTCATACGTTACGCCTCGACCTCTCTATTTTTTTGCTCGCCCGCCTCTTCCATGGCAAGTTTTAAATCATCGAGATTTGGCAGCGCTTTAATCACCCGATCGGGTTCAATATCCGCCACGTGATGGCGACGTTTTTCATTAAAGATCACAATACTATTTTCAAGATCGATCGGCACCCACTCCGGCGTTTTAAGGCGCATTAGCGCAATCACCGGTACTTTCACCGCATTCGCAAGATGCATGACCGCCGTTTCAACCGAAATAATAAGATCCATCACGTCAAGCATCGCCGGCAATTGGAAAAAGTTCTCCGTCGCGCTAAAGAGATGGACATTTTGAATATTGGCCGCGTCGAGCTCCGCTTTTGTCGCCGCAAAAGCCTCCGGAACCGAGTTCACCACAAAGAGCGTATCGCGCCACTCCGGCATCTCATTCATTTTTTGAATCAATTCGATCACATGAGTCATCGGCCAGCAACGTTTTTTATTTTTCGCAAATGAGTTGATAAAGACGCGCCGTTTTTGCACAGCATCCAAACGAACCATCTCATCACTGGCCCAGGTTTTCCACGTCTCGGGAATCTCAATAAAGGGATATTTCTCTTTTTTTGTGAGCTCAATATTACCAATCTGCTTAAACCAGTGACCATATTCATCGCTCACGTGATAATCTTCCACAGGTGTATACTGCATGCGAAGATTAATAATATCTTTCTTTAATCCCAATTTTTCGAGTAATGTTTTGTGCTGATCCACTGACGCAGCAATAAATGCTGACTCTCCACCAATTTCATGCGCCAACTTTGCATAATGCATTTGATCAATCGTTGTAATCGAACATACAATTGGATACTGCTCTGTTTTTGCCAAATTAATCGCCGCTTCATAAAGATCGGGACGATAGTTTTCGCAATAGACCGTATTGTAAAACGGCGTTGCTTTGATCCAATCGTAGAGAGAGTAATTCTTTAACGCCTCCCATTTTGTCTCATCGGAGGTACGGCGACGATCATCAATAAAGAGATCAATCTTAATGTGTGGATAGGCCTCGTGAAATGCCTTAAAGCAATTTTGTAGATAGGTGTAATCACCGATGGCGAGATGCACAATAAAGAGGATTTTATCGGCGTTTTGAAGACGTTCGAGCGGGATAATTGGGTTTATTTCAGCTGTCATAACATTCATTTAATCGATTTACGGAGCCAAGCTCCTATTTATACCACTAAAGAGCGATCGCTTGGGGATTTATGCTAGCAATTGTACAGTTTTTATAGATTAAATGTGTTTTTAATTTTTAGCAGGTATAATTAAAAGTCTCAAATTGAGCAACCAAATTCATTCAACCATATGAGGTTTTATAAAGATATGAGTTTTAACAACGTTCCTGCAGCGAATGATTTAGATAAAATTACCCAAGATTTCAACTGCATCATTGAGATCCCTGCTGAGTCTGATCCTGTTAAATATGAAGTCGATCACGATACAGACCTAATCTGGGTTGACCGTTTTGTCGGCACCAACATGCGTTATCCCGCCAACTACGGCTACATTCCACAAACATTATGTGATGATGGCGACCCGCTTGATGTATTAGTGATCACCCCATTCCCATTAATTCACGGTTCAGTCGTTCGTTGTCGCCCACTTGGCGTTTTAAACATGACTGACGAATCAGGCGGCGATGCGAAACTTGTGGCAGTGCCAATCAGCAAGCTTTGCCCTATGTATAACAACATCCAATCGCTTGATGACCTGCCAAAACTTCTTGTAGATCAGATCGAATTCTATTTCGCAAACTACAAAGGACTTGAAAAAGGCAAGTGGGTAAAACTTGATGGTTTTAGCGATAAAGCAGCGGCTGAAGCTGAAATTATGAACTCACTTAAACTCTTTAACGAGAAAAACCAATAAACGTTTCCCGTTTAAATAAAAGTGATAGAAATGAAAAACCTCTTAAGTGTTATTCACGCCTAAGAGGTTTTTTTAATACATCATGTTTACTGCATCAATTTGTGTCACAACAGCCATTAAACTTAATACTCAATTTCGTTATTTAAGATGAGATCTTCATCTTCAATCTCATGGTGAGCTTCTTCGCGGATCTTCTTATATTGTTCAAAAAATTGATGCTGAAAAATGCACATGCGGATCGCGTTACGATATTCCCCATCGCTGAAGAATTCATGTTTTAGTACGCCCTCCACCTCAAATCCAAGTTTTGAGTAGATATGTTTTGCTTTTTCATTCGCCTCATCGACAACAAGATAGAGCTTGTAGAGATTGAGCGCTGAAAATGCATAATCCATCGCGAGCATCGTGGCAATTGAAGCATACCCATGTCCCTGATGATTTGGCGCGATAATAATCTGAAATTCTGCCCGGCGGTGCGCGTAATCGATCTCCATCAATTCAACGAGTCCAACCTTACTCTCGCCCAGCACTTTTTCAAGCACAAAACGGCGCTCACTCTTGTCGTGAATGTGTTTGTGATATAGATCGGATAGCTCTAAAAACGACTCATACGGCTCTTCAAACCAATAACGCATAATCATCGCATTATTATCGAGCTGATGAACAAATCGTAAATCTTCCCGCTCAAGCGGTCTAAGCTTTAAATAACTATCACGAATCATGGTTTACTCTCTTAATCACACAAAATGACAGATAAACAACGGGAGTCGGCGCTCTATTTGACCTTTGATAATTGATCGTTTGAATCTCAATTATTTCTCTTGAGTCGCGTTATCGTCCGCATCTTTTTCGCCCAACTCGGGCTGGCAGAAAAGCTCATACATACATTGCAGTAACGTCAGTACTTTCGGACTTTTGATGGAGTAGAAAATACGTTTTCCATCGCGACGGGTATCCACTAAATCTTCATTGCGCAAAACGCCAAGCTGTTGGGAAAGCGTCGGTTGCATGATGCCAGTTTTTTCTTCGAGCTCACTGACAGAGTATTCCCCTTGGCTCAAATAGCAAAGAAGCATTAAACGGTCTTCATTGCTCATACTTTTTAAAAATTGTGACGCATCACACGCTGCTACGCGCATTTCACCAATATCCATATTGTCTCCTTAACTAAACACTTTACCCTTTGCCAATAGTATCAATCGATTAACCAATTGTCACAATATAGGGTGATAAAATGTCGTTATATTACTTATTAAATCAATCAATAGCCAACTACACAATCGTTTAACTTATTTAAAATACTCCAGATATTCGCCATACCCTTCGCGCTCAAGATCGGCTTTGGCAATAAAGCGAAGCGCTGCGGAATTGATGCAGTAACGCAATCCGCCAAGCGCCTCCGGCCCATCATTAAAAACGTGACCTAAATGCGAATCAGAATCATCACTTCGCACTTCGGTACGATGATACCCATAGGAAAGATCATCATGCTCGGTGATTTGCGAGTCTTCCACAGGCTTTGCAAACGCGGGCCAACCACAGCCTGCGTCAAATTTATCATGGGAGAGAAAGAGCGGTTTACCGGAGACAATATCCACATAAAGCCCCTCTTCAAAATGGTCATGATACTCATTTTGAAACGGTGGCTCAGTGCCATTTTCTTGTGTGACGTGATATTGCATTGCCGTTAACTTGTTTTTTAAATCACTCATCTCAATCTCCTAACCTGCCCTCTATTGAACCTACCCTATGAAATTTGCAATGATTCGATATCGATCTGAATTAAACCGGCCACTCCAACCCTAGAGAAAGCGCTAAGGGGCAAGTCATTTGCGTTAAACGATAACGACTCTCTATTATTATATCCAACTTTTATTTTTTCGGGGAACTATTGCCCATGAAAAAACCCTGTAAGGAGATTTAGGCCTCCTTCAGGGCTAATTTAACCATCAAAATCGATATAATATCGTGCGGCATTCCTATTTAATCAATTGAATTGATTAATCTTACATCTAACAATTAAGACAATTCAGATACAAGATCGCTTTCATCAATAATTTTCATACCTAAACACTTCTTTACACAAAAGTAGCCATTAGAG
>Ga0079226_10005053_pt1 | contig 10087 bp, 4 predicted proteins | sample Poulit2014_FD_76345 | JGI IMG/M metagenome (GOLD analysis project Ga0079226, IMG submission 76345) | Agricultural soil microbial communities from Georgia to study Nitrogen management - Poultry litter 2014 | ecosystem: Environmental > Terrestrial > Soil > Agricultural land | place: USA: Georgia... | reverse complement strand
TACCAATGATTAAGAAAATCCCACCAATCACAAAACTCGGCCATCTAAACTTACTATTTTGATTAGCCAAACCGAACCCTCCTTTGAAAAAAGTAGTGTAAGTATATTTTAACTGTAAAGAGGGCGGAGAGGAAGTAGGAAATTATGAATAAAGTTGTATAAAAGTTTAATCTAAGGTAACAAAATACTCATTTAATAGTATAATGAAAATTAAAGCAATTTTTAAAAATGTAATTTAAATATTGTTTGTAAATATTCGAATAAAAGAATTATTAAATTATTATTTATGATAAATAAAATGAAAATCAAGTATAGGGGGCATTTGAGAGTATGGAAGAACTACATAAAAAATTATTGAAAAATTTAAATAATTTTCAAATAAATATACGAGCAAAAAGCTTAGAAGACGTTAATTTAAAAGAATTAAATAAAGAAATACTCTATTTGAAGTCTAAGAAGTCAATAAATAATACGGAATATGAATTATTAAAAAGTGTAAAAGGACACATTGAATCTATCCAGTCATTTAAAGATGATTCAAGTTATAAACAATTAGACGAAAGTATTTCATATTTAGAAAATTATAGTTTAAATTCAACGGATGCTAAAAGTGAAAACTTTAAAAAAATAATACAAAATTTAAGTTCATCATCTAAAGAATCAATAGTTAACTCTGAGGAATTTAATAAATTTAATAAGTATTTACACATACATCGGCCAATAGAAAATAAATTAATTAATGAACTAAAAGAATTGCAACATAAAAACAAAGGGATAATATTACTCGTAGGTTCAGTTGGAGACGGTAAATCCCACCTGCTAGCTTATTTGAAAAATTATTATCATGAAATGTTTAATAATATAGAAATCTACAATGATGCAACTGAAAGTAATGACCCATACAAAACAGCAGTAGAGACTTTGTCTGAGAAAATTTCAGAATACAATAATAGTGAAAATAAAAAACTTGTTTTGGCTATTAATATAGGTATGTTACACAATTTTGCTAGCTATTTAAAAAACAACAATAACTCAAGTGCAATTACAGATATCATTAAAGAGAGTCATATTTTCTCAAGTGAAGGTATGGATAATAGTGTATATAGAGGTAATGAAAATATTACGATTGTTTCATTCTTAAATGAATTACCATTTGTGATAGAAGATGGAGATTTAATTAGTGATTTTTATAACAAAATCATGAAAAAAATTTTTGATGAAACTGAACACAACCCATTTTATCAGAATTTTTTAAAAGATGATGGTTTTTCAAGAAAAGAAGCAGTTTATCAAAATTATAAATTACTCTTAAATAAAGATATTCAAGAAACTATCAAAAAACTGTTAATAAAAATACAAATAGAAAACAAAAGAATTTTGACTACAAGATCATTGTTGAATTTTATACATGACATTATTGTTCCAGACGATACTATAAATGAAAATGACTCATTATTAGTTAATTTACTATTTGAAAACAAAGAGAAGTCTCCTTTACTTTCAGCATTAAGTACACAAGACCCAGTAATGGTACAAAATCCAAAGCTTGATGAGCTGAATATAGAAATTTACAACTCCTTAAATATTTATAATAAGTGTAAAGAAATATTTGGAGAAGATCACTTTAAATATATTAATGAATATTTGTACCTACTAGATGGTTTAAGCCATAGACGAAAGTTTCAAGTTATTGTAAGGCTACATTATTTATTCAATTTTAATATGTATGGTTCAGAAGATTTCTTAGAATTTATTAAAATCCTAGATGAGATTGATAGTAGCATAAAATATAAAAAATCTGTTTCACAAAAAGTGATTAATGCAACTTATTTATGGAATGGCAGTCCTGAGCCAGGATATATTTACAGTGAAAATTTAAAGTCAGACTTGAAAATTAGGATGGGTTTGGAATTTGAACCTAAATTAAAAAATATAATGAGCACGGAAAAAAATACTATTATAGTTCTTTTTAATATACAAGGTGAAGATTATAATATTGAAATTGATTATAATCTTTTCAAATTATTGAACAAGTTGGAAAAAGGTTATGTCCTTAAGGAAAAAGATAAAGCTGAAGCTATAGTGTTTGCAGAATTTATAGACAAGATATTAAATAATTTAGAGTCCAAAAATAGTACTATTATTAATTTAACAGAAGGTAATATAAATTATATTGTAAAGAAAAACTTCTTTGGATATGAAATTGGGAGGTTATAGCGATGGGTGAATTAAGTGAAAAGTTAATAGATAATTTGGAATTAAACAAAACAAAGCCTAGTTATAAAAGGAATAATAATTTTAAAATATATCCTTTTTTTACTAGAAATCCAGAAAGAGCAAAATTTTCAAATGGATTTACTCCAGTAACAGGTGTATTAAGCAGGAATAGTCTGGGGCTAAAACTTAATTATAATATAGAAGATTATAATATTGAAAAAATAGTAGAGAATGTAGAAATAAATGAAATGGATGATGAAAATGAAAAGAGTAAATTTTTAAAAAGTTTGTTTGATTATAGTCATTTAGATTCGTTCAAGCATCCATTTTTACTAAACTATAAAACTTTAAGTAATGGTGAAGAAAGGAAAGGTGAAATTGAAATAGGAAAATTTGTGAATAAATTTTTCGACTTAAGTAACAATAAAAAATGGATTGAATTTATCGGCGATAAGACTTCTAAAAATTTGGTAGAAGAAATTTTATTAGAATCTATTAATGAAATTGACAAAGAAGAGAAAAAAAACATATATAAATTGATTAATGAAGGTTTATATGAAGAGAGAACTAATGATTTAGATTTTTTATTATCACATAAAGATTTTGCTTTAAAATACTTAGATTTATTTTTTGCTTTTTATTATTTTCAATATATTATGCAAACAACACTATTCTTAGATAGGCTAAATGTCGATAACAGAGCACAATTATACAAAACATTTTTCACTTTAGAAAGTGAAAAATTAACGTCTACAAGAGAAACTAATAAAAGTGGATTTAATTTAATAAAAGAAATTAGAGATTATACATTAGTGAATGAAATTTTACTAGGTTATATTAACCATTTAATAGAAGACGAAGAAATATATAGTTTTGAAGATATTAAAGAAATGAGTAGTTTTAAAAAAGAAATTATAAATAATGAATTGAAACTAGTTTTAGAAAAATATACTGAAGTTAAAGAAAAAAATGATTGGATAAGAGAATCATTAGAAGAAAATATTCTGCTTTTCAAAACTTGGTTAAGAGAGGATATTACAAAAGAAACTAAAAGTAGATACTATTTATCTATTGAAGAAATAGGGGATTTATATTTTCTGAAAAGAAGAGGTAAACTTGGTAAAGTTTTAACTTTAAAAAAAGATATGCTAATTTTATTGACAGCAATAGTAGTAAAAGATGAAAAAATGATTATTAAAGAACTCTTTCATCAGTTTGAAAAAAGAGGCGTATTTCTAGATAGATATAGTAAAGAAGAAATCCTTAGATTATATGAAAAAATGAATATATTAGACAAAAAAAGTGATAGTGGGGAGGCTAAATATGTTAAGCCAATATTATAAGTTTTTAGATAATGAATTATACAAATATTTAAATGATAGCTCATTAGTACCAGGTAATCGATATTTTTTAATATTAAATGATATTAATGAAATAAATAAATTAGAAAATGCTATTCTGAATTCTCAGTATCATGAAAATACAAGGTTTGTTTCAGAAGAATTTAATTTTAGAACTTTTAAATACGAAGTCGATGGACTTAATGTAATTTTTGTATTTGTTAAAGAAGGCGTTACTCATGATTTTTTAGTTACTATAAGGAATAAAGTTTCACTTCAAAAAGACGAATGGGAAAATTCCGTGGTTGTATTTATTATTAAAGATGATTTAGATAGTATAACAGGAGGAGCTTTTGATTTAGCAAAACAAGGTGCACCGTTCCATACAAACTCCTTAAGAAAAAATTTAATTAGAATACTTAGATCAAAAAATACCAAACTAGAACCTTATGAAAAAACAATTATGAACTTTGTAGTAGAAAATAGGTTTATTGATGATTTAGTCAAGTATACTTTAATGGATTTCGAAGCTGTATATTCTATTATCGAACAAGGTGAAATAAAAGAAGAAGACTATATAAATTTAGGGTTGTTTAAAGATGAGCAAATAAGTACCTATCCTGAAAAAGATGCAAAACGAAGATTAAATGAAAATAAAGAATTATTTGATATGATATCATCATTTCATGATAGAGGTAATGCAAAAGAAAGTATAGAAAATATATTCGAAGGGAATCAAACTGTAAGCAAATTATCAAGTGATGACTGGCACGAAACTACTTATGAAAGTGTTAGGAAATCAAAAGAAAAAATGGAAGATCTCAAAAAAGTAAATTTAGATATACTAAATGAAGAATTTTTAACCCAATTTAATGATATTCAAGTGTGGGATAAACCAGGTGGTAAAACAAAAGTTAAACAAAGAGAGAGAAATATCATTATTTTTAACGATAAAGATTATCTTAATGATATAGAAATACCTTTTACTAAAAATGTTTATATAAAAGAAGATTTTGTAATAAGAAATAGAATTAAATTATTTAATTTAACAGAGAATGAACCAATAGATTTAAAAATAACTAACAAAGGTAAAAGTAAATTACTTCTAAATACAGCTAAGCTTAATCCAAATGACTCTTTTTATTTTGAGTTTACATATAAACATAATAACGAAAATGCATTAACTTTTAAATTTAGAATTTTGATAGTTAAATTTAAATCTGATTATATATCTAATATAAAAACAAAATATAAATTAAAGTATGATAAAACATTGAAAAAAGTAGAAATTTCATTAGATGATGTAAGTAATAAATTAAAATTTAATGATGAGAATTACAGTGAAGCATCTATAGATATGAATGGTGATAAATATTCTTTAAATCAATTTAATTTCTTCAACTTTACAGAGCTTATTAACCAGGATGAAAGTAATATTTATTTTGAATTAAATATAAATGACATTGATTATAAAATTAAAATTAACGATAGCATTAATAAACCAGTGCCAGTAAATGGACTTACTTTATTAAAAAATATAAATAAAAATGGAATGTCAATGAGTTGGAATAATAATAAAGTGACCCAAGATACAAATGAATATTATATATATAATGATTTAAAAAAAGCTTTGAATATAGAACAAGAAATATTAACTCACAAAATTTTTACAGGGAGACTAATTGGAGAAGAATTTTTTGGGGATGATATTCAAATAGATGAAGAAATTAAAAAGAATTATATTGAATTATGTGATTTGATATTAAAGAAAAATACATTACCTAGTTTAATGTATTTTGATGATGAATTAATATTAGCATCACAAAAATATTGTGATGCAGTAGAAAAAGTATTGAGTACTTTAGAGGATAATGAAAAAATACAAAATCCAAGTACCAAAAATATTCATAACATTGGTTTAATAACTGTTAATGATAAAAAGTACCTTAATCCTTTACATCCTCTGTTACTTAGATACGAGATTATGAAAACAAAAGAAATAAATAATGAGGATATTAATGAAAAGGTATTAAAAAAATATAATTCAGCAAATTTATTACCATTCATAGTCGGCGAAGAAGACAGTTATTACTTCTCAGAATTTAATGAAAATATATATCGATGGATTGAATATAAACCGTATGTAAAAAATAGTAAATTAGATTCTGAAACTTCTAGTTTTATTATCAAAACTAGAATTACGGACTTTAAAAAACATTTCAATTTTTTATTTAAAGTTAATAATTCATTTTCATTAAAAGCGAGATTTGTTCATATAAATAATTATACAAGTATATTAAATGGAGTTGTTGGGTACTTGCTTAATGATTTTGTATATAATGAAAACTTATATACAACAAATCCAATTGATTTATATATAGATGAAGTTAGTAATAAAGATATTTTTTATGAGTTTTATAATTTACAAACTTTTACTGAATTAACTAACGTCTTAAACTTAAAAATTCCAAATAAAATAAAACAATTATTTGACGAAGAAGATGTAATGGATGCTATCAAAGAAAAAATAAATATTTTCTTTGATCAGAAAGATACCCTATTTCATATTACATTTATGAATTTTGATCAAGAGCCTAAGTTTAGTGTTCATAATTTATTAAATCTCTCTTCTTCAATAGCTGAAAATGGACTACTTTCTAACTTGAGTTTTACAAAAATAGGCTCAGAATTTGTATCGGGCTTTGGTGTAAAAGGTATAAAAGAATTTAATCCGATTGTTGAAAAAGCTTTGTTATGGAATAGTTTTGTATCGAATAAGCAAAATAATCAGCTGAATCCATATAAAAAAAATGAAGGCATTGTAAATAATGTGACGAGTTTAGCTAACCAAAATATAGATGAATTATTTAATAATACTAATTGGGTTACCTTTATTGACCCGTCTGTAGATTTATCTTATTTTAATGATGATAATTATGATTTATACGTAATACACTATAATGACCAAACATCTTCATTTAACTATGAATCAATAACAGTTACCAATAATACTTCTCAATATGAAAATGTTTTAAAAGAACATTTAATGAAAGTTCATAATGGATATAAAGAACTTAATGTAGAAAATATTATTAGATCATTTAACATTTTAAATGGTGAATGGTTACTCAATATCATCGGAAGTAAAAATAATAAAACTAAAGGTTCACATATCGTACGTGAAAAGTTAAGTATTGTTTCAGCGTATAAAAATGTATTGGCAATGTTAGATAATGAAAAAATAGTTTGGGTGCCTATTTCATTAGAGGAAATAATTAGAGTTAGTCGTCAACAAGGCCTTGAAGCTAGTTCAGATATATTTTCTGCAAAAGAATTAGGTTATAAAGGTAGTATTTCTGATGATTTATTATTTGTAGGTATAGAATCTAATAATGATGATATAAAAATTCATTTTATGCCTGTCGAAGTAAAAGTAGGATTAAACCAAAATGTTATATCAAAAGCTTCCGAGCAAATTGAACATTTATATAAACTATTGAAAAAAGAAATTATAGATAGAAATGAAAAAAAATTCACACAAGATTTTTATAGAATTTTCTTCTTAAATCTTTATTTTGGAAATTTAAAAAAGTTTATTGATAATAACATATTAGATGATAATAAATTAGTAAATATGTATGAGAAAAGATCTGATATTCTTAATAGGGACGTGACTTTTACTGATGTTATTAATGAAAATTATAGTAACGGTTTAATTGTATTATTTACTGAGGGGTCTAATATTAGAAAAATAGTTAAGAATATTGATAAAAATATTTATGAACTACATTTCAATGAAATTGATGCATATCAAGATGCAGATAAAGCATATAATACTGTTAAAAATGAAATGCTTCAAAATAAAAAAGGCATTGATTTAGGCACATTACTATCAAATAGTATTGATGATTCTATAGATAATAAAAATAATGATTTCGACATACTAGAACATAATAAAATAAGTGTTGTTGATGATACAGAAGATTTTAATATCATAGAGGAAAAAGAAAATATAGAGAACACAATTTCTGATACAAGAAAAATGAATATTGAAGATAATAATTTAGAAGAAATCAAAGAAAGTAATATAGAACAAGAAGATGATAATCTAATTAATACAAATCTAGATAAATTAAAGGATATAAGGATATTATTAGGAAAAGTAGAAGGTAGCAATGAAAATTTATATTGGGAATATGGTGATTATAATTTGCCTAATAGACATTTGTTAATAAGTGGTAAATCTGGTCAAGGAAAAACATACTTTATGCAATGTCTATTGTATGAGTTATCAAAAAATAATATCGATAGCTTAATAGTAGATTATACTGATGGTTTCTTACACACACAATTAGAAGAAGAATTTGTTAATAAATTAGGAGATAAACTAAAAACAAAATTTGTGTTTAGGGATAAATTACCGGTTAATCCTTTTAAAAGAAATGATATAGATTTAGGTGGAGTTTCTTTACCTGAAACCAATGATGATATAGCTGACAGAGTTGTACAAATAGTTGATTTTGTTTTTAAATTAGGTGTCCAACAAAATAGTTTATTAAAAGATACAGTTAAAAAAGGCTTAGAAATATATGATGAATCTCTAACTTTTACAAAGATTAAGCAGACACTGATAATGGATGAAAATCCAGCTATGCAAAATTTATATGGAAGAATCAGTAATCTATTAGATAGAGATCCGTTCGATTATAATAATATTGAATATAACTGGTCTGAAATTTTTGATTTTAAGGGAGAAGTAAATATTATTCAGTTGAAAGGCTTTACCCCAGATATACAAAAAGTAATAACTGAATTTTTACTGTGGGACATATATAATTATTCTGAAAGAAAAGGTAATAAAAATATGCCAATTCCAGTTCTATTAGATGAAATGCAAAATTTAAATCATAAGGAATCCTCTCCTGCTTCTAAAATTTTAAAAGAAGGTAGAAAATTTGGTTGGTCATCATGGTTAGCCACACAGTCTTTAACTTCAATAAAGAATGCTGGTGGAGATATATCTTATCTATTTAATGCTGCTCAACAAATACATTTTGCCGTACCTGAGGATCAAATATCTTTTGTAAGTAAAACTCTAACAAGCGATAATAATGAAAAGAAACGATGGGAGCAAGTTTTATCAAACCTTAACAAGGGACAATGCGTTGTAAATGGCTATATAGAAAAAGATGAAGGATTACAAAAAGTAATTGAAGTCATTAATGTAACTCCTTTAGAAGAAAGATAGATAGTTTACACAATTGTGAAAGAAAAGGGAGAGTATAAATGTTTGAATTTCATGAAATATCTACGAAGAGTGATGAATATATAAAAATAAATAATGAGTTTAAAAATGATTTAACAGATTTCCGGAATTATGGAGAATATTTGACTAAAATAGCTGGTAAAGCAAAGAAAAAAAGTCAAAAAGGGGATTCTTATAAAAGAAGTCTTATTAGGTTAATCATTGGATATAAAAAGATTTTTAATGATGAAATAATTAGCATTAATGAATTTGAAAGTTATAATAAATTGAAGAAAATAACTAAAATTGATGGTTTTAAAGAGTTTAATCGAAAAACTAATCATTTTTATAGTGCCACTTTAGGTTGTCTATTAGCTTATATAACTCAAATACATTCTAAAATCGAAAATAAAGTAGATAAAGAATTGAATGATATGGATTTTTCGTTTGAAAATGACAGTGAAGTGATTGAGTATGAAGAAATAAGTACTGATACTATAAAAAGAAAATCAAAAAAATTAATAAAAAATACTTAATTATCCTAGAAATTATAAAGAAGCTTTAAAATCTAAGGAAAACAGCAACTGGTCATGTGAATATAATAAATCTCATGAAACTTTTATCAATCAAATTAATAAAAAACCACATGTAGAAGCACATCATTTAATTCCTATGGCTGCTCAAGATTTATATGATACATCTATTGATTTTGCTTCAAATATTATAAGTTTATGCCCAACGTGTCATAGAAAGATTCATCATGCTGTTACTGAGGATAAAAAAGAAATGATTAAATATTTATTTGAAAAAAGGGAAGAAACATATAAAGATAAGAACATAGATATAAAGTTAAAAGAGTTATATAGAATGTATGGAGTTTTAAGGTAAATTAAAAAGGATTTTTAGTTTATATCACAAATAACTTCTAGTGTATAAGTAAAAGCATATACCTCGTTTTAATTTGGGGATATGCTTTTTAATATTTTTAGCTTTATATATAGTAATTCACACCGTTTTCAAAAATTTATATATTTAAATTGAATTGTAATTAGTAAATTTTATTGAAATTAACTAAATTTTCAGAGATAATTATATAATAAAAATATAAGAAGGTGTAATTGATGGTTAATAGCAAATTTGACAGTGATTTAAAGAAAGAATTTATCATTGGAGAATTTCTTGATAAATACTTTTATCCTAAAATGATAGAAAAATACCCCGATTTGATTGAAGATATACAAAGAAATGATGATATTAATAAGCAATATCAAGGTATAGATATTAT